>ERZ1645187.1985-NODE-1985-length-18399-cov-6.937309_pt1 | contig 18399 bp, 22 predicted proteins | sample MGYA00575352_ERZ1645187 | MGnify/ENA primary metagenome ERZ1645187 (study PRJEB40837, sample SAMN11349314) | freshwater sediment metagenome | isolation source: river sediment | host: Sediment | place: India: Wazaribad , New Delhi | collected 2017-02-21 ... | reverse complement strand
TTTCCGGCATCTGCCAATAGCCCTGAAAGACATTGGGGCCGCGCACTTCGATCACTCCCACGGTATCGGGGGCACCGACCTCGCCCTGCGGCCCCATGATCCGCAGCTCCACCCCCGGCAGCGGAGGACCCACCGTGCCCGCCCGCCGCTCGCCCAGATAGGGGTTGGAGGTGTTCATGTTGGTTTCGGTCATCCCGTATCTCTCAAGGATGCGGTGGCCGGTGCGGGCCTCGAAGGCGCGGTGGGTCTCGGCCAGCAGCGGGGCAGAGCCGGAAATGAACAGCCGCATGTTGGCGGTCATGGCTGCGTCAAAGCGCGGATCGTCCAGAAGGCGCGTGTAAAAGGTCGGCACGCCCATCATGGCCGTGGATCGCGGCAGCCATGTCAGCATCGCCTCAAGTGCGAAGCCCGGAAGGAACACCATCGCGCCACCGGAGGCCAGAACAACATTGGTGGCGGTGAACAGCCCGTGGGTGTGGAAGATCGGCAGCGCATGCAGCAGCACATCATCCGGGCCAAAGCGCCAAAGATCTGCCAGAACCTGCGCATTACTCAGCAGGTTGGACTGGCTGAGCATCGCCCCCTTGGAGCGCCCGGTCGTGCCCGAGGTATAGAGCAGCGCGGCCAGATCACTGCCGCTGCGATCGACCGGGGCGAAGTGCCCGGGCTTGTCGGCACTGGCATCCGTCAAGCTGCCCTGCCCCGCCGCGTCCAGCGTCAGAAGCTGCGCGCCTGCGGCCACAGGGGCCAGATCGGCCATCCGGCCGGGGTCGCAGACAAAGACCGCGGGGTGGGCGTCAGCGAGGAAATAACCCACTTCTGCAGCCGTATAGGCGGTGTTCAGCGGCAGAAAAACCGCACCCAGCGCCACGCAGGCGGCGTAAAGCGCCAGCGCCTGCGGGGTCTTGGATACCTGCACCGCGACCCGGTCCCCCGGCGCAACGCCAAAGGCGGCCAGAACATGCGCCTGCCGTGCCGAGATCTGCAGGAAGGAGTCGCCGGAAATCTCGGTTCCGTCCGGCAGGATCAAAAAGGGCTTGGTCCGCCCCTCAAGCGGGGCAAGCAGCGCATCGTAAAGCGGGTTGGCCATGACACTCCTCCGACTGGACCACGTTTTCCTGCCATGCCTGCCGCGCTTGGGCAACTGCTTGGAATGACCGCGCTTTCGTCGCAATCCGGCCATCATCTGCGCTGATCCTCGGACCAACACGGAGGATACCCCATGGCCCTGCTGCAAAGCCTGATCGCCCGCCTGCGCCCAACCCCCACCGACCAGGAGGACGTGTTTGACCGCCGCCTGCTGACGATCCGCGGGCGCGAGGGGCGCCCGACCCGGCGCACGCCGTTCAGAAGTCAGGCGTGACACCGGGCAGGCGCAGCGTCGTTATCAACTCGCGCAGCTCTTGCCGGGCGGCGATATTGGACAGGTTCAGCTGATCCACCCCGGTATCGCGCAAATCCAGCAGCGTCAGACCGCGCGGAAACAGCTCGCGGAAGATCACCCTTTCGGTAAAGCCCGGCGCCACGCGAAAACCGATGCGGCGGCTGAGTTCTTCCAGCGCAGCGCCGACCTTTTTCTTGTTGTGCATCTGCTGTGCGCCCAGACGGTTGCGCATCACGATCCAGTCGATCGGCTTCAATCCGGCCTGCGCGCGCACTTGCCGGGCGTTCCAGACCATCTCGGCATAGATCGAGGGGCCTTTGACCTTGCCGGTCTCGGGGTCGATCCGGGCCAGCAGGTCGAAATCGACGAAACTGTCGTTCAGGGGCGTGACCAGCGTATCGGCAAGGCTGTGCGCCACCTGACTTAGCCGGGTGTGCGAGCCGGGGCAGTCGATGACGATGAAATCCGACACCGGCTCCAGCGCCGCCACGGCGGCCGACAAGCGGTGATCGAAGGGGTTTTCACCGGGGGCGAGCGAGTCGGGATCGGCCTCGGGCAACTCGCGGTAATCCGGGCAGGCCAGTGCCTTGCCTTCGCGGGCGATGAAGGCGCGGCGGTTTTCGACATATCGGCCAAAGCTGCGTTGGCGCAGATCAAGATCCAGTGCCCCGACGCGGTGCCCCATCCGGGCCAGCGCGGTCGCCACATGCATGCAGCTGGTCGACTTGCCCGACCCGCCCTTTTCGTTGCCGAAAACAATGATATGCGCCATGCGATACTCCCCGTCTGCCGCGCCTTCCTAACGGGCGCGGCAGCGGTGGGGAAGTGGGCAAAATCCTGCCGTCAGGCCGGCGCGGCGAACAGAAAGTGGTCGGCGGTCAGCTGTTCGGCCGTCACATTCACCAGATCGACATGATGGCCGGGCAAGAAGGTGATCCGCAGCGCATTGCCCGCGGTGCTGAGGTGGTTGGCCAGAAGGTCGGCCATATCGGTGATCGTATCAACCCGGCGCAGGTCGATGATGTCGTGAAAATCGCCCTCGGTTTCAAAGTCGATCAGCCGGTCGCGTCCGCTTTGGTTCTGGAACACGAAGCGGTCACGCCCCGCGCCGCCGATCAGACGGTCGCCCCAGCCGCCGCCATTCAGCGTGTCATTGCTGGCGCCACCAATCAACGTATCGCTGCCACGCCAGCCATTCAGCAGATCGCCTTGCAGGTTGCCGATCAGGCGGTTGTTCCCCGGATTGCCGATCATCCAGATTCCATCGTCCCGATGGGCGCTGATGTCCAGATCGGCCGTTCCCATCACTTTTACCAGCTGGAAATACTTCGCATCTCGCGCCATGAGATCGACGCTGACATATGTTTGCAGCCAGTCATGGCCAAGATTGGAGTTACGGATCACATCCTGTGCATCGTTCATCACCAAAGTGTCGTTGCCCAAGCCGCCTGCCAGCGTATCGCCAACACCGCCCGAGATGATCAGGTTGTTGCCCTGATCCGCGGCCAGCCAGTCACCGCCACCCGCCCCGATGACAGTTGCGTTGCCCCCAGCGATCAGCCGGTCATGCGAGGCGACATTGCCGGTGACGGTGGCATTCCTGATGTTGCGGATCTCCACCTGGTGGGGGCCGTCATCGTGGAATATCCAGCGCGACGGGTCTGCGAACATCGTATAATTTGTAAAATATGAACTTAAGAAAGATGTCACGATGATGCTAGCGGTGCCATAGATTTCCAAACCGTTGGCTTTCACGCCTTCCTTCAAGGCAAAGCGATACCCATCAAGGATAGCCGTCACGCCATCACGAAAGTCCAGCGTGTCGATTGAATTAATGTTGCTGCGGCGCAAGTCGACAAATCCACCGGGATTGTCACCGCCGTGAAAGACGACCCGGTCACTGCCAGTCCCGCCGTCAAGATCATAGATCGCCAGAGGGCTTTGCGCCGGCGTCCAGCTGGCCTCGGCACTGACATGAAAGATATTGTTGCCGGCGTATGCGTGTGTAACGTCCCCGCGCTCCAACCCGACAAACTCGGTCCCGCCGGCACTACCGATCAAACTGTGCCGGCCTTCCCCATCAACGATGCGGCTGCTTTGATTGCGCAACACGTCCAGCGCCAAGGCATTGGTCGTGATCGCCGAAAAATCGGCTGCGCCGAATTGCGTCAGCCGCACGATTTCGACCCCGTCCCGCCAGGCGCGCATCTCGGTGTAACGGCCGCCGGTGGGGGTGGCACCATTGGCCGTCAGGCCGGTGCCGTGAAACTCGACCATGAAGCTGCCATCGGTCGACGTGACCTGCATCAGCGTCGCCGTGCCGGTGATGCTGCCGATCTGATACTGCCCGTAGTGAAAGTCGAACACATCTGTGTTTAACAACATGGCCGGCGTGTCGGCCAGAACGAAAAGCGCCATAGGAACCCCCGGCAGGAAATCTATCTTGGTTGAACGCCCACAACCATAGCCAGAACCCCTGCCAGCGTCCACCTTCATCGAGGCAACACCGCCAAACAAAAAAGCCCCGCCAGTGGCGGGGCTTTTCATCTGTCCGGCAGTCAGGCTCAGAAGCCCAGACCGGCGTATTTGTTCTTGAACTTCGACACGCGGCCGCCGGTGTCCATCAGCTTGGCGGTCTGGCCGGTCCAGGCGGGATGCGACAGCGGGTCGATATCCAGCGCCATGGTGTCGCCTTCCTTGCCCCAGGTGGTGCGGGTGCGGAAGGTGGTGCCGTCGGTCATCTTCACTTCGATGAAGTGATATTCGGGGTGGATGCCTTCTTTCATGGCGCCGCTCCTCACTCAGCTTTGGCTTTGTAGTTGGTGACTTCGGCGATACGGGCCGACTTGCCGCGACGCGAACGCAGATAATACAGCTTCGCGCGGCGCACACGGCCACGACGCACCACTTCGATCGAGTCGATGTTGGTCGAATACAGCGGGAAGACCCGCTCGACGCCTTCGCCGAACGAAATCTTGCGGACGGTGAACGAGGCCGCGATGGTGGCGCCACCACGACGGCTGATGCAGACGCCTTCATAGGCCTGCACGCGCGAGCGGGTGCCTTCGGTCACTTTATAGCCAACGCGGATGGTGTCGCCGGCCTTGAAATCCGGGATCTTCTTGCCGAGGGCGGCGATTTGCTCCGCCTCGATCTGCGCGATCAGGTTCATCGCAGTTTCTCCATTTGCCTGCGGTATGCCGCAGAGATGATGCCGCGCCAGAGCTTCCGGTCTTCGCCCGGGCCTTCAAAACGGCCCGCCGCAGGTGGCGCCTGCTTGTATCTGCCGCGCCCCGCACCCGTCACCGGCCGAAGAAAGCCGGTCTGGGCAAAGGGAATCGGGTCCGACAGGCTGACGCCCCGGACCGGGCGCGTATAGGCGCGCAGGAGGCGCCGGTCAAGGGCGCGCAGTCAGGGGCGCGCAGTCAGGGCTTGCCCTCAGCGGCCAGCCATTCGGCCCAAAGGTCAGGTCGGCGGTCCCGCGTCAGCGCCTCGGCCTGTTCGCGCCGCCACTTCGCCACCGCGGCGTGGTTGCCCGAGGTCAGCACCGCCGGAATCTCAAGCCCCTGCCAGACCTGCGGGCGGGTGTATTGCGGATGCTCCAGAAGCCCGTGGGAATGGCTTTCCTCATCCAGACTTTCGGCATTGCCAATCACACCGGGCAGCAGCCGCACGGTGGCATCCAGCATCGCTTGCGCGGCGATCTCGCCCCCGGTCAGAACAAAGTCGCCAAGGCTGACCTCCTCGACCGCATAGGCATCCAGCAGGCGCTGGTCCACACCTTCAAACCGACCGCAGAGCAGGGTGATGCCGTCGGCCGCCGCCCAGTCCCGCGCCTTGGCCTGGGTAAAGGGCTTGCCGCGGGGCGACAGATAGACCACGGGCCAGCGGGCGCGGTCTGCAGGCGTGCCAGCGGCCGCTTGATCCAGCGCCCGGGCCACCACGTCGGCGCGCAGCACCATGCCGGCGCCGCCCCCTGCGGGCGTGTCATCGACATTGCGATGCCGCCCCTCGCCAAACGGGCGCAGGTCGATGGTTTCCAGCTGCCACCGCCCCTGATCCAGCGCCTTGCCGGTCAAGGACAGGCCCAGCGTGCCGGGAAAAGCCTCGGGGAACAGCGTGACGATGCGGGCGCACCACGCGCCCTTCAGCACCTGCGGCGCCATCAGGTCACGCGGGGTCAGGCTGGGGCGGGCTGACAGCCGACCATGGCTTTTCGGCTTTGGCGTCTCGGACACGTCATGCGCCCCGCTGGGCAAGCAGTTCCAGCGACCGCCGCGCCGCCCAGCTGCGCGCGGCATGCTCTTGCAGCGCCCGGGTCAGGTCAGCGGGTGCCAACTGCTCGGACAAGGCTGCCAGATGGGCGCGCAGCTCGGCATCGGGGGTGGCGGGCGGCAATTCGGCCAGAGGCCGGGTAATCGCAACCGCCACCTCGGTCTGGATCCTCTGGTTGTCGGCATGACCCGCCTGCGCCGGATCCCAGATCATCCGCGCAAACGGGATCGCCAAGCCTGAAATCGCCAAGGGCAGCAGCGCCGGAATGGCCGGCAAAACGCCCAGCATCCCACCTATGCCACGGCCGACACCGAACAACACCACGACCAGCAAGACCTGCACCGCAATGCGGGCCGCCATCGCCACCCAGATATCACCAGAGCGCCAGTCAGCACGCGATTGCGGCCAGTCCTGCGGGCGCATGACCACCAGCCACAACACGAAAATCATCAGGAAGACCGGCACGACCGACCAGCCAAAGCCGCCCATGCCTGCCAACAACGGCCCGAAATACAACAGCGCCGTGACGGCCATCAGCAGTTTGTGGCGGATTTCCATATCGGACCTCATTCAAGCCCCTCGGGCGGATCGGCGACGATGCGGCCTGCGGCCAGATCGACGGTCGGCACAACGGCGCGGGTAAAGGGCAGCAGCAGCGGACCACGCCGCGCTTCACCCGTAACCTCAAGGATATCGCCAGCACCATAATTCACCACGGACGCCACGCGACCCAGCAGCACGCCGCCAGTATCGCGCACTTCAAGCCCGATCAGGTCGGTGTGATAAAATTCGTCATCGGGCAGATTTGGCAGCCGGTCACGGTCAACAAACAACTCCACCCCGCGCAGGGCATCGGCGTCTTCCTTGGTCTCGACGCCCGACAGCCGCGCGCCAAGACCGCCCGCGACCGGCCGGGTCAGCGTGACCTTGAAGCTCCGCGTCCCGTCTTGCGTGTAGAGGGGCCCGTAATCGGCAATCGCCGTCGGTTCGGCGCAATGGCTTTTCAGCCGCACCTCGCCCCGGACTCCAAAGGCACCGGCAATCGAGCCCACACAGATGCGTTCGCTATCAGCCATCGCTCACCTCCACCGGCCTGACCCTACAAAAGGCCAGCGCAAAGGAAAAGGGCGGCCCTGCGGCCGCCCCCGATCATTCCCGTTGGGAAATGACTCACTCTTCGGCCGGCGCAGCGGCGCGGGCGGCCTTCTTGGCGGCGCGCTCGGCCATGGCCTTGCCCGGCTTGGCGGCTTTCGGGTTGTTGCGGACGGTCTTTTCCTTCAGGCCGGCGGCTTCCAGGAAGCGGGCAACGCGGTCGGTCGGCTGGGCGCCCTGGCTGATCCAGTATTGCACACGCTCGGCGTTCAGCTTGACGCGGTCTTCGCTGTCCTTGGCCAGCAGCGGGTTATAGGTGCCCAGCTTCTCGATGAAGCGGCCGTCGCGCGGCATGCGCGAGTCGGAGGCGACGATCGAATAGAACGGGCGCTTTTTCGAGCCGCCACGGGCCAGACGGATTTTCATGGACATGGGTGTTCTCCTTCAGTGTCCTTTGGGGGGCGGCGGACCGCCTTACTTTTGCAGTTTCTCGTGGTGCCTGATCACTTCGGAAATGATGAAGTTCAGGAATTTCTTCGCAAAATCCGGATCGAGATCCGCCTCCTGCGAAAGTTTCTCCAGCCGCTCGATCTGGCGCGCCTCACGCGCCGGGTCCGAGGGGGGAAGCTCGTGTTCGGCCTTCAGCCTGCCCACGGCCTGCGTGCGCTTGAAACGCTCGGCCAGGGTAAAGACCAGGATCGCGTCCAGCCGGTCGATGCTTTCGCGGTGATCCCGCAGGATCTCGGCGGCGCGGGTTACGGTGTCACTCATCACAGGCCTCGGGTGAAGGGTGGCGGAAAACGCGCACGGGCGGATCGCCCAGACTGATGGCGGCCGGGTCGATCACGGCGCCAAGACGGGTGGCCAGCCGGGCCGAGCGGTCATTGCCCTGCGCGATATACGACACAGCCGTTTTCCAGCCCAGAACGTCATAGGCAAAGCGGCGGGCCGCGCGGGCGGCCTCATAGGCAAAGCCACGGCCCTCAGCCTCTGGCAGCCAGACCGACCAGCCGATCTCCTGCTCGGGCCAGGTTTCGGGAAACCACGGGCCGCTCATGCCGAGGCCCTGATCGCAACCCTTTTCCTGAAAGACGAACATGCCGAAGCCGCGCGTCACCCAATGGCCGATCAGATGGTTGAAGTTGCGCCAGGTGTTCGACAGGTCATAGGCCCCCGTGCGCAGAAACTGCCCGCGGTCGCTTTCCATCATGGCGCGAAAGGTCGGCCAATCCGCAGCCCCCGGCGCACGCAGCACCAGCCGCTCTGTTTCCAGAACGGGCGTGCCGGTCAGTGCGGGGGCGAAAGCGGCCGTCATTTCTTCTTCATCAGCCCAGAAAGGCCCGAGGGCAGACCGCCACCCAAGCCCGGCAGACCACGACCCATGCCGGGGATCGAACCACCCATGCCGGCCTTGATCGCCTGTCCGGCCTCGGCCATCTGCTCGGGCGTGAGGTTTTTCAGGTCGGGCATGCCGCCCTTGCCCATCAGCTGCTTGGCGACCTGCTTCATCATGCCGCCCTTGCCGACCTTTTTCATCATGTCGGCCATCTGCTTGTGCTGCTTCAGCAGACGGTTCAGCTCGGCCACTTCCACACCGGCACCGGCAGCAATGCGCTTCTTGCGGCTGGCCTGCAGCAGGTCGGGATTGGCGCGCTCGCGCTTGGTCATCGACTGGATCAGGGCGATCTGGCGATGCAGCATCCGGTCGTTCAGACCCGCTTCCTCGGCCTTTTTCGCCATGCCGCCCATGCCGGGCAGCATGCCCATCAGCCCCTGCATGCCCCCCATCTTGAGCATCTGCTCAAGCTGGAGCTTCATGTCGTTCATGTTGAACAGGCCCTTGGCAAAGCGTTTGGCCATCCGCTCGGCCTGCTCGGCCTCGAACGTCTCGCGTGCCTTTTCGACCAGGGCCACGATGTCGCCCATGCCGAGGATGCGGCCCGCCACACGCTCGGGGTCAAAGACCTCCAGCGCGTCCATCTTCTCGCCCAGACCCACAAAGCGGATCGGCTTGCCGGTCACGGCGCGCATCGACAGCGCCGCACCGCCACGCCCGTCGCCGTCCATCCGGGTCAGGACCACGCCCGAGATGCCGACCTTGGCCTCGAACTCCGACGCCACATTGACCGCATCCTGACCGGTCAGGCCGTCGACCACCAGCAGCGTCTCGCGCGGCTGGGCGATGTCGCGCACCGCCTGAACCTCGTCCATCAGCACTTCGTCGATGTGCAGACGGCCGGCGGTATCCAGGAACAGGACGTCATAGCCACCCATCGTCGCCTGCGTCTTGGCGCGGCGGGCGATCTGCACGGCGCTTTCGCCCGCGACGATCGGCAGACTGTCCACGCCCACCTGACCGGCGAGGATCTGCAACTGCTCCATCGCTGCCGGGCGCTGGGTGTCAAGGCTGGCCAGCAGCACCCGCTTGCCGTGCTTTTCCTTGATGCGCTTGGCCAGCTTGGCGGTGGTGGTGGTCTTGCCCGAGCCCTGCAGGCCGACCATCAGGATCGCGGCGGGCGGATTGTCGATCTTCAGTGCCTCGGGCGCGCCGTCACCGGCCAGCACCCGCACCAACTCGTCATGGACGATCTTCACGACCTGCTGGCCCGGCGTGACCGACTTGGTCACCGCTTGCCCGGTCGCCTTGGACTTCACCGCCTTGACGAAATCGCGTGCCACCGGCAGCGAAACGTCGGCCTCCAGCAGTGCCAAGCGCACTTCGCGCAGCGCGGTTTCCACATCGGCTTCGGACAGGGCGCCCTGCTTGGTCAGGCGATCGAACACGCCGCCAAGGCGCTCGGAAAGGCTCTCGAACATCTCTGCCTCCTTCGGCTTGCCGCCTCTGCAGATGGCGACGTGGCGGGTGCAATGCAAGGCGGCACCCGTGGGCGCAACGCGCTGACGGATGGCGATCCCCGCATAAGCGATGGGACCGGAAGCGATCAGCCTCCGGGGGAATTGCGCTGCCTTTACGCGACATGTGGCGGCGAGTCAAGCATTTCACCCCCTTGCGCCGCGCGCGCAAAAGGGGCGTGATGGGCCGAAAATACAGGAGGCTTCCGTGGAAAACTGGGACGAAATCCGCACCGCCTATCAGGTTGCGCGCCTTGGCACGGTCTCGGGCGCGGCAGAGGTGCTGGGAGTCCACCATGCCACCGTCATCCGCCATGTCGATGCGCTGGAGAAACGGCTGGGTGCCAAGCTGTTTCAGCGCCATGCCCGCGGCTATACCCCGACCGAAGCCGGGCGCGACCTGCTGGGGGTGGCGCAAGCGACCGAGGACCAGTTCAGCCAATTGGCCAGCCGCATCAAAGGCCAGGGCGCGGCCGTGACCGGAGAGCTGGTCGTGACCTCGATCGGCGTGCTGTCGGGCCTGCTGACACCGGTCCTTGTGGACTTCCAGCAGCAGCACCCGGGGCTGGTGGTGCGGTTTCTGACCGACCTGCGGTTGTTCCGGCTGGATTACGGCGAGGCGCATGTGGCGATCCGCGCCGGCGCCGCACCGGAAGAGCCTGACAATGTCGTGCAACCCTTCGTTCGGCTGCGCACCGGCCTTTATGCCGCCCGCAGCTATGCCGAGGCTCACGGCCTGCCCGCTTCGCCTGCCGAATTTGCGGCCCACAGCTTTGTCGGCGCGGACGAGCAGATGTCGCGCGCGCCGTTCCACCGCTGGCTGCGCGAGGCCGTTCCCGCCGAGGCGATCATCTATCGCGCCACAGAATCGTCGGCCCTCGACGAAGCCGTGCGTGCCGGCGCCGGCATCGGTTTTCTGGCCGCCCATGAAGCGGCGGGCGATCCCGATCTGGTCGAGGTGATGCCACCCCAGCCCGAATGGGACTCGCAGCTTTGGCTGGTCACACATGTGGACCTGCACCGCACATTGAAGGTGCAGAGCTTTCTGAACCACCTGAAACAGGCTGCCGCCACATGGCAAAGCAGTTGGGATCAGAGTAGCGTCTGATCTTTGCGGAAATGAGGGAAAGTGGCGGACCCGGAGCGATTCGAACGCCCGACCCTCAGATTCGTAGTCTGATGCTCTATCCAGCTGAGCTACGGGTCCGTCGTGGGGGCGATTTAGCCCCGCGCGCCGGGACATGCAAGGGGCAAATTTCAGAAATCTGTCAAAGATCTTCGGCAAGCGCCGGCAGGTCGCCCGGAAGGCGGATCAGAAACTCCGATCCTTCTGCGTCCGAGCGCACCAGGTCGATCCTCCCGCCATGACCGCGGATCAGCTCGGCAGCAATGGCAAGACCAAGGCCCGTGCCACCCTTGCGCGCGCCCCCGCTGAAGGCAGTGAACAGGTTCTCGCGCGCCTTCTGTGGCAGGCCCGGCCCGGTATCGCCCACACGGATCCACCAGCCAGCCTCGTCCTCGCCTGCGGAAAGTTCGATGGTGCCGCCGGGCTTGCCGGTGGCCTCGATCGCCTGCCGCGCGTTGCGCACCAGATTGGCCAACACGCGGTGCAACTGCTCGGCATCGGCGCGCACGACCAGACCGGGCGCCACATCGATCAGACAGGCGGGGTCGCTGGTGGGTGACAGGCCTTCGCCTTCGACCACCTCTTCGAACAGCGGCCGCAGCGCAAAGCGGTTCAGCCGCGGCGGATGTTCCTCGGCCTTGCCAAAGGCCAGCGTGGCCTCCGTCAGGGCGACCGCCCGGCCGATCGAGGCCACCAGCTTGGGCGCGGCGCGCGCCACCGCCGGATCGGCGCTGGCCTCGATCCGATCTGCAAACAGCTGCGCCGAGGTCAGGATATTGCGCAGGTCGTGACTGATCTTGGCCACCGAGGCGCCCATCGCCGCCAGCCGCTCTTTCTGCCGCAGGGCCTGCGTCAACTGGGTCTGAAGATCCTGCAAGGCCTCCTCGGCCTCGCGCAGTTCCGCCACGCGGGCGGATGGCTCGATCACCCGCCGCGCATCCTCGGGCGCCTGCCCCCAGGAGACCATCGCCCGCACCACCCGGCGTATCGGCACCACCAGCAGCCGCCGGGCAGTGAGAAACAGCAGCGTCGCCGTCAGGATCGAGATCAGCGCCGACAGGGACAGGATGCGCAGCCCGTAGTCGATCATCTCCTTGCGCAAGGGCGCGGTCTCAAGCGTGACTTCGATCAGCAGGCCGGCCTGCTGCACCGGCTGACCGATCACCCGGATCACGCGGTTTTCACGGTCGGCCAGCAAGGCAAAGGCGTCACGGATCAACGTGAAGGGCCCCGCCATCCGCAGATCGTGAGTCGCGCTGACCGGGGCCGGAATCGGCGAGGACAGCACCAACTGACGCACGGCATCGCGCCGCAGAACGACGTTGAACACCCCGGCATTGGCCAGCAACTCGGTCTCGAGATCGGCGTCAATCGTGTCGGCGCTGGCCAGCAGCGCCAGCGATGCGATCTGCGCCTTGTCCAGCCGCTGTTGCAGATAGTCGACCCTGAACCGCGCGATGGAAGGGACAAGGATCAACACCTCGGCCAGCATCACGAAGGCCAGCGTCAAGGCCAGAAAGCGCCCGGAAAGCGAGTTCAGGAACCGCCGCACGCCACCCCTTCCCTTTCATGGCTAGCATCCGTGCATGGTCAGGGCAGACGCCGCTGCACCAGCCGCACGACACGCTTTACCCAAGGGTTAGCAAAGAGTCGCGGGGAAAAACAGGCACCTGCGGCGCGTTTGTTGATCTCGGACACTGTGGGATAGGGCAAGACAACCCCGGCCAGCGCCGAAAGCCGCAACTTGCCCGTCAGCACCAGGGACCAAGGCCCGATCACCTCGCCGGCCTGCGGGCCGACGATGGTGACGCCAACGGGTCGACCGCGATGCAGCACCAGCTTCAGAAAGCCCGGCGCGCCGCCCGCAGCGACAACCCTGTCCAGCGCGCCCATCTCCTGCCGAATGACCTGAACCGCGCCATAGCGGGCGCGGGCCTCGGCCTCGGTCAGACCGATCTGCGCCAGCTCGGGCGCGGTGTAGGTCACGCGAGGGATGACGGCACCCGCGCGGGCGGGCAGGCCGAACAGGATCGAACGCGCCGCAACGCCAGCGTGATAGCCCGCCAGATGGGTAAACTGCCCCATCCCCGCGGCATCGCCCAAGGCATAGACCCGGCGATTGGTGGGTGAGCGCAGGCCGCGGTCCACCGTCACCCCGGCCGCCGTATGGGCGATGCCGGCCGCCTGCAGCCCCATGTCGTCCAGCACCGGCCGACGCCCGACCGCCAGCAGCAGCCGCGCGCCCTCGACCACCCGGCCGTCAGCCAGATGCAGGCTGATCGCACCGCTTGCCCCTTCGACCCGCGCCGCTGCCGTGCCTTCGACAATCGCCACGCCCTCCAGCCGCAACCGGTCAGCCAGCACTGCCACCGCCTCGGGGTCTTCGCGCGGCAGGATGCGGACTGCCTCGACCACGGTGACCTTTGCCCCCAGCCGCGCATGGGCCTGCGCCATCTCAAGCCCGATCGGACCACCGCCCAGCACGATCAGATGGTCCGGCAGGTCGGGCTGGTCGAAGACCGATTCGTTGGTGAGATAGGGCACCCCCTCCAGCCCCGGCAGGGCGGGAATCACCGGGCGCGACCCGGTAGCGATGACAAAGCGCCGGGCGGTCACGCGACGCCCGCCCACCTCGACCGCGTCCGGCGCGACAAAGCGCGCCCAGCCGCGCATCACCTGGACCCCCAGACCGGCAAAGCGGACCTCGCTGTCATGCGGGGCGATGGTGGCAATCGCCGCCTTCACATGCGCCAGCACCGCCGCAAAATCGACCAGCGGCTGGGTCGGCACCAGGCCCAGGCCTGCGCCCTCGCGTCGGGCCTGCGCCAGCGCCGCCGCCGCCAGCAGCGCCTTGGAGGGCACGCAACCGTGGTTGAGGCAATCGCCCCCCATCTCGGCCGCCTCGATCAGGGTGACGCGGGCGCCTATCTGCACCGCGCCCGCCGCCAGCGACAGCCCCGCCGCCCCCGCGCCGATGATGCAGATGTCGGTGTCAAAGCTGCTCATGCCCGCGCCCCTTCCAGATCATCGGCAATGCCGCCAGGGCTGCCAGCCCCAGCATCGGCAACAGCACCTGCGGCGTCAGGATCACCCCCAGATCGGGCTTTTGACCCGCCGCAAATACCGCACCAAGCCCCGCGCCGATCGCCGTATAGACCAGCCCCCCCGGCAGAACGCCAAGAAAGGTCGAGATCGCAAACCGGTGAAACCTGACCCCCAGAAAGGCGGGAATCAGATTGGCCAGCACAAAGGGCACCAGCGGCACCAGCCGGATCAGGAACAGCACCGACCATTCATGCGCCCGCATTCGCACCATCAACCGGCCGGCGCGCCCGTCGCTTTCAGCCAGCCGCCGCGCCCAGTCGGCGCCAATCCCCGCCCGCACCGCCAGAAACAGCAGGCAGGCCCCCAGCGTGGCGCCGGTGACATTGAAGATCACGCCGGGAAATGTGCCGAACAACAGCCCACCGGTCAGCGTGGCAACCGTCGCCCCGGGCAGGCTGAGGGCGACGATCGCCGCATAGGCGGCTATGAATGCCAATACCGCGCCCAGATAATGAGAATCGCGCCAAGCGGTCAGGGCATCGCGATTCGCTGCCAGCGCCTCGAGGCTCAGCACATCGCCCAGGACCAGCGCGCCAGCGCCCGCCGCCAGCGCCAAAATCGCCATCATGATCCAGCCTCGCCGCATTCCGCCTCCTGATTTTCTTGCCGTGGGTATCCTCGCGCGGTCTGGGCTGCGGTGAAACCCCGCATCACGCCAGCTTGAAGCAGCACGTCCCGCATATTTGGGTGAAAATCTGCCCATGCCGCAATTGACTTGCGCGACAAGCCCGCCTAAAGACCGGTCCTCATACGCAAGCAGCCCCTCCGCAAGGATTCGGGGCCTGCCCGATTGATCTGGAGAGCCGCGATGAAACGCACTTATCAACCGTCGAACCTGGTTCGCAAGCGCCGCCACGGCTTCCGCGCCCGTATGGCCACCAAAGGCGGCCGTCTGGTTCTGGCTGCCCGCCGCGCCAAGGGCCGCAAGAAGCTGTCGGCCTGAGCTTGGACCGGCCCCATCCGTGGGGCCGACCGGCATGGAGACACGCATGACACCGCCAAGGGCAGAGGGACAGACCCGACCGCCCGAGGCGGTTTCTGCATTTCCGCAGTCTGGCTCAAAACCGGCACCTGCCTATACGATCCTTGCCAAACGCGCAGATTTCCTGCGCGCGGCCTCGGCCCGCAGGCAGGGAACGGGTGGCTTTCTGCTGCAGGCCCGCGATCGGCAGGATGACAATCCGGCGATCCGCGTTGGCTTTACCTGCTCGAAAAAGATCGGCAACGCCGTGGCGCGCAACCGCGCCAAGCGCCGCCTGCGCGAAGTGGCGCGGCTGGTCCTGCCCGGTCTTGCGCGGCCCGGCTGGGATTATGTGCTGGTCGGCAAGCCTGGCGCAACCATCGCCCGCGACTTTGCCACCCTGCTGGACGATCTGCGCGCGGCGCTGGATCAGGTGCATCGCGACCGACCGCCAAAGGCGCCCAAATGACACCGCTGGCGCATCTGGTCGCCTTGCCCGTCCGCGCCTATCGGTTGATCCTGTCGCCATGGGTGGGGCATGGCTGCCGCTATCAGCCCACCTGCTCGGCCTATGCGCTTGAGGCGCTGCGCCGCCATGGCGGCATCAAGGGGGGCTGGCTGATGGCCCATCGGATCTGCCGCTGCCACCCGTGGGGCGGCCATGGCTATGATCCGGTGCCGGGCGCTGACCCCGCGCATGACGCGGGCAAAAAGCCCTAGCGCCCGCGCAATGCCGCCAACAGCGCCGGGCTGGCATAACCGTCAGCCGGAGCAGCGTTTGCCTTTTGCCACAGCTTGATCGCAGCCTGGGTATTGGGGCCGATCTTTCCGTCCGCACCCAGGGTATCAAAGCCTGCCTCGGTCAGCAGGCGCTGCAATTCGGCCCGCTCGTCGCCCTTCAGCACCCCATCCTCACGCGGCCAACCGGCCAGCAAGGGCCCTGCCCCGCGCAACCGGTCGGCCAGATGGCCAATGGCGATCACATAGGCATCGGCGGGGTTATAGCTTTCGATGGCGCGAAAATTAGTGAATGTCAGAAAGGCCGCGCCGCGATGGCCCGCCGGCAGCCGCAGCACCGCCGGCCCATGATCTGGCAAGGCCCCGCCTGCCGCCGGCGCCACCCCAAGCGCAGCCCAATCTGCCACCGGCTTCACCACCCGATCACCGCTTTGCGCCCAGTCAAACTCCTCGGGCAGCCGCACCTCGAGCCCCCAGAGCCCGCCCGCTTGCCAGCCATTCGCCGCCAGATAGGCGGCAGCCGAGGCCAGCGCGTCAGCGGGATCATCGCCCCAGATGTCGCGCCGCCCGTCGCCATCGAAATCAACCGCCAGCGACAGATATGAGGTCGGCATGAACTGCGTATGCCCCATGGCGCCCGCCCAGCTGCCCAACATGCGCGCGGGCGCCACCTCGCCGGCTGCGACAATCTTCAGCCCGGCCACCAGTTGCGATTCAAAGAAGGCCCGCCGCCGCGTGTCATAGGCCAGCGTGGCCAGGGCCGACAGCGTCGGCACATCGCCGCGATGGGTGCCGAAAGATGTTTCCAGCCCCCAGATCGCCAGCACGATCTCTTTCTCGACGCCATAGGTCGCCTCGATCTGCGCGAGCAGCGCGGCGTGATCCTCCAGCGCCTTGCGCCCCATCTCGATCCGCAGATCCGACACCGCCCGGTCGAGGTAATCCCAGATCGCCCTCGTAAACTCGGCCTGATTGCGGTCACGCTCGACCACATCCGGCAGATAGGTCAGGCCGGGCAGCACCGCGTCCAGCGTCGCCTGCGGCACGCCGAGCGCCCGCGCGCGCAGCCGGAAATCCTGCAACCAGCCTTGCAACCCCGCGGTCGAGGCGATCACCGGCTCATGCATCGCGCCCTCTTCGACATTCAGGCTCTGCGCCGACAGCGGCGTGGCACAAAGCATGGCGACCAGCATCAGCACCCGCATCCGTCACACCCGGTGATAGGGTGTTCCGGCCAGAATCGCCGCCGCCCGATAGAGTTGCTCGGCCAGCATCACCCGCACCAGCATATGCGGCCAGACCATCCGACCGAAACTGATCGAGAAATCCGCCCGCGCCCGCAGACCGGGGTCGATCCCGTCCGCGCCGCCGATGACAAAGGCCAGATCCTGCCGTCCGCCATCGCGCCAGCGGGCGATCTGCTCGGCAAATTCGGGCGAGGACAGCACCCGCCCCCGCTCGTCCAGGGTGACCATGACAGCGCCGGAAGGCACCGCGCGGGACAGCAACTCGGCCTCGGCCGCCATGCCGCCGCCGCGCTTGTCCTCCACCTCATGCTCGACCAGCGGGCCAAGACTCAGCGCCCGACCGGTTCGGTCGAAACGCTGCAAGTAATCATCGACCAGATCGCGCTCGGGGCCGGCACGCAGCCGCCCCACGGCGCAGACATGGACCCGCATCAGGCCTGCGGATTGCGGGCCTGCCCGGCGGGCAGCCACATCTTTTCAAGCTGATAGAACTCGCGCACTTCGGGGCGGAAGACGTGGACGATGACATCGGCCGTGTCGATCAGCACCCAGTCGCCGGTCTCCTTGCCTTCGACCTTGCAGAGGCGGCCGAACTCCTGCTTGAGGCGGTCCACCAGCTTTTCGGCGATGGCGCCGACCTGACGGGACGACCGGCCCGAGCAGATCACCATGTAATCGGCCATGTCTGACCGACCGCGCAGGTCGATCTGAACGATGTCCTCGGCCTTGTCATCCTCAAGCGAGGCAAGGACATGGGCCAGCAGGGTCTCGCTGGAAGGTTCGGCATCGGCCGGACGGGTGGCGCGGGGACCAACCGGCAGGCCGGTGGCGGGATCGGAATGAGACAGGACCAGGGCCCTCCGTGAAACGCGCCGCAATACCCCGGCACCGGGCTTTCCTTCAAACTATCACCCATGGGCGGCAGACTCAACGGCAGGTGGCTTGATCCTTGCCTGCAAGGGGGTTCTGGGCTAAAAGCCGTGCCATGGACGGGTTCATCTATTTCAACATCACCGATCATGCGCGGCTGCCGGCCCGCTTTTTCGGCATGAGCCGCACGGTTCTGGCCCGGCTTTGACCGCTGGCCCCGCGCCTTGGCGCGCCCATCTTCCTTTCCGAACAACCAGCCATCGAGAGAGAGCCATGACCGCTCCGCGTACCCTCTATGACAAGATCTGGGACGATCACGTCGTCCATCAGGCCGAAGACGGCACCTGCCTGCTGTATATCGACCGCCATCTGGTGCATGAAGTCACCAGCCCGCAGGCCTTCGAAGGTCTGCGCATGGCCGGCCGCAAGGTGCGTGCGCCTGAAAAGACCATCGCCGTGCCGGACCACAACGTCCCGACCACCGCTGGCCGCGACAAGCACATCGACAATGAGGAAAGCCGCATCCAGGTCGATGCGCTGGACAAGAACGCCAAGGATTTCGGGATCAACTACTATCCCGTGACCGATATCCGTCAGGGCATCGTGCATATCGTCGGCCCCGAACAGGGCTGGACCCTGCCGGGGATGACGGTTGTCTGTGGCGACAGCCATACCGCCACCCACGGCGCTTTCGGCGCGCTGGCCCATGGCATCGGCACCTCGGAAGTGGAACACGTTCTGGCCACCC
>ERZ1645187.1984-NODE-1984-length-18402-cov-7.404971_pt1 | contig 18402 bp, 17 predicted proteins | sample MGYA00575352_ERZ1645187 | MGnify/ENA primary metagenome ERZ1645187 (study PRJEB40837, sample SAMN11349314) | freshwater sediment metagenome | isolation source: river sediment | host: Sediment | place: India: Wazaribad , New Delhi | collected 2017-02-21 ... | reverse complement strand
TCGCCGATGGTGAGCGGCGGATAAAGCGAATAGGCCTCGAAGGCCATGGCCACGCCGCGCTGCGAGGGCGGCAGGGTATGGATGGCCTTGCCTCCCAGTGTGATGGTGCCGTTCGAGACATCCTCGAAGCCCGCGATCATGCGGAGTGTCGAGGTCTTGCCGCAGCCCGATGAACCGAGGAGGGCCACGATCTCGCCGGACTGAACCGTGAGATTGAAATCCCTGACCGCATGAACGGTCTTCTTCTTGGTGCGATAGATCTTGTCAACGCCAGCGAGAACGAGCTCAGCCATGGAGACGTTCTCCCGTTGCCTTGTCAAAGAGATGGGTGCCTTCCGCCGCAAAGGCGAGATGGACTGTACTGCCGGGGTCCGGGATGGAGGCGGCGGAAGATGGCAGGGACGCCAGCAATTCCCAGCCGCCCTGTGCGGTCAGCAGGAGAACCACGCGTTCATTGAGCGGTGTCACCGCCATCACTTCAGCAGGGATGCCTGATTTGACCAGCGACACCGCCTCCGGGCGCACGCCGAAAGTGACAGGTTTCCCGGCGTGGGACGCGTGGTCTGCGGCGAGGGCAAGCGGCTTGCCCGCCAGTGTCACCGAACGGCCGTCCGCCGACAGGACAGTATCCGTGGTGTTGATGGAGGGATCGCCGAACAGCCGCGCCACGCCCAGATTGGCAGGGCGCAGGTAGATGTCCTCTGGCGTTGCCACTTGGACGAATTTTCCGCCCGCGAGAACGGCGATGCGGTCGGCGAGTGCCATTGCTTCCTTGTAGTCTTGCGTGACGTAAAGCACCGTGGCGCCGGACTGGCGCAGGAGGCGCGGCAGTTCGAGGCGCATTTCAAAGCGCAGCTTGGCATCGACGTTGCGCAGCGGGTCGTCGAGCAGCAGGATTTTCGGTTCGGCAGCGAGGGCGCGGGCAAGGGCCGTGCGCTGCTTCTGGCCGTTGGAGAGTTCGCGCGGCGCATGACCCAGCACATGGTCGATCTTCAGCAGTTTGGCGGCCTTGGCCACGCCTGCCATCACCTTGTCCTCGCTGGCCTTCGCGGCGCGCAAGGGGCTGGCGATGTTTTCCGCCGCCGACATGTGGGGGAAAAGGGCGAAGTTCTGGAAGGCCATGCCGACGTTGCGGTGTTCCGGTGCGATATCGGTGGCATCCTCGCCATCGATCTGGATTTCGCCGGAGGTCGGCTCCTCCACGCCTGCAATGAGACGCAGGAGGATTGTCTTGCCGGTACCAGAGCCGCCGAAGATCACGACGATCTCGCCGTTCGCGACTTGCAGGTCCAGATTCTCGAAGACCTTGAAGGACCCGAAGGACTTGGACAGCGACTTGAGGGAAAGCTGGCTCATCCTTTGACGGCTCCGAGTGAGAGGCCTTCCACGAGGTAGCGCTGGGCGAACATGGCAAGCACGAAGGTTGGAATGATGGAGAAGATGATGGCGGCGGCAATCTGGCCGTACTGGATGCCCGAGGCCGTGACGAAGGCCAGCGCACCAACCGTTACCGGCTGCTTGTCGGCAGAGGCCAGGACGAGGGCAAAGACGAAGTTGTTCCAGGCGAAGATGAAGGCCAGCAGGCCCGCTGCGGCAATGCCCGGCAAGGCCAGCGGCACGGCGATCTTGCGGAAAGTCTGGAACCAGCTGTAGCCCGCGATGCGATGGGCATGCTCGATGTCGGGTGACAGGTCTTCAAAATAGCCGCGCACGATCCAGAGGATGAGCGGCAGGCAGATGAGCTGGTAAACCCAGATCAGGCCGATGTAGGTATTGGTGAGGCCGAGCGTCTTGAAGTAAAGCGAGAGCGGCAGCAGCACCAGCAGCGGTGGTGCGAAGCGGAACGAGAGCAGCGTAAAGGCAATGTCCTCCCCCAGCCGGAACTTGAAGCGTGCGAAGGCATAGGCCGCGGGCACGCCAAGGATCAGCGAGATGATGACCGATGCAGACGACAGCAGCACCGAATTCCACAGGTTCTGCATGAAGTTCAGTTGCAGGGAGCCAGCAGCAGTCTTCATTTGCCCCGTCACCAGTGCGATGTAGTTCTCAAGCGTCGGTGTGAAGGCAAGCGACGGGGGGATGCGCAGGATCGACTCGTTCGTCTGGAACGACATGAGGAAGATCCAGAAGATCGGGAACATGAAGAAGATCACGACGAGCGCGAGCAGGATGCCGCGGATGACTTTTTCGAGTGTTGACGTGTGGTCCATGGTCAGCCTACCCCGTGCGCCTTTTCGCGCAGCTTGAGCCATTGCTTGATGAAGACGTTGGAGAGCGCATAGGTGATGGCCCAGAGAATGATCATCAACGCCGCAGAACGACCGACGTTGGTGGCCTGGAAGAAGTCGAGATAGGCCTGCACCTGGAAAACCAGCAGCTTGTCGCCGGGTCCACCCTGGGTCATGGCGTAGATGATGTCGAACTGCTGGATGGAATCGAGCAGGCGGAACAGCGTCGCCGTCAGGATGTAGGGCATCAGCATGGGGAGCGTGATGCGGAAGAACACGAAACTCCGTGGCACGCCGTCCAGTGCCGCCGCCTCAAACGGGGCGGGCGGCAGCGAGCGCAAGCCCGCCAGCAGCAATATCATCATGAAGGGCGTGTACACCCACACATCCACCAGGGTCACGGTGAAGAGCGCGGTGGCCGGGTCAGAGCCCCACTTCATATCGGGGAAGCCGAGGATGGAGACGAGGTAGCTGAGGATGCCGAAGTTGGGATTGGTCATCAGCTTCCACATCAACGCGGCAAGGGCGGGCGCCGTCATCAGGGGCAGGAGCAGCAGAATGGAGATGAAATTGTTCAGCCGCGTGCGCTTCTGCAGCAGCATGGCAATGGCGAGACCGAGGAGCAGTTCGAGGACAACGGTGAGGCCGGCATAGACCAGCGAAATCTTGAGCGTGTTCCAGAATTTCGGATCGCTGAAGAAATTGATGTAGTTCTGGAACCAGATGAAGCCCTTCATGGCGGGCAGGTTCAGGCGATAGCGCAGCAGCGAGTAGTACACCGCCGTGAAGAAGGGAATGAGAATACCGATGCACATGAGGAGCGCGGGCAGGCTCAGCAGATAGGGCAGGGCCTTCCGGGCGAAGCGGCTTTGCTTCGCGGGCCTGCCGGGCATGGCGGATGATGTCATGGTCCCATTCTTTCCCGTCGCGGGGTGCCTGTCAAAGTCAAGAAAGGGGGGCCGCCCCAGGGAGGAAAGCGGCCCCGCACTCAGGTGTCCGGATCAGCCGAGACCGGCTTCAGCCAGCTTGGCGTCCATTTCGGCGGCCATCTTGTCCAGGCCTTCGTCGACCGGGATTTCCTTGGCCACCATCTTCTGCAGGTTTTCCGACCACAGGGTGGTGAGGTCGAAGAACAGCGGCTGGGCGGTGAAGTAGATCTTGGCGCCCGGTGCCGACACGTCATGCTGGTTCAGGTAACCGGCATAGGACTTGTCGATGCGGCCGCGGAACTCCTCGTCCTTCCAGACGGAGGCGCGGACCGGGTTGACGAAGTCCATCTTGCGGGCGCCGAAGAGCGCGTGTTCGACGGAGGTTGCCCACTGCAGGAAGTACCAGGTGGCGTCCTTCTGCTTGCCGGCCGAGGCCATGGCGAGCGACCAGATCCACACGTTCGGCGTCGGAGCGGAGGCTGCCGGGTTGGCCGCGAACGGCGCATAACCGAGGTTGCCCGCTTCCTTGTTGTCGCCACCGTTCATGAAGTAGCCGAGAATGTCGGCATCGAAGATCATGGCGGAAGCGCCGGCGCCGAGGTCGGTGCCGACCTGGTACCAGGTGTAGTTGGCCCAGTCCTTCGGACCGGATTCCTGGATCATCTGCACCCACTTCTTGTGGAAGTCCTTGGAGCCGGCCGAGTTCATGGCGGCCTTCAGCTTGCCGTCGGTGACGTTGAAGTCCTTTTCACCGAAGTTGGCATAGCCCGAGAGGAAGCCCGGATGGATCGAGGCCCAGGAGCGCGAGCCGCGCACGCCGATGCCATAGGGTCCGCCGAGGTCCTTGGTGAGCTTGGCCGAGGTTGCCACCATCTCGTCGATGTTCTTCGGCGGCTGCACGCCAACCTTGTCGAACATCTTCTTGTTGTAGGAGATGTTGTTGAGCTCATAGCCCCAGGGAATGCACCACTGCTTGGCATCCGCCGAGCCCAGTTCGCCGCCGGGAACACCGTTCCAGGAGGTGGAAGCACGCAGACCAGGCAGGAGGTCTTCCCAGTTGTAGCCGGGGTTGGTCTTGGCCGGGTCCTTGATGTACTCATTGATGTCGTCGATCCAGCCGGCCGGACCATAGGTCCAGGTCATGTAGGCGCCGGTCATGAAGGCGTCGTATTCGCCGGAGCCCGACGACAGGGCGGCAGTCACCTTGTCGAAGTACACGTCTTCCGGGAAGATGTCCCAGGAGACGTCGATGCCGGTCATCGTCTTGAAGGTTTCGATGTTGGCGATCATGGCGTCGGCGTAGGGGTGCTTGTTGAGCAGCAGTTTGAGCTTGGTGCCCTTGTGCTTCATCCAGTCGAAGTCAGCGGCCATTGCCCTGGTCTGCGCCTGGGTGACGAGCAGGCCGGCGGCAGAAGCCGAAAGGCCCAGCTTGCCGGTTGCCTGCAGCAGTTCGCGGCGGCTCATCTTGCCGGCGACGAAAGCCTCAAACAGTCCTTTTTCCTTGTCGTACATTCTCAGATCCTCCGTTGATGTACTACTGGTGATAACGGTTAGCCCGGTGCGGATTTCCCGTTCTTCTTGCCGGGCGGTTGACCCGGTTTGGTGTTGGCGAGGCGGCGCGCGGTCGCCTCGTCGGTGATCAGGCCGGAAAGAAGGCCACTCGAAAGAATCGCGTGGATGGCCTGGGTCTTGGTCGTGCCGCCCGCCAGACCCACGATGTCGTGGGCCCTGAGGTCGGCAATGCGGGGAGCAAGCGCCCGGTCGGAGACGCTGTTGGGCAGGTGCGTGCCGTCGGCGGCAAAGAACTGCCCGAGGATTTCAGCAGCAGCTCCGGATTTCATCACCTCATCCACGTCATCTTCGTCGAGCATGCCGGCAGAGGCGATGAAGCTGGCGCGCGTCACTTCGCCGATGCCGGCGATGTAAAGCTCGGCCTTCTTTGCCATGGCGATGACGTCGGACACGCCATACTGCGCTTCCAGCACGCGGCGGTCCTTTTCGGTGTTGGCGAAGAATGGCACGGGCATGACATAGGCTTCCGCGCCGGTGCGTTCGGCGAGTTTGTGGATCACGTCGAAGGGGCTTGCGGCAAAACGCTGGGTCAGGCCGCCCAGCAGCGAGACAAATTTCGTGGCCTTGCCGTCCACGCTTGCCATCAGGTCGATGGCAGCGGCGAGAGTACGGCCATGGCCGAAGCCGATCATGCTGTGGCGTTCGCTTTCGATGAGGCTGCGGATGTAGCGGGCACCCGCCATGCCCAGCGTGCGCAAGGGCAGGGCACCTTCATCGATGTTGGGAACCACCTCGCAATGGGCGAGGCCATGCATGGCCTTGAGGCGTTCTTCCAGTTCGATGCAGCCTGCGATCGGTCCTTCGACGAAGACGCGGATCAGGCCCTCGCTGCGCGCGCGCGCGATGAGGCGGTGCGCCTTGGTGGATTGCACGCCCAGAAGTTCCGCCACTTCGCCCTGCGTCTTGCCGCCGGCGAAGTGCAGCCACGCGGCACGGGCAGCCAATGCGGCCTCCTCGTCCACCTGAACGGCTGACGGAATCTGGTTCACGCGCGCTCCCATTCTGTGATGTGAATTATTTTTCTTGTCGTGCAATATTTTTCAGACTAGCCTTCGAGTCAAATGAATTCGTTGCTGCGTTGCAAACAACGCGCGTCACGGCGCGTTGTCTTTGCGGCGCAAATCGTGTTTTGTTTTGTGAAAGCAATGGGAGACGACGAAACGTGGCGCGCAAGATTCCGTGGATCGGCACAAGCTGGAAAATGAACAAGCTCCGCGCGGATGCGGTGAGCTATGCCGAAACCCTCAAGGCTTCGCCCTTTGCCAACACCACGGCGGCGCAGCCTTTCATCATCCCACCCTTTCCCTACATCGAAGAAGTTGCCAGCCTGCTGAAGGGCACACGCGTCAAGGTGGGCGCACAGAACATGCATTGGGACGACAAGGGCGCGTGGACCGGCGAAGTCTCGCCCCTGATGGTGAAGGACTGTGGTGCCTCGCTGGTGGAATTGGGCCACAGCGAACGCCGCACCTTCTTCAATGAAACTGACGAGGCCGTGGGCCTCAAGGTCAAGGCCTGTCTCGCCCATGGGCTCACCGCACTGGTGTGCATCGGTGACACGCGCGTGGAATACGAGACAGGCGCCACTGCCGACGTGCTGGCAAAGCAGACGCGCTATGCGCTGCGCCACGTGGGCAAGCAGGCTCTGGGCAATGTCGTCATTGCTTACGAGCCCGTCTGGTCCATTGGTGAAGGCGGCATTCCCGCTGATCCGGATTTCGCCGAGGACCAGCACCGCCGTCTGAAAGCACTCACCAGGGATATCGTGGGTGAAGCGCTGCCCATCCTGTACGGGGGCAGCGTCAACCCGCAGAATTGCGTGGCACTCGCCGGCCGCGCCAACATCGATGGCCTGTTCATTGGCCGCTCCGCCTGGGAGCCCAACGGCTATCTCGGCATCATTGAATCTGTGACCCGTTCATTGGAGGCTTGAATCATGAAGATCGCACTCGCCGGCGACAGCGCCGGAAAACCCCTTGCTGACGCCTTGGAGGCCCATCTCAAGGCATCCGGCAAGCATGAGGTCAGCAATCTCACGGCAGGGGGCTTTTATGCCGATCTCGCGGCGGGCGTGGCAAAGCGCGTGAAGTCGGGTGAGTTCGACCGTGCCATCCTGTGCTGCGGCACCGGCATTGGCGTCTGCATCGCCGCCAACAAGGTGCCGGGCATCCGCGCGGCCCTGACGCATGACACCTATTCGGGCGGAAAAGCGGCGACGTCCAACAACGCCCAGATCATCACCATGGGGGCACGAGTCATTGGTGCGGAGCTGGCGAAGGACATTGCCGACAAGTGGCTGTCCTCCAGCTTTGATCCGAAGGGCGCATCTGCCGCCAATGTGGAAGCCCTCGACAAGCTCGACGGCTGAAGGGGCTCACGCCGCCGAATTGGGGTAGCCCGCGTCATCAACCACCTGGGCGATGCGGGCGGCAGGTTGTGCCGTCTCCACCGTCACAATCTTGGTGGCCAGGTCGGTCCTGACCTCGGCCTTGGGGTCAGCCGCCTTGATGGCTTCGGTGATGACTCCCACGCAATGGCCGCAAGACATGTCGGGCACGTTGAGCTTGATCATGGCATTCTCCGGAATGAAGCTTGAGCGACCTAGATAATCATCCCCGCGTCGCAACGAAAGGGCTGTCGTGACGCGGGGCTTGGTCAATTGCCCTCCCGGCATTACATTGGCGGAGAAGCGACCGCCGCCCTGATCGCGGGCAGGTTGACCGGATTCCGCATGACACACCTGAGCATTCCTGTTGACGGCATGACCTGCGCCTCCTGCGTGCGGCGGGTGGAGAAGGCCGTGGCTGCCGTTCCCGGGGTGTCGAAGGCTGTCGCCAATCTCGCCACGGAGCGGGTGGATGTGGATTTTTCCGGCGCTCCGGCGGCGAAGCCCGTGCTGGAGGCCATCCATGCAGCAGGTTACGGTGCCGCCAGCCAGTTGATTGAAATAGGCATCGAGGGGATGACCTGCGCGTCGTGTGTGCGGCGGGCCGAGAAGGCCATCGCCGCGACGCCGGGCGTGATCTCTGCAAACGTCAACCTTGCCACGGAACGGGCAACCGTTGAACTGGTGCAGGGTGCCACCGGGCTTGCCGAAATCGAAGCCGCCATCCGCAAGGTCGGCTATGTGCCCTTGCGGCTGGGCACGTCGCAGGCCTCAGGTGATGTGGCGCAGGCGTCGAAAGAGGAGGAGCGCAAGCGCCTGCTTCGCGACCTGCTGATATCAGGTGCGTTGACCCTGCCGCTCTTTGTCATGGAAATGGGCTCGCATGCCATTCCCGCCTGGCACCATGTCCTGCATGGCAGTGCGCGGGGCTGGGTCTATCCGCTGTATTTCCTGTTGGCGACGGCGGTGCTTTTCGGGCCGGGCCTGCGCTTCTTCCGCAAGGGCATTCCGGCCATGCTGCGATTGTCTCCGGACATGAATTCGCTGGTCGTGCTTGGTGCCACGGCGGCTTGGACCTATTCGGTGGTTGCCACCTTCCTGCCGTCCGTGCTGCCCGCCGGCACGGTGAATGTCTATTATGAGGCAGCGGCAGTCATCGTCACGCTGATCCTCTTCGGCCGTTACCTTGAAGCGCGCGCCAAAGGGCGGACCAGCGAGGCGATCAGCCGTCTTGTCGGCCTGCAGGCCAAGACGGCGCGGGTGGAGCGCAATGGTAGTGTGGTGGAATTGCCGCTGGAAGATGTTCTTGCGGGCGACACGATCCATGTGCGTCCCGGCGAGCGCCTGCCGGTCGATGGAATGGTGGTGTCGGGGGACTCCTACGTCGATGAATCGATGGTGACGGGCGAGCCTGTACCTGTTGCCAAAGTACAGGGCGCAGGTGTCGTCGGCGGCACGCTCAACACCACAGGCAGCTTCACCTTCCGTGCCACAAAGGTCGGTGCTGACACGCTGTTGTCCCAGATCATCCGCATGGTGGAGACGGCGCAAGGCTCGAAGCTTCCCATCCAGGGCATCGTAGACGAGGTGACCGCCTGGTTCGTGCCGGCGGTGGTCACGGCAGCCTTGCTCACATTCCTGGTCTGGTTTGCATTCGGGCCATCACCGGCGCTCACCTTCGGTCTTGTCAACGCCGTGGCCGTGCTGATCATTGCCTGTCCCTGCGCCATGGGGCTTGCCACGCCCACGTCCATCATGGTGGGCACGGGCCGTGCGGCAGAACTGGGTGTTCTCTTCCGCAAGGGCGAGGCGCTGCAGACCCTCAAATCCGCCGGGGTCATCGCCTTTGACAAGACGGGCACGCTCACGCAAGGCCATCCCGTGCTGACGGACCTTGATGTGGCGCCGGGCTTCTCGCGTGGCGACGTGCTGCCGCTTGTGGCTGCGGTTGAAAGCCACTCTGAACATCCCATCGCCAAGGCCATTGTCGCTGCGGCACAGGCAGAGGCAATGGCCATTCCCGCTGTCAGCGGGTTTGAAGCCGTGCCGGGTTATGGGGCTCGCGCGCTCGTCTCGGGGCGTGACGTGGCTGTTGGTGCTGCGCGCTACATGGAAAAGCTCGGGCTGGACGTGTCAGACCTTGCGTCCGCCGCGCAAGGGCTGGCGGTGGCTGGCAAGACGCCGCTTTATGCTGCCGTCGATGGAAAGCTCGCAGCCGTCATCGCGGTGTCCGATCCGGTGAAACCGGAGTCCACTGCCGTTGTCGCGGCCTTGAAAAGGGAAGGCCTGCGGGTGGCCCTCATCACCGGCGACAACCGGCGCACGGCCGAGGCCATCGGCAAGGGGCTCGGCATTGACGAGATCATTGCGGATGTCCTGCCGGACGGAAAGGTGAAGGCGGTGGAAGCGCTGCGCGCCGATGGCCGGGTGCTCGCCTTTGTTGGCGACGGCATCAATGATGCCCCGGCGCTTGCGGCGGCCGACGTTGGCATTGCCGTCGGAACCGGCACGGATGTCGCAATCGAAAGTGCCGATGTGGTGCTGATGTCGGGTGACCTGAAAGGCGTGCTCAATGCCATCCGCCTGTCGCGCGCCACCTTGCGCAACATCCGCCAGAACCTGTTCTGGGCCTTCGCCTACAATGTGGTGCTGATCCCCGTGGCGGCGGGCGCGCTCTACCCGTTCACGGGCACGCTGCTCTCGCCCATGCTGGCAGCGGGTGCCATGGCGATGTCGAGCGTTTTCGTGTTGGGCAACGCCCTGCGGCTCCGGCGCTTTTCACCCTGACCCGTGTCAGTGCCTCATGCCGTTGAACTCCTTCACGGCGTCAATCATGGCGACGATGTTTTCCAGCGGTGTCCCGGCCTGCACGTTGTGAATGGCATCAAACACGAAGCCGCCTCCGTCAGAGAAGATTTCGCAGCGCTCCAGTACCTGTGCGCGCACTTCCTCCGGTGTGCCGAAAGGCAGGACATGCTGGGTGTCCACGCCACCGCCCCAGAACACAAGCCGTCCCTTGTACTTGTCCTTGAGGAAACGGGCATCCATGCCCCTGGCCGAGCATTGCACGGGATTGATGATGTCCACGCCCGCCTCGATCATCGATTCAAAGAACCGCTCGGAGGCGCCGCAGGAGTGCTTGAAGATTTTCCAGCCCGTGTTCTTGTGCACCCAATTGCACAGTTCGGTGTAGTGCGGCTTCCACAGGCTGTCGAAGGTTTTGGTGGAGCAGAAGGTCGATGTCTGCGTGCCGAAATCCGTGCCGCAGAGGAACAGGATGTCAATGGCCTCGCCGACGCGGGCGTTGATCTTTTCCAGGTTGGCAATGCCGGTCTCCACGACACGTTCGTAGAACTGGTGCACAACATCGGGTCGGCTTGCGGTGAGCATGTACCATTCGGCGATGTCGCGCACTCCCTTCGGGTGGGTAAGGTCAATGCCCGGCACGCCTGAAATGTCGCCCAATGCCGTGTTGCCGAGCGTTGCGAAGACGGCATACTCGCCAGTGTTGACGGCGCGGGCGTCCTGCTCGATCTCGTCCAGCTGCGCATCGCTCAGCAGGGTGTACTGGGCGGTGTTGTCATCGACGTCATAGTTCTCGCGCTGGTCTTCCTCCTGGCGGATGATGGCGTCGAAGAAGAAGCCGCCCTTGGGCATGTGGCCGCTGGGTTTCGCGCTGGTGTCGCCACGGGGGTAGATCAGCGTGCCGCCCTCTTCCGGTTCGGTGACGGTGCGGAAGGCCTCCGGCACCAGCACGGTGAGACCGTTGAAACTGAACGGCTTCCAGCCTTGGTTGTCAAAGCCGAACATGGTGGTGCGACCGGAGAGGCGGGCGACGTCCACGCCAATGGCCTCTTTCAGGTCATCCTCGATCAGGCCCAGCATCTGGTAAGGCTCGATGATCTTCACCAGCCGCTTCGCAAGGCCGTAGTGGTCGCGCAATGCCGCCACGCAGCTGGCATGCATGCCCGTGACATTGCAGCCGCCGAAATCCACCGGCACATGGTCGGGCGTGCGGTGGTTGATGCTGTCGAGGACGCGCTGGCGCTTTGGTCCAATGCTCTTTGCCGGTGTCATTCTCGTTCTCCGTCGCGGGCCGGTTCAGTTGGCGTGGGCCGAGGCCACGACCATCTGGCGGGCCAGGGTCACGGCGTCCGTTGCTGTTTCACCAAATCCGTCGGCACCGATTTCGCGTGCGAAACGGTCGTTGAGCGGTGCGCCGCCCACCAGGATTTTCACGAGGTCGCGCAGGCCTGCTGCCTCGATGGCGGCAATGGTCGTCTTCATCGACATCATGGTCACCGTGAGAAGCGCTGTCATGCAGACGATCTGCGGGTTGTGCTCACGGATGGCGGCCACAAACTTCTCCGGCTTCACGTCCGTACCAAGGTCGATGACCTTGAAGCCCGCGCCCTCCAGCATGGAGATCACCAGGTTCTTGCCGATGTCGTGCAGGTCGCCCTTCACCGCTCCCGCGATCACGGTGCCTGCAGGTTTCACCCCGGAGACGGCGAGCAGCGGACGCAGCGGTTCCATCGCCGCCTTCATGGCCCGGCCCGAGAGCATCAGTTCCGGCACGAAGTATTGCTCATCCTGATACAGCTGGCCGACATCATCCATGGCCGGGATCATGGAGCCGGTAATGAGGGCGATGGGGTCCACCCCCTTGGCCAGTTCCTCGTTGACGGCTTCGCGTGCAGTTGCCGCTTCTCCGTCAACGATCGCATCGTAGAGCTTCTCGACAAGCGCCATGGTTTCCTCCCAGGAAAGGCAAATGCCAGGTCAATCCGGGCGATTTGTGGGAGATGGCACGGCGCCGTCCTTGATCAGGCTCAAATGAAAGACGGTCACGCTGCTGGTGCCAGCGAAAACTCTCGTGAACCCTCACGGGGTGGTGGCGTCACGGATGATGGAAATGAAATGAAAAGACGCAGACTGACCAATCCGCCCCATCGCAGGCATGGTGGACCGGCTACTATATGTTGGCGGCTGTTTCAGTTTGCATCCCGGAGCGCGCCATTGTGCACGCTGGGGTTTCCCGGTCAGGCGGCGGCCTTTTCGCACTGGTCACCGCCCCGAATGATCGTTTCCCGGAAGGGCAGGGAAAGCGGTGCCGGTGCCGGGCTCCTGTCCATCCCGCCGCTGCCCTGAAACTCCTTGGCCGGGCGCTTTCCAAATCGCCTGTGGTAGGCGTTGCTGAATGTCGTGCTGCTCTGGAAGCCACAGGCGACAGCCACTTCAATGCAGGACATGTCGGTTTCCAGAAGGAGATTCCTTGCCCGTTCAAGCCGCAGGTTGCGATAGTACATGATAGGCGCGCAACCGACGTTTTCCCTGAAGATGCGTTCCATGTGCCTGCGGGAACAGCCGCACGTGGCCGCTATGGACTCGATGTCGAGCACCTCGTCGGGATTCTCCTCCATCAGGGCAATTGCCCTGATCAGGTACTTGTTGCGGGAACCGGTCCGCAACGAAATCTTGGCTTGCGGTTCGGCTGGTGATCTCATGCGGATGTGCAGCAGCCGGGCCGCCACCGTTGAGGCAACCGGTTTGCCGCTGAGGTTGGCGATGATGTTCAGCATCATGTCCGCGACGGCGTGTTCGCCCGCGCAGGTCAGCCGGTTCCGGTCGATTTCAAAGAGTGTGCTGGTGACGTCAATGCCGGGATAGGATTCGCGGAAACCCGCCGCCATTTCCCAGTGAATGGCCGCCGTGTAGCCATCGAGAAGACCGGCCTCGGCAAGAAGGCGAGAGCCCGTGAATATGCCACCGAGAAGCGGTGACTTGACCGCGGTGCGGCGGAGCCAGCTCCGCAGCGTCACGGATTCCCGGTTCTGGGTATTCCGGCCACCGACGAGGATGACATTGCTGCCGGCCTCCATGCTGTCCGGCGTGCCCGGGACATTCACGTCGAGGCCGCTTGAGGAGCCTACGCAAGGTCCGTCAATGGCGTGGAGCGACCAGCGATAGTGTTCGCTGCCAAGCACGGCATTGGCGCACTTCAGGGTATCCGTCACACCTGCCAGTGACAGGAGCGAAAAGCCGGGCAGCAGGACAAGGGCGAAGGTCCGGTTGGGGATCGGTGGCCTGAACGCCATGTGTCCGGACATGTCGTTCATGGCTGTTCAGTTCCCGAGGACGTGGGCGCGCGACGGTGGCCAGCTCGCGTAGATTTTTCCGCCATGGCCGAGGTCGAGCGTTTCCAGTTCGCGCTGGCCGATCTGGACCTTGATCTCGCTGCCGTCCTCGGCTTCGAGGAAGAGCGTCACCGTGGTGCCCATGAACTGTTCCGAGATCAGCTGGCAGGCGACAACATTGTCGGCCGTCGGCTTGCGGGTGGAGACCTGCACGAGGTCGGCCGCTACGACGAAACTCAGGGGTTGACCCGGCTGCGCCGCCGGGGCCGCGGAGGCGGGCACGGTAAAGCTGCCGAGTTTTGTTTCCACCGTGACGGCATCGTCCTTGCGGGCGGCGACCTTGCCTTCGAAGATGTTGTTGCGGCCGACGAACTCGGCCACGAACTTGTTGGCGGGCGCGCGGTAGATGTCCTTGGCCTTGCCGATCTGGGCGATCTCTCCCTGCGCCATGATGATGACGCGGTCAGCCATGGCAAAAGCCTCGGACTGGCTGTGGGTCACGTAGACGAAGGTAATGCCCAGCTCCTTCTGCAGCTTGGTCAGCACGCTCTGCATGCGGATGACCAGATGGGCATCGAGTGCCGAGAGCGGCTCGTCGAGCAGGAGGATCCTGGGTTCCGTGACCAGCGAGCGGGCCAGTGCCACGCGCTGGCGCTGGCCACCTGAAAGCTTGGCCACATTGCGTTCGGCGAACTGCCCGATGCCGAGCCGTTCCAGCCATTCCAGCGCCTTATTGCGCCGTGTGGCGGAATCGACGCCCCGCATCTTGAGGCCGAACTCCACGTTCTCGCGGGCGTTCATGAAGGGGAACAGGGCGAGCGACTGCCACACCATAGGCGTGTCGCGCTCGTGCGGCTTCACATGGTTCATGACCTTGCCATCAAGGCGGATTTCCCCGCCCGTGGGGGCCTCAAGGCCCGCCAGCATGCGCAGGGTCGTGGTCTTGCCGCATCCGGATGGTCCCATGATGGCGAGGAACTCGCCCTCGGCAATCTCGAAGCTGGTGGGCTTGACGGCGGTGAATTCGGCGAAACGCTTTTCAACCTTGTCAAAGACAACAAGTGGCTTGCTCATTGGGGCACGCCCTCCTTCTTTTCTTTCGACGACATCATCATTTCCGCAATCACGATCAGGGTGATCGAGATCACGAAGACAAAGGTGCCGATGGCATTGATCTGGGGATCGACGTTGCCCTGGAGGATTTCCAGGATGACGACGGGAATGGTCTTGTTGAGGCCGGAGACGAACCAGGCCACGGCAAACTCGTCGAACGAGACGGCTGCGGTGAGGCAGAGGGCCGCGATGATCGACGGCTTGGCGAAGGGTATGACGACTTCCCACATGGTCCGCCATTCGGAGGCGCCGAGATTCCAGCTCGCCGCCTCAAGATTGGGGTCCATGTCGTTGAGGCGGAGCCGGATCACGGCCATTGCGAAGGGGGCGCCCAGCACAGTGTGCGCGATGATGATCGAAATCACCTGGCCGGAAAGCCCGATCTGCGCCAGCCAGGAGAGCATGGCGAGCGCCATGATGATCAGCGGGATGGTGGGTGGCAGCATGGCCAGCGCAAGGTAGGCCTGCTTGAACATGAAATTGTAGCGGTGGTCGGTGTAAGCCGTGCAGAAACCGATGAAGGTCGAGAGCAGCGAGGAACAGACGGCCACGATCAGGCTGGTCCATGCTGCTTCAATCACCTCGGGCCGGCCCAGCACAGTCTGGTACCAGTGCAGCGTGAAGTGGCCGAGTGGCAGCGTGGGGAAACGGTCGGAGTTGAAGGAGAAAATGAAACTCCAGATGATCGGTGTGAAGATGAAGCAGAACGCGATCAGGATGTAGGCGTAGAGCCCCCAGCGCAGGGTTTTGTCCGAGGTCATCCGCGCCTCCTGTAGGCAGCCGTCACCGCGGCGAAGGCCACGGCGAGAAGTGAAAGGATCATCACCACCGCAATCACCGCGGCCCGCGGCCATTGCTGGCCCGACTTGGTGGAGTCGATGATCATGATGGACAGCGTCGGCGGCTTGGAGCCACCGAGATAATAAGGGCTGACGAAGTCGCCGAAGGAGAGAATGAAGCAGAACAGAGCGGCGATCACGAGGCCCACCTTGGCGGCAGGAATAATGACGGCGAAGACCGTGCGCAGGCTGCTGCAACCGAGGTTGTGGGCGGCTTCAATCAGGGTCTTGTCGATGCTGGCAAGCGAAATCGTCTGCAGGATCAGGACAAGCGGGAAGGACAGTGTGAGATAGCCGACAATTGTGCCGATGGGAGAGTTGAGCAGCGGGAATGGCCCAAGCCCGATCCAGCCGAGCATCGTGTTGATGACGCCACTGCTCGCCAGCACCACCTGCCAGGCATAGATGCGTACCAGGTAGCTGGTGAAGAACGGGATCACGAGAAAGAAGATGGCCCAGCGGCGGGCGCGGTCATTGGCATGGAAGGCAAGGCCGTAGGCTGCCGGAAAGGCGAGCACCGAAGCCAGCACGGTCGCGGCGGCGGCGAGCATGAAGGTGTAGCCATAGGCGCGCCAGAAGATGTCCCAGCCGAGGATCTTGATCCAGTTGTCAAAGGCAAAGGCCGGCATCATCCGGTAGTTCCTGACGAGCCAGAAGCTCATCACGAACATGAAGGCCAGCGGCACAACAAAGAACAGGGATTGCCAGATCAGCAGCGGTGCGCGCCAGAACCAGGCATAGACGTCTGCGCCTCTTCTCTCGGTCATGGGGGAGAATCTCCAATGTCGCGGTCAAGCTGCCTTACGTTTGACCAAGAGTGCAAGTCTCCAGCCCCGGGCCCCATGGCCCGGGTGCTGCGTGGGGCAGGGGCCACCGTCACGCGGAGTGACAGTGGCCGGTATCAGGTGAAACGAAAGGGCTCAGGAGCCCTTGTACTCCGACCAGAAATCGTTCCATTCCTCCAGGCTCTGCTGGACGGGAACCTGGCGGTACTTGATGCGGCCTTCCTTGATCAGTGTCACCGGATCGTTGGCAGCACCATCGATCTGTCCGGTGCGCTGGGCTTCCTTGGCGTCCTTTTCGTTGAGCAGCTTGCGGCCGCCCTTGGTGACGGCAAAGGCCGGATAGGCGGCCATGCGGGCCGAGTGGACCTGACCTTCCGGAGACATCATGTACTGGATGAACTTCTTGGCAACGTCGGCATTCTTGCTGTCCTTGCCGATGGACCAGGATTCGGTGAACTGGATGCCACCTTCCTTGGGCACAACGGAGGCCACCTTGGCGCCATCGCGTTCCAGCACGCCGGTGATCCAGTCGCCGATGCCTGCCATGGCCAGCATTTCGCCCGTCTTGAGGCCGTTGAAGGTGCCGCCGTAGTCGAAGAAGCCGCCGACCTGCGGACGCAGCGTCTTGGTGGTTTCCCTGACCTTGTCCCAGGCCGCGCCATCGATGTCGAAAGGCGAGGCGTTGCCGTTGAGGAGGCTCATCTGGCCGAGGTTCGGCAGGTGCCAGTCGAAGTGGCCGACCTTGCCCTTGACCTCCGGCTTCCAGAAACACTTGTAGCTCATGGCTTCTTCGGCCGAGATGGCGGTGGTGTTGTAGGACACGCCGAGGTGGCCACAGCGGACCATCACGGAGAAAAGCTTGCCGTCCATCCAGTGGCCGGGGAACTGCTTCCATTCATCGTACAAGAAATCATCGAAGGGGTAGTCGGCGGCATTGAGTTCTTCAACGTAACCGGCCTGGTTCAACTGCTGCACGAATTCCGCGTCGGAGAGGATGACGTCATAGGTTCCGGGCGGTGACTGGGCGATGAGCGCCAGCATGTTGTCGCCGCCGGCGTAGTACTTCGGCTTGAACTTGACGTTGTTGGCGGCTTCGAATTCCGCCACCACGTCAGCTTCGCCGTGGCCGTACCAGGCCAGCATGTTGAGTTCGACGGCTTGCGCCCAGGCGCGGCTGACGAAGGGCATGGACAGTGCGGCCGTGCCGACGCCGTATTTCAGGACATCGCGCCGGTTCGGCTTCAGGAGTGATTGCTTGCTCATGGACGTTTTCCCTCGCGCGGGTGTTTATGCTGCTGGTGGTCCGCGCATGTGGATGACTAAACACATCCCGGCCACTAATAAAAATTGATCATTCAAATCACAGCATGAGTTTCCCTTATGGAACCATTGCCGCAGTGTTCAGCCGCTCCAGCCGCACAAAGTCGGTTTGTCCTGAATCTTGAAGGGTTTGCATGACGTGGTTGACCAGCATCATGGCCGCTGTAGAGGCGCCTGTATTCTTGAAGAACATGCCCACATGAATGTCGGGAAGGGGTGGAAAACCGTCACTCTCCGTCAGGATGCGCATGCCGCGCATGAGGGTGCGCCGGGTCAGTGCCGTAACCCCGAAGCCGGACTGAACGGCCAGTTGCAAGCCGTTGATGCCAGGGCTCGAGAAGGTGATCCGCCAGGGCCTGCCGATCTGGTCCAGGCTGCGGATCATGCGTTCGCGGTAATGGCAGCCTTCCGGGTGGGCGGCGATCGGCACGGGCAATTTCACATCGGCATCAAAATCGCCGGCCGCGACCCAGATCGGCCGTTCGGCCCAGGTGTAGATCAGGCCCGGCGGCGGCGTTCCGTCAAACATGGCGACAACGATGTCGAGTTCGTCGTTCTCGAACATGGTCATCAGCAATTCGCTGGTGTCACAGTGAATGGAGATCGACACGTCCGGATGCTGCTTGGAGAAATGGGCCAGCGCCTTCTGGAAGAAGGCGACGGCATAGTCGTTGGGGAGGCCCACGCGCAGGCTGCCGGTTGATTCCTTGCGCTGCAGCCGTGCCACGATTTCATCGTTCATCACCAGCAGCTGCCGCGCATAGCGCGCCAGGCTTTCGCCTTCGCGCGTCAGGGCGATGTTGCGGCCCGATGTATCCATCAGGGTCATGCCCACCAGGTCCTCGAGCTTCCTGATTTGCAGGCTGATCGCGGGCTGGGTGCGACCGAGCAACTGCCCGGCCTTGGTGAAGCTGCCGAGGTCAATCACGGCGAGGAAGGTTCGCAGTACGTCTGTCGGGAGATTGACCACCACCATGACCGGCTCCAAAGAGAAACTTATGAGACAATAACTTAAATGAATTTACAATATCAATGCAATCGGCATATTCGTTCCCCCGAAAAGACACACCCTCCGGGAGGATCCGATGACCGA
>ERZ1645187.1983-NODE-1983-length-18403-cov-37.776651_pt1 | contig 18403 bp, 18 predicted proteins | sample MGYA00575352_ERZ1645187 | MGnify/ENA primary metagenome ERZ1645187 (study PRJEB40837, sample SAMN11349314) | freshwater sediment metagenome | isolation source: river sediment | host: Sediment | place: India: Wazaribad , New Delhi | collected 2017-02-21 ... | reverse complement strand
CTCGTCGCCGGCCAGGCGGTGGTCTGGTACACGGGCCAGTTCTACGCCCTGTTCTTCCTGCAGGCGATTCTCAAGGTCGATCTGTTCACCGCCAACGTGCTGATCGCCTGGTCGCTGATTCTCGGCACGGGCGGCTTCGTCGTGTTCGGCTCGCTGTCGGACCGCATCGGCCGCAAGCCGATCATTCTGGCGGGCTGCCTCATCGCGGCGCTGACCTACTTCCCGCTCTTCGCGATGATGACCAAGACCGCCAATCCGACGCTCGCCAACGCGCTGGATACGGTCAAGGTGCAGGTCTCGGCCGACCCGGCGACCTGCGGCTCGGTGTTCGATCCGGTCGGCATTCGTCAGTTCACCGCGCCGTGCGACACCTCGCGCGTCGCCCTTGCCCGCGCCGCGATCAAATACGATCTCGTGCCGGCGGCCGCCGGTTCGCCGCTCAAGATCACGGTCAATGGCGCGGAGGTCGCCGTCGACAAGGACTTCGCCAAGAACGTTCTCGCCGCGACGCAGGCGGCCGGCTATCCCAAGCCCGGCGACTCGCAGATCATCAAGCTGAACGGCTTCTTCGAAGCTTTGACCAACACCCGTTCGCTGACGTTGATCGGCATTCTGACGCTGCTCGTGATTTACGTGACCATGGTCTACGGCCCGATAGCGGCCGCGCTGGTGGAGTTCTTCCCGACGCGCATCCGTTACACCGCCATGTCGCTGCCCTATCATATCGGCAACGGCTGGTTTGGCGGCTTCCTGCCGCCGACGGCCTTCGCCATGGTGGCCTCGACCGGCGATATCTACTACGGCCTCTGGTATCCGATCGTCGTGGCGCTCGGCACGTTCATCATCGGCCTGATCTTCGTGCCGGAGACGAAGGACAGAGACATCTACTCGATCGACTGAGCCTTGCGCCGTCGTGCGAATATTATGGCCGGGGCTCGCCCCGGCCATTTTTGTCGTTCTGCCCCGCAAGGCTTGCCAGCGCCCGCCGTCGCTGGTAGCTCAAACGCCTCGGCCGCAAGCCAAAACGCCGGTTTAGCTCAGTTGGTAGAGCAACTGATTTGTAATCAGTAGGTCGCGGGTTCGATTCCTGCAACCGGCACCACCCAATACATTAATCAATATCAATGAGTTAAAGCGCACCCCGCGTCGCTGCGGCGCATCGAGCGCGTATGCCCGATTTTTACATTTGGTGAACGCTGCGAACTAACCCGGCGCTAATCACGCGCAGCGGGATCGGGGCGAAAAGCGCTGAATTTCAAGGGCTATAACCCAATTTTAAGCCCCAAAGCCCAAGCTCCTTTCACCCGAGGGAGTAAACATGCGCAATTGCGGTCTGGAATGGACGCCCGACACAGGCTTGAGCCTGGATGGCGATCAAGGGGATAAGCCCTTTGATCTCGCCGTTTTTTTCGGCCCGCGCGCGCTGCTGGAAAATGCAGCGGCGTTCGACGCTTTGCGCAACGCATTCCCATCCGCAATTCTGATCGGCTGCTCGACAGGCGGGCAGATCGTCGGCTCTGAAGTCGAGGATGACCGCATTTGCGGCATGGCCCTGAGCTTCACCGACACCCGGTTGAAACTCGTCCGCGCCAGCCGCGAGGATTACGATTGCTCGCGCGCTGTTGGCGACGCATTGGCGGCGGATCTGGCGGCTGACGATCTCGCCGGCGTTTTCATCCTTGCAGACGCGCTGGCCTTCGACGGCGCCGCACTCGTCGGCGGGCTTACGGAACGCATCGGCGACAAGATTCCCGTGACCGGCGGACTTGCCGGCGACGATAACGCCTTTTTCAGAACGCTGGTCGCGGCCAATGCGCAGCCCGAAACGGGCATGGCCTGCGCCATCGGCTTCTACGGCAAGTCCGTGCGCATCGGCCATGGCGTGGCCGGCGGCTGGAACGCCTTCGGGCCGCGCCGGCGCATCACGCGCGCGGTCAAGAACGTTGTCTATGAGCTGGACGGCAAACCCGCTCTCGACCTGTACGAACATTATCTCGGCGAGGAGGCGGAAGCCCTGCCGGCGTCCGGCCTGCTGTTTCCGCTGCGCATCTCAGACCCCACGCAACCCAACCGGAACAAGGTGCGCACGCTTCTGGCGATCGACCGTCAGGAGCGCTCCATCACCTTCGCCGCGTCGATGCCGGAAGGCTGGACGGCCCAACTCATGCGCGGCTCGCTCGATCGCCTGACAGATGTCGCCGGCGAAGCGGGCGAGCAGGCGCGCAAAAACGTCGATGAAAACGCAGCCGCCATTCTGGTGAGCTGCATCGGCCGGCGTCTGCTCATGGGACAACGCGTCCGCGACGAGGTCGAGGCTGTGCGTCATGCCCTTGGCGAATCCATGCGCGCCGTCGGGTTCTATTCTTATGGTGAAATTGCTCCGCTCACCCCGTCCGGATTTTCTGAATTGCATAACCAAACCATGACTGTCATGACCATTTCGGAAGAAGCCGCCTGATGTCGCAACACAAGCTCCTTTTGGCGCAGTTGCGCAAAAGCGCGCGCGCCGACGGTTCGTTGGACCACGACAAGCTCGTCGGGCTTATCGACGCCTCCTACCACGATTGCGACCGCGAGCGCCGCCGCTCCGAACGCTCCATCGACCTGATGGTCAAGGAGCTTGGCGAGCTCAACGCAAATCTTGAATCCATCGCCTTACGGCGTGCGGACGAATTGCGCGGCGTGCGCATCGCGCTCGACGCGACCCTGCAAAACACCGCGCAGGGCATTTTCGTCATCGACGCGTCCGGGCGCGTCACCTCCTGCAATGACCGCGCAATCGAAATGCTCGATCTGCCGCGCGACATGATGGAGGCGCACCCGCATATTTCCGAAGTCAAAATGTTCCTGCGGGGGCGTGGCGAGTTCGAACACGTCAATCTTGCGGAGCATCCCTGGCTTGAAGGCGACAGCCTCACCGGAGCGCCGCTGCTCTACGAGCGTCGCCGCCCCAATGGCGTCATGCTTGAAGTCCGCACGGTGACGCTGGCCAGCGGCGGCGCGGTGCGCACCCTGACGGACGTCACCGAAGAACGACGTCGGCTGGAAGAATTGCGGCAAGCCGAGCGCATGCACCGCAACCTGTTCGAGAACGCGGCCGCCGGCCTTTATCGCGCAACGCTTTCCGGCCAATTGCTCAACGCCAATATGGCGCTGGCCCGCATTTTCGGGTGCGAGAACATCGAAGACTTCATCGCCTCCTTCAACAGCCGCAAACGCTGGAAGCCGATCGGCGAGGACTGGCGCCCGGATTTCGCAAAGCAGTTGTGGAGCAAAGGCTACGTCACCGACTTCGTCTGCGAGGCCTTCGAAGTCGCGACCGGCAGGCGCATGTGGTACTCGCAAACCGCTTGGCTTGTGCGCGATGCCAACGGCAAACCGCTGTATTATGAAGGATCGGTCGCCGACATCACCGCGCGCAAGGTTGCCGAAAATCGGCTTGCGCATCTGGCGATGCACGACTCGCTGACAGGACTGCACAATCGCGCGGCGTTGATGCAATGGCTGAGCGATCAGGAAAGCAATCCGACGGCCAGAAGCTTCGCCATCCACTGCATCGATCTCGACCGCTTCAAGGAGGTCAACGACGATCTCGGCCACGCCGCCGGCGACCTGTTGTTGCGTCAGGCGGCCGACCGACTGACTCAGAACATGCGGGCCGACGACTTCGCCGTTCGGCTGGGCGGCGACGAATTCGCGGTGGTGCAGCAATCGGTCACGTCGCCGCGCGCCGTCAGCCGCTTCGGCGATCGGCTGATTGCCCTTCTCTCGGAGGAATACGATCTCGACGGCTGTCCGGCCACAGTCGGCGCCAGCGTCGGCGGCGCCATTTTCGATCCGGGCAATCCTTCGCACGATCAACTTCTCAAACACGCCGATCTTGCGCTTTACAGCGCCAAGACGGCCGGCGGCGGCAGAACACGGCTTTACGACGCAGATCTTGAAGCCGAGCATGCGCGTCGCCGCATGATCGAGCACAACCTCAAGAGCGCGCTTGAGGAAGGCCAGTTCTCGCTCGCCTATCAACCGATTCTGGATTGCGAGAGCGGCGTCGTCGTCAATTACGAAGCGTTGATCCGCTGGACGCATCCGACCGCTGGTTTCATCTCGCCGGCCGAATTCATCCCGATCGCGGAACAGACGGCGATCATCAACAACATCGGCGAATGGGTGCTGCGTGAAGCCTGCGCGCTCTTCGCCCGCAGCCGCTGCAAGGCCGGCGTCTCGGTCAACGTCTCGCCGGCGCAATTGCGCAATCGCGGCTTCGTCGACATCGTGCGCAACACGCTGACGAGCGAAAAGCTTGCCCCTGAACGACTGACGCTCGAAATCACCGAAACCGCCCTGCTCTCCGACAATGCCGCCACGCGCGCGCAGTTGAAGGAATTGCGCGCCATGGGCGTGAAGATCGCGCTCGACGATTTCGGCTCAGGCCATTCCTCGCTCGCCTATCTCAACAAATATCGCTTCGACAAATTGAAGATCGACCGTTCGTTCATCGCCGGCCGCCGGCGCAATCGCGTCAACGCCGCCGTTATCAACGCCGCGATTTCACTCGGACGCGATCTCGGATTTGAGGTCATCGCGGAAGGCGTCGAAACCGAAGAGCAGTTGAAAGATCTTGCCTCGCTCGGCTGCAACTCGCTGCAAGGCTATCTGATCGGACGGCCGCAGCCGGCCGCGATGTGGCCCGACCTCTGCGAAAAGCGTCCGCAGCCGCGGCGCGTGAAGAAAGTCGCCTGAGGCCCGCGCCGCTATGGCGCCGGCAAGCGCGCGAAATGCGTCGCGATCGCGTGGAGTTCGGCGCGGCTGAGATCGCGCCGCATGCCACGCATCGCCGTATGCTCCGGCCGCCGGCCGTCACGAAACGCCTTGAGCTGCGTCAGCAGATAATCGACCGGCTTTCCAGCCAGATCAGGCGCGCCCGGACGAATCGACACGCCGTCGGCGCCGTGGCACTGCGCGCATTCAACCACGATGTCGCGCACGCGCGCCGATCCTCCCGCCAATGCGGCGGACGCCGACGCAAGCAAAGCGACACACGCGAAAATCTGAAAAAGGCGCATAAGAATCCAGCGTTCGCCGCCACCGGGAGGTCCACGCTACGATCCGCAATCGGGAAAATCAACGCGCCGCAAGACTAGGAGGCGGCCAGCCGCTCCATGCGATCGACATCGAGCAAGCGGACACCGTCAGGAACGATGACAATCGCCTTTTCGCGCGCGAAACGCGTCAGCATGCGGCTCACGGTTTCCACCGTCAGGCCAAGAAAATCGCCAATGTCCTGCCGCGTCATCGGCAACGGCACATGCACGGAGGCGCCGTTGATCTTGGCCCAGCGGCTACGCATGCCGATGAGAAAGGCGGCGATTTTTTCTTCGGCCGTGCGGCGGCCGAGAATCACCATCTGATCCTGCGCCAGACTCAATTCATGGCTGGCGATGTCATGCAGCCGGCGCAGCAGCTTCGGCTTGCGGTCGAGCAAATCGGAAAAGCCGGTTCGGCTGAACTGGCACACGGTCACATGCGTCAGCGCGTCGGCGGAAAACACGTTGCGCGCGCTCATCGCCAAGCCGAGGAAATCCCCCGGCAATGCGAAGCCGACAACCTGACGCCGGCCGTCAGGCAGCAGCTTGTAAAGCCGCACGGCGCCTTCGGTGAGATTGAGAACGTTGTCGGCCGTCTCGTCCTGCTCGAACAGGGTCGATTTCGGCGCATAGTTCAGGGTGCGGCCAAAACGGTTGAGATCGTCGAAGTCCTCCGGCTCCAGAGCGTTGCAAACACTCAGGTGACGCGCCTGACAATGTTGGCAATCGAGGCCCGAATGGTGCCCGCAGACATGATGGCCAGCAGTGCGTTCCGCTGTCTCCGACGACATCCCTACTCCCGCGCGTTGAAGCTTGCGCCACTCTTTTGGACGCTAACACGCTTTGCGCCAAGTCAAAAATACAAATTTGATCTGCGTCAATGTGCAGCGGTCTTTCGACTCGAACATTCGTCGAATGCAGGCGCAAAACATTGACGACCGCCCTATTTTTCTGATGACGCCGCTGTCGGTCGAACGCGCCGCGGCCACGCTTCCGTTTGTCCGTCTGTTCGAGCCCGATCTCACACAGCAGCGCTGGCGCGATTTCGTCCGCTCCTTCAATCGCGCCAAGGCGGGCGGCCTGATGGCTCTGCAAGACCGCCGCGGCTATGTGCATGGGCTGTTTTCCTGGCGCCCAGCCTGCTCCATCAGCCACGGCCGCGCCCTGCGCATCGCCGATGTGGTGCTGGCGCAATTGCCGGGACAGGCGACGCTGCGCGCCTTTCTCGACGGCGTGAAGACCTTGGCCACGGAGAGCGATTGCGAGGCGGTGCTGATCGAGCTGGGCGAACGCGCCCGCCATGTCCGCGCCGATATCGAGACGCTGGACGTCGCCGGCTTTCGCCAGCAATCGGCGGGCTTCTGCTGCGTCCTGCGGCGCGCGCCCACCGTCTGAAGCTTGCTCGTTTACCCTCGCCTTTGGGAGCGCTTTACGCGGCCGCCCGCTTGCGGCTAAGTGGGCGCGCAGGCGGGAGCAAGGGCATGGCCGAGGCGGCGCGCGGCAAACATCGATTCGAACGAATCGCCTTCCTGTCCTCCGGCACGCCCGAGGCCGACGCGGCGATGGACAATCTTGTCGCCCGCCACGGCAACCATGATCCGGCGTCCGCCGATGTCATCGTCGCCTTGGGCGGCGACGGCCTCATGCTGCAAAGCCTGCACCGCTTCATGGGGTCGAAAAGGCCGATCTATGGCATGAATCGCGGCTCCGTCGGCTTCCTGATGAACGAATATCAGGAAGACGGCCTGATCGAACGCCTCGCGGCGGCCGAAGCGTCGATGGTCCACCCCCTGTTGATGATCGCGTCCGACATGAAGGGCGACGTCCAGACGGCCCGTGCGATCAACGAAGTGTCGCTGCTGCGCCAGACCTTCCAGGCGGCGAAGCTGCGCATCTCCGTCGACGGCCGCGAGCGGCTGAGCGAACTCATTTCCGACGGCGTGCTCGTGGCGACGCCCGCCGGCTCGACCGCCTATAATCTGTCAGTCGGCGGCCCGATTCTGCCTCTCAACGCCTCGCTCGTCGCGCTGACCCCGATTTCGGCGTTTCGGCCGCGGCGCTGGCGCGGCGCGCTGCTCAGCGATCATGTGAAAGTGACGATCGAGATTCTGGAGCCGGCGAAGCGTCCCGTCAGCGCCGTCGCGGACCATTTCGAATTCCGCAACGTTCAACGCGTCGAAATCGCCATGGACCACGACACCGGCATCGTGCTGCTGCACGACCCCGGCCATTCGCTCGACGAACGGATCCTGCGGGAACAGTTCGGCTGATCACGCCGCCGCGAGTTCGGCCTCGATGGCGGCGAAGTCGATGCGGACTTCGCGCGCCCGCATGGCGCCGCCCTGCCCCTCGAAACGCACCAGAACCAGCGAGGGATCGATAGGCTCGTCCTTGCCGAGAATTTCGATTTTAGGCGCAGCGTCGTCCAGAGCGCCGCGCAGATCGAGCGCCGAGAAATCGTCGAGAGCCGGATCGATGACGACCGCCGGAATCACGCCTTCGTCGTCGCTGTCGATCAGCATCAATTCGGGCTCGTCCGGTTGCGCCAGTTGCGGCGCCAGCAGACGCGCCTCCTCGCGCGCCGCTTCCGCAGCCAGACGGCGCAGCAACGCGGTCAGCTTTTCATGCGCCCCGCCATCGGCAAGGGCGCAGACCTCCGCCACGCGATCGATCATCGCCCGCGACAAGGCCGGCTCCCCCGCGTCGGCGCCGAGCGCCGCCCGCGCCTCAAGCGCCGCGCAAAAAGCCGGATACAGGGATTGCGGCAAGGCCGCCTTGCGATACAGCGCCGCAAAGCCCGCCCCGCGCGCCTGACGCAGATGACCGGCCACCTTCGCCGTCGCGACGCCGGACAATTCCGCCAGCGTCGCCTCGAACAGGCTGAGATTGCCCGACAGCAGCGCCCGCAGCACAAGGCCGGCGGTCAACTGGCCGGACGCGCGCAGATGCGCCGCCAGCCGCGCCGGGCCGTTTTCCTCGCGCTCGGCGGCGGCCGCGATCAGCACATGCGCCTTTTCCCGCGCCTCGCGCGCCACGCGCTGCGCCCGCTCCCCCGACAACCAATCACAGGACATGACGAAGGCCGACAAGGCCCGCGCCGTCGCCGAAACGAGATCGGCGCGCAACGCCGCCGGCAGAAAGGGACGCGACAGCAGCGCCTCGCGCAATTCGCCGTCATCGCCGAACCGCTCGACCATGCGCCGCATGGAAAACTCCGGCAGATCCGCGCCGGAATTGACGGCAAGCGAGATCAGGGCCTCGCGCGCGCCGATTTCAGCCAAAGCCGCGGCCACCGGCGCGGTCAGGCCCGGCCGCAGCGCAATGGCCGATTGCGCGCAGGCGTCCGCCACGGCCGCGCAGTCGATGAGATCGGCGTCGGCCAGCACCGGCGAGCGCGCCAGAACGATGGAGGCGATGTCCGATTGGTCTTCGGCCAACGCCAGAACGATGTGATGGGGGGCGTCGAGCGCGCTGGCGAAAGCTTCCGCAATGCCCCGGCGCACCAGCGGCGAGGGATCGTCAAGCAGCCCCGTCAGCGCGATATCGGCCTCGCGCCGCTGCGCCGCGTCAAGATCGGCGTAGAGATACGTCTGCGCCAACGCCCGCGCCGCGTCGGCGCGCTGGCTGGGCGAAGCTTGTTGCGACCATTGCAGAAACTGACGCACGATCATGGAGCGGGTACTCTAAAAATTACGCTGGGCGCATGTCGCCTCACTGGTCCCTAGAATGTGAAGGTTTATGGTAAAGGGACGCTTAAGGCCGGACCGGGAAATGGATTCGGGCCCAAAAAGGAGAAACGCCGATGACCATGCGCCATCCCCGGGGGGGAATGTATTATGAAGACTTCATCGTCGGCGACGTCATCAAGCACGGGCTTACCCGCACCGTGACGCAGATGGACAACATGCTGTTCTCCAATATGACGTTGAATCCGCAGCCCCTGCATATCGACGCCCATTTCTGCGCGACCGAGACGGAATGGGGCAGACCGCTGATGAATTCGCTGTTCACGCTCGGCCTGATGATCGGCATTTCCGTCAACGACACGACGGTCGGCACCACCATCGGCAATCTCGGCATGACCGAGACGAAGTTCCCCGCCCCGCTGTTCGAGGGCGATACGATCCGCGTCACCACCGAAATCGCCGCCAAACGCGAGTCCAAAAAGCGGCCCGAGGCCGGCATCGTCGACTTCATCCATCGCGCCTACAAGCAGGACGGAACGCTCGTCGCCGAGTGCCGCCGTCAGGGCATGATGCGCAAGCGCCCGCTGGCGTAAGGAGACGGCCCCATGCGCTCCCAGCTTTTCGTCCCCGGCGACAGCCTCAAGAAGCTCGAAAAGGGCCTCACCAGCGACGCCGATTGCCTGTTTATCGATCTCGAGGACTCGGTCGCCCTGTCGCAGAAGCCGAAGGCGCGCGAAATGACGCGCGATTTCCTCAAATCCGCCCGCCAGCACGACAAGCGCCCGCTGCTCTACGTCCGCGTCAACGCGCTCGACACCGGCCTGACGGACGCCGATCTCGCCGCGATCATGTCGGGCCGCCCCAACGGGATCGTGCTGCCGAAATGCCTGAGCGGCGCCGACGTGCAGCATCTTGGCGCGAAACTCGCGGTGCTTGAAGCCGAAGCCGGGATCGAGGACGGCGCGACGCGCATCGTCCCCATCGCGACGGAAACCGCCGCCGCCATTTTCAACATGGGCTCCTACAAAGGCGCGAGCGGGCGTCTCGCCGGCATAACCTGGGGGGCGGAAGACCTGTCCGCCGATCTCGGCGCCGAGACCAATCGCGACGGCCACGGTCATTACACCGGCCCCTATCAGCTCGCGCGCAGTCTCACCTTGTTTGCGGCCGCCGCGGCAGGCGTGCCGGCCATCGACACGGTGTTCCCGAATTTCCGCGCCGAAGACGCCTTCCGTCAGGAATGCGAGGCGGCGCGGCGCGACGGCTTCACCGCCAAAATGGCCATTCACCCGGCGCAGGTGCCCGTGATTAACGAGGTATTCACGCCCTCGCCCGCCGCCATCGCCGAAGCCAAGGCCATCGTCGCCGCCTTCGCCGACAATCCGGGCGCCGGCGTCACCAGCCTCAACGGCGAAATGCTCGACCGCCCGCATCTCGAACGCGCCAAACGCGTTCTGTCCCGCGCGCCGAAGGAATAATAAGGCCTCAGACGACGCAAGCGGCGAAGCCGTAGGACAAATCTATCGGCAGCTCGCCGCGACATCAGTGATCGGTTGCGAATTCTGTCGCACCCGCGCCAGCAGTAATGCGCCTTCCATGCTGGCGACGAGATTGTTCGCTTTCGTTCGCGCTTCCGCAGCGGATGCGCCGCCGTCCGCGAACACGCCCGCGATAATCGCGGCCCAATGGTCAAAGGCGTCGTTTCCGGCTTGGGTGAGCTGCGGCGAATGCGGCGTGGTTTCAAGCAAAGTCGTCGCGACCGGGCACCCGGAACGAAATCCCGACTCTTCCATCCATCCGGCCATGGTCGCGCAGTAGGCGGCGACGAATTCCGCGACTGTGGAGCAACGGGCTGCATGCTTCGAAAGCATCTGGCCGATAAGCTCGGACGCAAGCCGCACGGCGGCCTCAGCTAGCTGCTCCTTGCCGCCGGGAAAATAATGATAGAGTGATCCCTTGGGCGCGCCGCTTTCGGTCAAAATCTGCTGCAGACCCGTCGCAGCGTATCCCTGCTGGCGAAACAGGCGCATGGCAGTGTGCACCAGCGCTTCCTTGTGCTTTGCCGCCGCAGCCATCTCAACGCCCGCCTTCTTTTTTCCCACCCGGCCAATGCGCGAACATCCCATTGGCCTTGACATTATAGAGATTGGTCTATATGAAAACCTTCATTATGACAATCGGTCTACATCGCTGGTGAATGCCCGGCGACATGCGCAAACGAGTCGCTGTTCGTGCGGAGATTTCCATGGAACGGATAACTTACAAGGGGTGCGTCTATCCTTGGCATTGCGACCACGTCGGCCACATGAACATCATGTGGTATGTTGGCAAATTCGACGAGGCGAACTGGAATCTGTTCGCGCAGCTTGGAATGACGCCAAATTTCCTGCGGCGAGAAAATCGTGGCATGGCTGCGGTGCAGCAAAACATCGCCTACAAGCGCGAGCTATTGCCCGGCGATATCATAGAAATCAGAAGTCGTGTGCTGGAGTTCACGGAGAAATCCGTGCGCTTTATCCACGAGATGACCAACGCCGAAACCAACGAAACAGCCGCGCTGTGCGAACTGACCGGCGTCCATATGGACCGCTCGGCGCGCAGGGCGGTAGCATTCTCACCACGCGTGCGCGAGATGATCGAAGCCGCCATCGCGCAACCTGGATAACTCTGGCCAATCGCAGGATATACCGGCTGTTCAAAGCGCCTGTCGGTCTACAAATTATCCCATCGCGCCGACTGCTGGCCGGAGCCGCTCCTATCGCGGCCGGAACATCTGGAACAGTTCCGTCACGACGGCGTAATCGGCCAGACCGCCGCAGCGCGCGATGGGCTTGACCTTGGCGAGGTCGAACACGCCGTCCGAGACATAGGCTTCGTCGATGTGAATGCCGACGACCTGCCCCAGCACGAGGATATTGCCGAACTCCCGGCCCTCGATGTCCTTCAGACGCTGGATCGACGTGACCTTGCATTCGAGCGCGACCGGCGCTTCGGCGACGCGCGGCGGCTTGACGAAACGGCACGGCGCCTGCGTCAGGCCCGCAAGCGGAAATTCGTTCGTCCCACGCGGCACGGTCGCAGCGGACGCGTTCATCGCGTCGCGCAAATCCCAGTTCGGCATGTTCCAGACGAATTCGCCGGTCTCCTCGATAAAGGCGACTGTATCCTTCACGCCTTCCGAGGCGAAGGCGAGAATCGGCGGCGCGCTCGCCAGCGCGTTGAAATAGCTGTAGGGCGCGAGATTGACCGCGCCCGACGCGCTCATCGTCGAAATCCAGCCGATGGGCCGCGGCGCGATGATCGACTTGAACGGATCGTGCTTCAGAACGGCGCGGTCGCGCTGGCCCGGTTCGTAGAAAATCATCGCCCGCCCTCAGAACCGCGTGACGATTTTGGCGAGGTCGGGCCGCGCCCGGTCCTCCGGATCCATATTCGAACGGCCGATATGGATGAAACCGGCGATCTTCTCGTGGCCAGCGAGCCCGAAGGCGTCGGCGACGCGCGGATCATAGGCCGCCCAGCCCGAATGCCAGGCCGTGCGGTAGCCCATGGCGACGGCGGCGACGGTCAGATTCATGCAGACGGCGCCGGCCGAAAGCACCTGCTCCCATTGCGGGATTTTGACATGCGGCGTCGCGCTCGACACGACGACGACGACCAGCGGCGCATGGCTGAACATCTGGCTTTCCTGCACCACCCGCTCGCGCGCCGCCTCACGATTCTGCACGGCGTAGATATCGGCGACGATGGCCCCGGCGCGGGTCCGCGCTTCCCCCTCAAGCAGAATGAAGCGCCACGGCGCGAGCTTGCCGTGATCGGGCACACGCGCGGCGATGCGCAGCATGGTCTCGATGTCCTCGGGCGTCGGGCCGGCGCCGGTCATCGCCATGGGCGGAACGGAGCGGCGGCGCTCAAGGAGGTCGATCGTATCGTTCATGGGTGGTTCACCATCTCGCAAGCATCATGCGCAGGGTCGGCGAAGCGCCGGCGCCGGAGTTGGATAGCGTCACGAAAACGCCGCCTTGTAAACTGATTGACGAGCCTCGCGAACCTTCGGATCCCTCGCCGTGTCCCATAATTTTATGGTATCCGTCCATCAAGCCCGGCTCTTGCGCGGACCGGGCGGCGTTTTTGTCCGCGTAAAGCTGCGTTGATCCGACCATGTCCCTTCTGGACGCCGCCTCCACGTCTTTCGTCCGAGCCTCGGCCGCCGCGCCGGCGGCGATCCGGCCGCGCGCCCATGTCTGGACGAGGCAGGAGACGATCGGCGCGGTTTTCGCTTTGGCGATTTTCGCCGCCGCCGCCGCCAGCGCCTGGATCGCGTCCGGCGCGGTTGTGCCGTGGGATTCGAAGAACCATTTCTATCCGATGTTCCGCTTCCTCGGCGCATCTCTCGCCAATGGCGAATTGCCGCTCTGGAACCCCTATCATTTCGGCGGCCATCCCTCGATCTCCGACCCCCAGTCGCTGATCTTCACGCCGACCCTGCTGGCTTTCGCGTGGCTCGCGCCGAACGCCTCGATGCAGACGTTCGATCTCATCATCCTCGGTCATCTGTTCATGGGCGGCCTCGGCATGGTCGGGCTCGCCTGGCGGCGCGGCTGGCGGCCGGCGGCCGCCGTGCTGAGCGCGATCGTTTTCATGCTCGGCGGCTCGGCTGCGGCGCGGTTGCAGCACACGGGCATCATCATTTCCTATTCATGGTTCCCTCTCGCCTTCTGGGCGCTTGAGGCCGCGATGGACCGTCCGGGCTGGCGCGCCGGCGCGCTCTTCGGAATGCTCGCCGGGCTGATGGCGCTTGGCCGCGATCAGGTCGCCTTCCTGTTTTGCGCCATGTTCCTGAGCCTTGTCGTCTGGAACGCCGTGCGTTCCGGCGCGCCGCTCGTCTGGCTGCGCAAGCGCCTGCCGACGCTGCTTTCCGCAGCGATTGTCGGCGCGGCGATCCTGGTCGTGCCGTCGCTGTTGACGATGCAGTTTCTCGGCGCGTCGAACCGCCCCGGCATCGCCTACGGCGTCGCCGCCGCCGGCTCTCTGGCGCCGGTCAATCTCATCACGCTCATCGCGCCGAATTTCTTCGACTCGCTGAGCTGGAGCTACGACTATTGGGGGCCGGGCTACGAAACCGTGACCGAGCCGGACTGGACCGACCGCGCCGTGAACTATCTGTTCGTCGGCACGATCCCGATGCTTCTGCTCATATGGCAAGGCGTTGTCGGCGGCCGGTTGATCCTGCGCGGCAGCCGCCTGTTTGTCGCCATTCTCGCCGTGACGATGGTCTATGCGCTCGGCCGCTATACGCCGATCTTCGAACGCGTGTTCGACCTCGTGCCCGGCGTGTCGCTCTATCGCCGGCCAGCGGACGCGACTTTCGCGATCAACATCGCGCTGGCGCTGATCTGCGGCCACCAATTGCACCTCTATATCGAGAATGGCCTCGCCCGCCCGATCCTGCATCTCGGCCGCGCCCGTGCGCGGCTGGCGGCGGTCGCCGCCGGCGTCGTGCTGGCGCTGATCGTCGGCTTCGCCCTCGCCTTCTCCTGGAAGACCGGCCATCTCGGCGCCTCGATGATCGAGCTTGGCGCGGCGCTTGTTCTCGCCGGCTTTGGCGTCGCCGTCATGGTCATTTTCCGCCATCGCCGCCATCGCGCGCTGGCCGCGGCCTTTCTCGTCGCCTGCACCATGGGCGAACTCGTCTGGCGCAACGCCGCCGCCTCGCTCAACGCCGAGCCGGCGAGCCGCTACACCGCCTATGATCATCAGACGCGGGCCGAGGCTGCGGGCCTCGCCCTGCTGTCGCGCGAGATCGAAAACGCCACTGTCGGCGGACAACGCCCGCGCGTCGAAATCCTCGGCCTCGGCGGCGCCTGGCAGAACGCCTCGATGGTCTATGGCCTTGAGAATACGCTCGGCTACAACCCGTTGCGCATCGCCGATTACGAGCGCGCCGTCGGCCCCGGCGAAAACGCCGGCGACCCGAATCTGCGCCAGTTCCCCGGCACGTTCCGCGGCTATAAATGCAAGCTCGCCGGCCTGCTCGGCCTCGAATATGTCGTGCTCGACCGACCCGCCGACAAATTGCCCCGCCATTTCCCGCGCCTGCAGCAGACGCCGGTTTTCGTCGGCGATCATCTCTACATCTACAAGCTTGAGCAGCCGGCGCCGCGCGCCTATTTCGCCAGCGGCGTGCGGCCGATCGACAGCGAGGCCGCGCTTGAAGACAAGGCCTTGCCGGAATTCGACCGCGCTCGCGAAGCGCTGATCGACCAGACAAGTCTGGCCGATCTGTCGCATGAAATGCAGACGCAACGGGCCGAGCCTGTCCTCGCCAACGTCTCGATTGCGGAATATCGCAACAATGCGGTGACCCTCGACGTCGTCAGCGACAAGGCCGGCGTCGTCGTCCTGCACGATCTGTTCTATCCGGGCTGGCGCGCGCGCGTCGACGGCGAGGAAAAGCCGGTGTTGCGCGCCAATCTGCTGTTCCGCGGCGTCGAGGTTCCCGCCGGCCGTCATCGCATCGTCTTTTCTTTCGAACCGCTGACGCTCGCCAACCTCAAATCCGCCGCATCGCGCCTGTTGCATCGCGCTTTGGAAGAGTAACGCGCGGTTGGTTGTTGACTTCCCCCGCCTTGTCGCGCGATTCAGCGGAATGATGTCGATGCTGGCGTTTTCAAGATTGCGGATCGGCGCCTTTGCGGCGCTGGCGGCCCTGTTCTTCACGGCGGCCCCGGCGATGGCGCAACAGGCCTCGCCACCCGGCGGCGCGACGCCCCGCTCCACCGCTCCCGCCAGCCCCGGCAGCCCGGTGAGCCGCCTGCCGACGCCCGTCGACGCCGGCCAGGGCGCGCTCTATCTCAGCGCGGTCTACGCGGCTTCGGACACCCAGCCCTTGCGCGGCGGCGTGATCTGGCGCGTCTTCTCCGAACGCGCGGACGCCGACGGCTCCCACAAATTGATCGTCGAGTCGAAGGAAGCCGCGCCGGCGCTCGCCCTGCCCGAAGGCGATTACATCGTCCATGCCGCCTTCGGCCTCTCGGGCGCGACTAAACGCATCAGTCTGCGCGGTCAGGGCCTGAGCGAACGTCTGGTGCTCAACGCCGGCGCCCTGCGCATCACCGGCATGCTCGGCGAAACCCAGATCGAGCCCGCGAAGCTGACCATCGCTATTTATGTGCCCGAGCCGGGCAATTCCGAAGCCAAGCTGGTGCTCTCCAACGCCAAGCCGGCGGAAATGATCAGTCTGCCGGAAGGCGCCTATCACATCGTATCGACGATGCTCGACACCATCGGCGTCGGCTCGACAGGCGCAGCCGCAAGTCAGGGCGTCGCGCCGCAGACCAATTCGGTCGTGACAGCCGATTTGCGCGTTTCGGCCGGCAAGCTCACCGACGCATCCTTGCGCCATCGCGCCGCGACCATGACCCTGAAACTGGTCAATCAGCGCGGCGGCGAGGCGCTCGCCAATACGAGCTTCTCGGTGCTGACGCCGGGCGGCGACGTCATTCGCGAACTGATCGGCGCCTTTCCCTCGCTGGTGCTGGCCGAAGGCGAATATGTCGCCATCGCCCGTCACGACGGGAAAACCTACCAGTCGATATTCAAGGTTCAGTCTACCCTCGACCGCGACGTGGAAGTCGTCGCAGAGTAGAGGACAAAGCGAGTCGCAGGCTGGCCGGCCCGCGAAGGAAGGCGACAGATGCAGACGTTCTTTGTGGAAATCAAATGTGCGCTGGGTCGCACGTATGAAGTCGCCAGCGCGCTCGCCGAAGCCGAAATCGCCTCGGAAATCTATTCCATCGCCGGCAATTACGACATTCTGGCCAAATTCTACGTCGATCGCGACGTCGATATCGGCCATTTCGTCGGCCAGAAAGTCCAGCCAATTCCGGGCATCGTCGACACCCGCACCATCATAACCTTCAAGGCTTTCTGACATGAAGCGCGTCGCTCTCGCCGTTTTCGCCGCAACGACGCTCGTTGCGCCCGCCCTCGCCGCCGACGTCGCGCATGGCGAACGCATCGCCCGGCGCTGGTGCGCCTCGTGCCATGTCGTCGCGTCGGATCAGAGCAAGGGCTCGACCGAGGCGCCGAGCTTCGCGGATATTTCCCGCCGCCACGACGACGACCGCGCGCTTGGCCGTTTCCTCGCCGATCCGCATCCGCGCATGCCGGACATGAATCTGACGCAGCCCGAGATCACCGACATCGTCGCCTATATCCGCAAGCTCGGTCCGCCGCGCCCGGCGGAGCCCAAAGGCAAAGATGATCCGAAACTGCCGAAAAACGGATAAGTCGCAAGCGTTTGGCGGACCAGACAAGTTATGCCATGGTCCGTTTGAAATGTAAGATGAGGCGGCCGTGTCCAGAATATCCGGCATGATCACCTTGGCGATCGTTCTCGCCATCCTGATCGGACTGGCGCGCATGATTTTCACCGCGCATGTCGCCACACTATTCGGCGTGGCCGCCGTTCTGGTTTTCGCGCTCGCGATGTGGAAATCGAACGTTTGAACCCATCATGAAAAAGCGGCCAAGGCAGGCCGCTTTTTTGTTTGGCGAAGATCAGCCGGCCCGCTTCACGTCAGGCGGCGTCGCCTCGTCGGCAAGCATTTTCAGGGCGTCGTCCATGCTCATCGTTTGCTGCGCCTGAGAGCCGAGACGGCGGATCGACACGGTGCGCTCTGCGGCTTCCTTGCGGCCAATCACGAGCAACACGGGAATCTTCGCCAACGAGTGCTCGCGCACCTTGTAGGTGATCTTCTCGTTGCGCAGATCGGTCTCGACCCGCAGCCCCGCCTTGCGCGCGGCGGCCGCCATTTCGAGCGCGTAATCGTCGCCTTCCTGCGTGATCGTGCAGATCGTCGCCTGCACGGGCGACAGCCACAGCGGCAGATGACCGGCGAAATGCTCGATCAGAATGCCGGTGAAGCGCTCGAGCGAACCGAACATCGCGCGGTGGATCATCACCGGCGTGGTCTTCTCGGAATCCGCAGCGATGTAAAAGGCGCCGAAACGGCCCGGCAGGTTGAAATCGACCTGCGTCGTGCCGCATTGCCATTCGCGGCCGATGGCGTCGCGCAAAGTATATTCGAGCTTCGGCCCGTAGAAGGCGCCCTCGCCCGGATTGACGCCCGTCTTCATGCCGCGCGCCGTCAATTCGTCGAGCACGCGCTGCAAGGCGGCTTCGGCCTTGTCCCACGCGTCGTCGCCGCCGACGCGCTTCTCCGGCCGCGTCGAGAGCTTCACGACAACATCCTCGAAGCCGAAGTCCTTGTAGATCGACATGATGAGGTCGTTGACCTTCATCGCCTCGTCCATGATCTGGTCTTCGGTGCAGAAAATATGCGCGTCGTCCTGCGTGAAGGCGCGCACGCGCATCACGCCGTGCAGCGCGCCCGAAGGCTCGTAGCGATGCACGATGCCGAACTCGGCGATCTTCATCGGCAGGTCGCGATACGACTTCAGGCCATTCTTGAAAATCTGCACATGGCCCGGGCAGTTCATCGGCTTCAAGGCGAAGACGCGCTCGTCCTCGGTCTGCGTGACGAACATGTTCTCGCGGTAGGTCTGCCAATGGCCCGAGGTCTCCCACAGGGCGCGGTCGAGCACCTGCGGCGTGTTGACCTCGAT
>ERZ1645187.1982-NODE-1982-length-18421-cov-7.179680_pt1 | contig 18421 bp, 19 predicted proteins | sample MGYA00575352_ERZ1645187 | MGnify/ENA primary metagenome ERZ1645187 (study PRJEB40837, sample SAMN11349314) | freshwater sediment metagenome | isolation source: river sediment | host: Sediment | place: India: Wazaribad , New Delhi | collected 2017-02-21 ... | reverse complement strand
TTCCAGGGCACGGAAAGCTGGCCGATTTCCTTGAGGATGCCGCCGACGGTGATGTCGATGCCCACCACGCCTTCGAGGAAGGTGTCGCGGTAGACCGGCGCAATGGCCGACATCATCCAGCCCTGCCCGGCGGGATCGAGGTAGACATCGGTCCACACCACCTCGCGTGAAGGGTTGTGCTCGGCATCGGCCAGGTAATAGAAGTTGTAGTCGGGGATGTCCATATCGTGCGGGTACTGGTCCGGGGTGAGGAACCAGGGGTAGATATGGTTGAGGCTGTCCCAACTGTTGAAGTACAGCGCCGCCACCAGGGAATGCTGATCCTTGATCTCCTTCATCAGCGGTTCCAGCGGAGCCAGGCGGGCGATCTTGCCCAGGTCCTGCTTCTCCGGCGGCGTGACATTGGCGTAGAACACCGCCGCGCCGCCCTCGTCGCGCGGGGTGTAGCGCACGCCATCGGCGCTCAGGGCGAGATTACCGGGCACCGCGGTGGCCGGCTTGGCCAGCGCCTGCGCGGTCAGGTTGCGGTACAGATTGGTCAGTGCGTCGACCTTGGCCAGTTGCTCATCGACGATGCGCGACTCCAGCGCCGCCGACGCCTGCAGGTCAGACAGGGCGGTTTCACGCAGGTGTTCGATCTGGGCATCGCGGATCGAGCTGTTGGTCAGCAGGTAGACCGCGATCAGAACCGTCTCCACCAGCAGCAGGGGGACCAGAGCGCTCTGCGCGAAGACTCGCCAAATCCACTGGCGAAGGCTGATGAGGGATTGCTTGGGCACGATGACTCCTGGACCCTGGACCGTGACGACGGAAAAATGATGTCAAAATAATATCACTGACCGACACGTCAGGTAATGAGCACTCTCAACCAGCGTAGACTAAAGCGCCGGCGCTCCCAGACCCGCTTCCAGCTTGCGCCAGAGCAGGCGCACCGCCGCCTTGCGCACCAGCGCACAGCGATACAGGCGAATCTCCAGCGGCAAGTGCCAGCGCTCGTCACCACAGACCACCAGCTCGCCACGGGCCAGCTCGGCGGTCACCGACAGCCGCGGCACCCAGGCCACGCCCAGCCCCTGCAGCGCCATGCTTTTCAGGCTGTCGGCCATGGCCGTCTCATACACGGTGGTCGAGCGTAGCCCGCGCTGGCGCAGCAGGCTATTGACCGAACGTCCAAGAAACGCCCCGGCACTGTAGGCCAGCAGCGGCACGCTCTGTCCGCTGTCGAGGTCGAACAACGGCGCACCCTCGTCCGTCACCGCGCACACCGGCAGCATCGAGGTCACCCCCAGGTGCAGCGACGGAAATATCTCCGCCGTCAGTTGCAGCGCCGCATCCGGGTCGTAGTAGGCGAGGATCAGGTCGCAGCTGCCCTCGCGCAGCGAATGCACCGCCTCACCGACGTTGGTGGCCACCAGCCGGGTATTGAGCGGCAGGCCCTCGCGGCGCAGGCGGGCAATCCATTCGGGAAAGAAACCCAGGGTCAGCGAATGCGCGGCGGCAATCTGCAGCACCTCGCCCTGCTGGCCTTCGAGGTTGTGCAGGTGACGCACCACCTCGCCCAGCTGCTCGCTGAGGTTGCGCGCGGTGACCAGAAACAGCTGCCCGGCCTCGGTCAGCTCCACCGGCGTGTGGCTGCGGTCGACCAGGGTCAGGCCGAGGGCCGATTCCAGGCTGCGGATGCGCCGGCTGAACGCCGGCTGGGTGACGTGGCGCTTCTGCGCCGCCTGGGAAAAGCTGCGGGTGGCGGCCAGAGTGACGAAGTCCTCCAGCCACTTGGTTTCCAGATTCATCGATCCTCCTTTGCCCCGCTCCAGCTCTAAACTCGTTCAGAATTATGCACGCGCGACATGAATACCGAGTCACAGCGACATTATGCCGATCGTGCATACCCCAGCAAGTAACGGCATTGGCCTTATCCCGACTCAAGCCCCTACTCTACGGCACATCGCGGCAACAGCCGTATTCCACAGAGTTAACCTCATCATGTCCGCTGCTGCATCCTTCCGTATCGAAAAAGATCTGCTTGGCAAGCTGGAAGTCCCTGCCGAGGCCTACTACGGCATTCAGACCCTGCGCGCTGTGCAGAATTTTCGACTGTCTGGTGTACCGCTGTCGCACTACCCGAAACTGGTGATCGCCCTGGCCATGGTCAAGCAGGCCGCCGCCGACGCCAACCGCGAGCTGGGCCACCTGTCCGCCGCCAAGCACACCGCGATCAGCACCGCCTGTGCGCGCATCATCCAGGGCGAGTTCCACGACCAGTTCGTGGTCGACATGATCCAGGGCGGCGCCGGCACCTCGACCAACATGAACGCCAACGAGGTGATTGCCAACATCGCTCTGGAAGCCATGGGCCACGAGAAGGGCGAGTACCAGTACCTGCACCCGAACAACGACGTGAACATGGCGCAGTCGACCAACGACGCCTACCCCACTGCCATCCGCGTCGGCCTGCTGCTCGGCCATGACTTCCTGCTCACCGCGCTGGACAAGCTGATCCAGTCGTTCGCCGCCAAGGGCCTGGAGTTCGGCCACGTGCTGAAGATGGGCCGCACCCAGCTGCAGGACGCCGTGCCGATGACCCTCGGCCAGGAATTCCGCGCCTTCGCCACCACCCTCGGCGAAGACCTGCAGCACCTCAAGCGCATGGCCCCGCAGTTGCTCACCGAAGTGAACCTGGGCGGCACCGCGATCGGCACCGGCATCAACGCCGACCCGGCCTACCAGAAGCTGGCGGTCGAGCGCCTGGCCATCATCAGCGGCCACCCGGTGGTACCGGCGGCCGACCTGATCGAAGCCACCTCGGACATGGGCGCCTTCGTGCTGTTCTCCGGCATGCTCAAGCGCACCGCGGTCAAGCTGTCGAAGATCTGCAACGACCTGCGCCTGCTCTCCAGCGGCCCGCGCACCGGCATCAACGAGATCAACCTGCCGGCACGCCAGCCGGGCAGCTCGATCATGCCGGGCAAGGTCAATCCGGTGATTCCGGAAGCGGTCAACCAGGTGGCCTTCGAAGTGATCGGCAACGACCTGGCCCTGACCATCGCCGCCGAGGGTGGCCAGCTGCAGCTGAACGTGATGGAGCCGCTGATCGCCTACAAGATTCTCGACTCGATCCGCCTGCTGACCCGCTCCATGGACATGCTGCGTGAGCTGTGCATCGACGGCATCACCGCCAACGAAGCCCATTGCCGCCAGCTGATGGAAAACTCCATCGGCCTGATCACCGCGCTCAACCCCTACATCGGCTACGAGAACGCCACCCGCATCGCCAAGGTGGCGCTGGATACCGGCCGTGGCGTGCTGGAGCTGGTACGCGAGGAGAAGCTGCTGGACGACGCCACCCTGGCCGACATCCTGCGCCCGGAAAACATGATCGCGCCACGCCTGGTCCCGCTGAAGGGGTAAGACATGAACAAGTCACAGACACCACAGGGTTTCGCCGCCATTCATCCGCCGCGCCGGGTGTGGCCCAGCCAGCTCCTGATCATTTACGACAACCTTCCGGCGCCGAAGCAAAGCCAGGCCAAGCAGGACAATGCACGGTCTGAGCAAAACTCGCCGGAAAAGCACTGACACCGACTCACCAGCCTGAGGGGTCTCCACCCTCATCTTCACGGGATGCGCCCCAACGCATCCCGTTTTTTTGCCTAGTCCACGCCCCAGCCACCACGCAATCGCTGCAGCGCTTCAAGGATCTGCGCCTCGGGCACCGCGGCAAAGCCCAGTACCAGACCGGCGCGGTCGTCCTCCGGCGTGGCGCTGTCCGGCAGCCAGTAACCGCTCAACGCATTGATCTCCACTCCGACTGCCGCCGCCTGGGCAATCAGTTCGCGCTCGCGGGCCAGGCTCTCCACCGGCACGCTCAGGTGCAGGCCGGCCTCAACCATTGGCAGCGGCGCGCAGCCCGGCACCTGCGGCCAGCCCTGCAGCAGGGCGTCGCGGCGACTGCGCGCAGCCTCGCGCATGCGCCGCACGTGGCGCTGGAAATGCCCGGCGGCGATGAACTCGGCCATCACCGCCTGGGTGCCGATCTCGGAGTGGCGCATGTCCAGCGCGCGGCGCTGGGCGAAGGGTTCGACCAGGGCCTTCGGCAGCACCAGGTAGCCCAGGCGCAGGGCGGGAAAGGCGATCTTGCAGAAGGTGCCGACATAGAGCACCCGGCCCTGGCGATCGAGTGAGGCCAGCGGCGCCAGGGGTACGCCGCGATAGCGGTACTCGCCGTCGTAGTCGTCCTCGATCACCCAGGCGTCATGGCGCTCGGCCCAGGCCAGCAGCTCCAGGCGCCGCGCCAGCGACAGGGTGACGCCAGTGGGGTACTGGTGCGAGGGCGTGACATAGGCCAGCCGGCAGGCGCCGAGACGCTCCAGCGCGGCGGTATCCAGCCCCTCACCGTCCACCGGCACGCCGCACAGCTGGCCGCCGGCCACGGCGAAGGCATGCCCGGCGGCGCGGTAGCCGGGGTTCTCCACCGCCACCCGCTCGCCCGGCTGCAGCAACAGCTGGGCGCACAGGCTGATGGCCTGCTGCGAGCCGCAGGTGATCAGCACCTGCTCCGGCTCGCAGGCCAGCCCCCGGCTGCTGCGCAGGTAGGCCGCCACCAGCTCGCGCAGGCGCCGGTCGCCGGCCGGGTCGCCGTAGCCCAGCACGTGCATCGGCGGTCGCCGCCAGAAGCGCGCCGAGAGCCGCGCCCAGGTCTCGAAGGGGAACAGATCGAAGGCCGGCACGCCGACCCGGAAGGCCCGCGGCGGCCCCTCCGGCCGGGGATTGAGGCGGTGCTCGGCAAGCAGGCGCAGGGCCGGCCCCGGTTCCGGGCCTGACGCCAAAGCGGGCGCGACGGCCGGCGGCTCGCGCAGATCGGCGACGAAGGTGCCGGCACCCACCCGCCCCTCGATATAGCCCTCGGCGTAGAGCTGGTCGAAGGCGCGGGTCACGGTGTTGCGCGAAATGCCCAACAGCGCCGCCAGATCACGACTGGCCGGCAGGCGCGCACGGCGGGCCAGGCGGCCGTCGAGGATGCGCTCGCGCAGCGCCCGGTACAGCTGGCGGGACAGCCCACCGACGGGATCGAGGCGGATGCCCGACAGGTCGACGGGTAGTGGCGGCGTCTCGCGCATCAATTGGCACTCTTAAACTGGCTGGAAGTGGATCTTATAACAGACCAATCCTGCGCCTAGCATGGAGCCATTCCCAGCGAGGTAACCGCCATGTACCGACCCGCCGCCTTCCGGCAGGATGACCTGACCGCCCTGCACGCCCAGATCGAAAGCACCGGTCTGGCGCTGCTCACCAGCAACGGCCCGGCGGGCCTGCAGGCCACCCATCTGCCGCTGCTGCTGGCGGCGGAAGACGGCGAGTTCGGCACCCTCTACGGCCACTTCGCCCGCGCCAACCCGCACTGGCAGGCGCTGGACGGGCAGGAGGCGCTGGCGGTGTTCAGCGGCCCCGATGCCTACGTGCATCCCGGCTGGTATCCGGGCAAGGCCGAGCACGGCAGGGTGGTGCCGACCTGGAACTACATCGCCGTGCACGCCTGGGGCCCGGTCGAGACCTTCGACGAACCCGCGCGCCTGCTCGAACTGCTGGCGCGCCTGACCGCGCGTCACGAGGCCGGCCGGCCAAAGCCCTGGTCGCTGAACGACGCACCCACCGAATACATCGAGCGCCAGCTGCGCGCCATCGTCGGTTTCGCCCTGCCGATCCGCCGCCTGGAAGGCCAGTGGAAGCTCTCGCAGAACCGCCAGGACGCCGACCGCGCCGGCGTGCGCGAGGGCCTGGCCGTCTCCGACAACCCGCGCGACCGCGAGCTGGCCGCGCGGATGGAACCCTGAAAACCACGCAAGGAGCATTTGATGAACACGTTAAAGATCCGCCCCATCACCGCCGCCGACCACGCCGCCTGGCTGCCGCTGTGGCAGGGCTACCAGCGCTTCTACCAGGCCGAGATCCCCGCCGAGACCAGCGCCCTGACCTGGCAGCGCTTCCTCGACCCGGCCGAGCCCATGCACGCGGCCCTGGCCTGGCGCGGCGACGAGGCCGTCGGCCTGGTGCACTTCATCTACCACCGCAGCTGCTGGACGCCGGGCGACTACTGCTACCTGCAGGACCTGTTCGTCGCCGAGGGTATTCGCGGTGGCGGCATCGGCCGCGCGCTGATCGAGCATGTCTATGCCGAGGCTGGTAAAGCCGGCGCCAGCCGCGTGCACTGGCTGACCCAGGAAACCAACTATCAGGGCCGCCTGCTCTACGACCGCATCGCCGACCGTTCCGGCTTTATCCAGTACCGGAAAATCCTGTGAGCGCCGATCTGAGCCAGTGGCAGGCTCGGCCCTTCCCACCACACGAGGCACTGGCGGGACGATTCGTGCGGCTGGAGCCGCTGGACGCCGCTCGCCATGGCGACGATCTGTGGCGGGAACTACAGGGCCCGGATCCGGCGTTGTGGGATTACCTGCCCTACGGCCCCTTCGCCGAACGCGCGGCCTTCGACGCCTGGCTGGACGGCCATGCCGAGAGCCGTGATCCGCAGTTCTATACGGTGATCGACCAGGGCAGCCAGCGTGCCCTCGGCCTGCTCGCCTACCTGCGCATCACCCCGAAGGACGGCTGCATCGAGATCGGCCATATCGCTTTCGGCGCCGCCCTGCAGCGCACGCCAGGCGCCAGCGAGGCGGTATTCCTGCTGACCCGCCAGGCCTTCGACGGGCTCGGCTACCGCCGCCTGGAGTGGAAGTGCAATGCGCGCAACGCCCGCTCGCGTCGCGCCGCCGAGCGTTTCGGTTTCGTCCATGAAGGGCTGTTCCGCCAGCACATGATCGTCAAGGGCGAGAACCGCGACACCGCCTGGTTCGCCATTATCGACGGCGAATGGCCGGCCTGCCGCAGCGCCTTCGAACGCTGGCTGGCGGCGGACAACTTCGATGCCGCCGGGAAACAGATACAGCGACTGGCGGCGCTGCGCGGCTCAGCGGATTAGGCAGCGCCCCTCACTGAGCACTTCCAGCTCGCGCTCGCGTGGCCGGGTTTGCCCGTCGAAAACGGCCACCGGCGGGCGCTCCGCCTTGGGCTGGAGGAAGTCCACCCGCACCAGCAACTGGTACTGCCGGTTGCGCGTGCGCACCTGCCGGGTACCGGGGCAGTCGGGGAAGTAGTCGGTCACGTACACCGGCTCCTGCACGCAGTTGGCATCGTCCAGATGCTCCTCGTAGCGTTCGGTGCCCGGGCGGTAGCTCTTGCGGTCGCACACCAGCCGCGCCACCTGTTTGCGGCAGTAGCCGGCCGTGGTGCAGTTTTCCCGGTTATCCCGCTCGGTCAGCAGACCGCGCTCCTCACGCCAGCTGGCACGCATGTCGTAAGCCAGCCCGCTGTCCTGGCCGCGCAGGAAGAAGCCATTGCCGGCATAGGCCTCGTCATTCACCGGGACGCTGAAATCGACCCGCTCGTTATGCAGTCGCAGCCGCGACCACAGCCCCGGCTCGGCATCGAAGACCAGACTCATATGCCCCTGCGTCAGCGTCACCTCATCATTCAGCCGCAGCGGCTTGCCGCCCTCGGTGAACAGGTAGCCCTGCCCCTTGATCCCGCCGCAGCCGCTCAGCAACAGCGCGGCCAATGCCATCAGACAGATCAGGGTTCGAGTGGGCATCTTGGGTATTCCAGTGATGGCAGGATTCATGGGCGGGTTACTCGATCTCGAACAGGCCGTTCTTCAGCGGCGCATCGGCCAGGCGCTGGCGCACGTCGTCGTCGATGCGCGGGTCGTCCGGGGCGTAGAGGCGCACCTGGCGGTAGGCGCTGATGCGGTTGATCTCGGCGCCCAGGTATTCCCACACCACGCGGGTGCAGGCCGGGTTGCGGCGGTCGCCGCTGGAGACGCCGGTCTTCAGGCCGTTGAGGCGGGTGATGCGGCTCTTGTAGCTGGGGATGAGGATGGTCTGGCTCATCTCGTTGAGGGTCAGCGACTCATAGTCGGTGAGGAACAGCCGATCGTGCAGAGCAAAGGCCGCGCCCAGGTAACGGCAGCGCACCCAGTCCTCATCGTCCCCCGAGGCCGCACGCTCCTGGCGCTCCTGACGCTCGAAGAGGAACACCCCGTCTTCCTCCCACAACTGCACCAGCGACAGCAGGACATAGCCGGGCACCGACATGCAGTTGGAATACTCGAAGTAGTAGCCGCAGTAGCGGCGCAGGTCGCCGGTGTGCTCGCGCAGCGGCTGCAGCAGGCGCTGCAGGGGGTCGCGGGTCGACGCGCGGGACGCCTCGCCGGCACGCGCGCCGATCAGGCGGGCGAACTGCTCCGGCGGCAGCGCCAGCTCGTAGTCCTCGACGCCGAAGAAATCGCCGATGCGCTTGAGGTTGTAGGGCGTCGGCCGGCTCTGGCCGCTCAGGTATTTGTTGAACTGAGCGCGGTTGATCGCCAGCTTGCGGCACACCTCGGCAATCGAGCGGTAGTGGCTGCACAGCAGCTTGAGGTTGTCGCCCAGGTGTTCCGCCATGGTGCCGCTCCGGATGATGCGAGTGAAGCGAGTCTAGCATCAACTCGCGCCAACTCGCCGCGACCTGCGAAATTGCCGGGACGCCAGCCTTGGCCAACCATGCCAAGGTCACCGGGCGCCAACTCCGACCGGCACCGCCACCACTACAACAAGAGAGACATCCGCCATGCTTGATCTACTCAATGACCTGCTCTGGAGCAAGGTCCTCATCGTCGCCCTGGTCGGTCTCGGCCTGTATTTCTCGATTGCCTCGCGCTTCGTGCAGTTCCGCTACTTCGGCAACATGTTCAGCATCTTCGCCGAAGCCTTCCAGCGTAAACCCGGTCAACTCAGCTCCTTCCAGGCACTGATGCTCTCGGTGGCCGGTCGCGTGGGTGCCGGCAATATCGCAGGCGTCGCCGTGGCCATCATGCTCGGTGGCCCGGGCGCGGTGTTCTGGATGTGGCTGGTGGCGCTGCTCGGTATGGCCACCAGCTACTTCGAATGCTCGCTGGCCCAGCTGTTCAAGCGCCGCGAGCCGGATGGCGGCTACCGCGGCGGCCCGGCCTTCTACATCCAGCACGGCCTGGGTCTGCGCTGGCTGGCGATTGTCTTCTCGATCCTGCTGCTGGTGACCTTCGGCTTCGGCTTCAACGCCGTGCAGTCCTACACCGTGGCCACCTCGCTGCATGACACCTTCGGCCTGCCCACCCATTTCAGCGGCATTGCCCTGGTCGTCGTGATCGGTCTGATCATCTTCGGCGGCATCAAACGCATCGCCAGCATGGCCGACGTGCTGGTGCCGATCATGGCCTTCTCCTACATCGGCATGGCGCTGGTGGTGCTGGGCATGAACATCGGCGAAGTGCCGGCGACCCTGGCGCTGATCGTCAAGAGTGCCTTCGGCCTGGAGCCGGCCTTTGCCGGCGGCATCGGCGCGGCCATCCTGATGGGCGTCAAACGCGGCCTGTTCTCCAACGAAGCGGGCCTGGGCAGTGCGCCGAACGTGGCGGCCGTGGCCGAGGTCAAGCACCCGGCGGCACAGGGCATCGTGCAGTCGCTGAGCGTGTTCATCGACACCATTCTGGTGTGCACCAGCACCGCGCTGATCATTCTGCTCTCCGGCGTCTACCAGCCGGGCATGGAGCAGGCCGGCGTGGTGCTGACCCAGACCGCCCTGGCCGCCGAGGTGGGCGAATGGGGCCGCGTCTTTGTCAGCATGGCGCTGCTGCTCTTCGTCTTCACCACCCTGGTGTACAACTACTACCTGGGTGAGAACGCCCTCGGCTTCTTCAGCCAGAAGCGCTGGCTGGTGCAGGTCTACCGCGTGCTGGTGATGGCTCTGGTGCTGTGGGGTTCGATGCAGGACCTGTCCACCGTGTTCGGCTTCGCCGACGTGACCATGGGCCTGCTGGCACTGGTCAACCTGGCCGCGCTGTTCATGCTGTTCAAGGTCGGCCTGCGCCTGATGCGCGACTACGACAGCCAGATCCAGGCCGGCGTGCAAAGCCCGGTACTGGATGCCAGGCAGTTTGCCGACCTCGACCTCGATCCGCAGGTCTGGAACGGCGCTGCTGGGCAGGCTCAGCGCGAGCCGGCGCCAGGCAACGCCCAGCTGCAACGCTGACAGGCCAGACGTGACCAGAAGGGGGCCGAGCGCCCCCTTTTGTTCGTCCAATGCCCGCCGATTCCCCGTTAAACTCGGCAAGCCGCCGCCCACCGAAACCCCCAGGCGCCTGTGCCACTCCAACGCCGTCGATCAAGGACCTTCACCATGCCCAGTCCGCACAAGCTGCTGATTCTCTACACCGGCGGCACCATCGGCATGCAACAGAGCGCCGCGGGCCTGGTGCCGGCCGGCGGCTTCGAGGCACGCCTCAGGGCCGAGCAGCAGGCGCACCCCGAACGCCCGGTGCCGCACTGGCTGTTCCGCGAACTGAGCCCGCTGCTGGACAGCGCCAACATGACCCAGCATCACTGGCTGGCCATGCGCACGGCGATCATCGATGCGGTGGAAGAAGAAGGCTGCGATGCCGTGCTGCTGCTGCACGGCACCGATACTCTGGCCTACAGCGCGGCGGCCCTGAGCTTTCTCCTGCTGGGCCTGGAGATTCCGGTGCTGCTGACCGGCTCCATGCAGCCGGCGGGCGTGGCAGGCAGCGATGCCTGGCCCAATCTGTTCGGCGCCCTGGCCGCCATCCAGGGCGGGCTGTCACCCGGCGTGCGGGTATTCTTCAACGGTCAGCTGCTGCATGGCGCACGGGTCAGCAAGGGCAAGAGCGAAGCCTTCGATGCCTTCGGCGAGGCCGAGCGCCCACGCCATGGCCAGCGCCTGGAGACATTGCCCACCAGCCTCGACTATCGCCAGCCGCGCCACGCGGTGAACCTCGCCGTGCTGCCGCTCTATCCCGGCCTGCAGGCCGGGCACCTGCGCGCCCTGCTGGGCAGCGGCGTGCAGGGCCTGCTGCTGGAGTGCTACGGCAGCGGCACCGGCCCCTCGGACAACCCGGAGATGCTCGCCGCATTGCGCGAGGCTCACGAGCGTGGCGTGGTGCTGGCGGCGATCAGTCAGTGCCCACAGGGCCATGTGGAGTTCGGCGTGTATGCCGCCGGCAGCGCCCTCGCCGGCTGCGGCCTGGTCAGCGGTGGCGGCATGACCCGCGAAGCGGCGCTGGGCAAGCTGTTCAGCCTGCTCGGCAGCGGTCTTTGCCAGCAGGAATGCGAGCGCCTGTTCGCCCTCGATCTGTGCGGCGAGCTGGCCGACTGAGCCACTGAAGCGGCCACCTGATCCTGCGTCGGGATGGCCACTGCTCTGCCCTGGGCAGCGGCTACCAGCGCAAAAATGGCCGGAATTATCCCTTCTTGGCCTTCCCTATCGTTCTCCCGCCCACGTCGATGGACCAAGAATGGCCCCATCGGTCCCCCGGAGAACAACAAGATGCTGACCTACTACAGCGACGACCACCGCCTGCACCACGCTCAGGGAGAGATGGTCGGCGGCGAATTGAAACCCTGCTTCGAGATGCCGGCGCGCGCCGACCATGTGCTGGCCCGGGTGCGCCAGCAGCAGCTGGGCGAAGTGCGGGCGCCGGCGGATTTCGGCCTGGCGCCGATCGCCCGTATCCACACCGCCGACTACCTGGATTTCCTGCAGAAGGCCTGGGCCGGCTGGGCCGACCAGGGCAATACGGCCGACTTTGTGCCCGGCGTATTCCCGGCCCGCCACCTGCGCGCCAAGCGGCCGAACGACCTCTACGGCCAGTACGGTTTCCACAGCTTCGACTGCTTCGCCCCCATCACCGCGGGCACCTGGCAGGCGGCCTACACCTCGGCCCAGGTCGCCCTCAGCGGCCAACGCGAAATCGCCGCCGGCGCGCGCAGCGCCTTCGCCCTGTGCCGGCCGCCGGGCCATCACGCCAGTGCCGACGTCATGGGCGGCTACTGCTACCTGAACAACGTGGCCATCGTCGCCCAGGCCTGCCTCGATCAGGGCGCCAAACGCGTGGCCATCCTCGATGTGGATTACCACCACGGCAACGGCACCCAGTCGATCTTCTACGACCGCGACGACGTGCTGGTGGCCAATATCCATGGCTGCCCCAGCTTCGAGTACCCGCATTTTCTCGGCTATGCCGACGAGACCGGCGAAGGCGCGGGCGAGGGCTTCAACCTCAACCTGCCGCTGGCCGCCGGCAGCGCCTGGGATGTCTGGGGCGCCGCGCTGGAGACCGCCTGCCGGCGCATTGCCGACTATGGTCCAGACGTGGTGCTGGTATCGCTCGGCGTCGACACCTACCAGAACGATCCGATCTCCAGTTTCAAGCTGGACAGCCCCGACTACCTGCGCATGGGCGAACGCATCGCCGCGCTGGGCAAACCGACGTTGTTCGTGATGGAAGGCGGCTACGCGGTCGCCGAAATCGGCATCAATGCCGTCAACGTGCTCGAAGGTTTCCAGGGCGCCTAAGCCCCCCGCCCGCGGTCGCGAGAGCGTGGGCGGGCTCTGAGTCAAAAGAAGGAGAACAACAAGATGAAAAAACTGCTCGCCACCACCCTCTGCGGCCTGGCCCTGGCCGGTGCCGTCCAGGCTGCGGATCAGCCGCGCCAGCTGCGTGTGTACAACTGGGCCGACTACATGCTGCCCGAGGTGCCCAAGGCCTTTGCGGCCCGCACCGGCATTCAGGTGACCTGGGACGTGTTCGACACCAACGAGGCGCTGGAGGCCAAGCTGCTGACCGGCAACTCGGGCTATGACCTGGTGGTGCCCTCCAACACCTTCCTCGATACACAGATCAAGGCCGGCGTGTTCCAGAAACTGGACAAGTCCAGGCTGCCCAACTGGAAGAACCTGGACCCGGCGCTGCTCAAACTGATGACCGCCAACGATCCGGATAACCAGTACGCCGTGCCCTACATGTACGGCACCACGCTGATCGGCTTCAACCCGGACAAGGTCAAGGCGGCGCTGGGCGATAACGCCCCGGTGAACAGCTGGGACCTGATCTTCAAGGAAGAGAACATCGCCAAGCTGGCCCAGTGCGGGGTCACCCTGCTCGACTCGCCCAACGAGATCCTGCCAATTGTGCTGGATTACCTGGGTCTCGATCCGAACAGCAAGAACCCGGCGGACTACCAGCAGGCCGAGGCGCTGCTGACCAAGATCCGCCCGCACATCCGCTACTTCCACTCGGCCAAGTACATGACCGACATCGCCAACGGCGAGATCTGCGTGGCGGTGGGTTACTCGGGCAGCTTCTATCAGTTCGCCAACCGCGCCAAGGAAGCCGGCAACGGCGTGGTGGTCGACTGGCGCCTGCCGAAAGAGGGCGCGCCGCTGTGGTTCGACTCCTTCGTGATCCCGGCCAGCTCAAAGAATGTCGCCGAGGCCCATGAGTTCCTCGACAACCTGCTCGACCCCAAGGTGGTGGCACCGATCAGCGACTTCCTCGGCTATCCCAACCCCAACCTCGCGGCCATGCAGCAGGTCAGCCCGGCGATCCGCGACAACCCGAACCTGACCCCGACCGCCGAGGCGCGCAACTCGCTCTATGTACTGCAGCCGCTGCCGCGCAACATCGAGCGCATCCGCACCCGCCTGTGGACGGCCGTGCGCACCGGGACCTGAGCCGGCCATCACATCGGGGCCGCAACAGGCCCCGATGCTGAACTTCAGGCCGCGCCGCGGATGTACTGTTCCAGCGAATGGATCAGGCCATCCTGCTCGGCGAGGGTGGCCTTGATCAGGTCACCAATCGACAGCAGGCCGACCAGGCGCTGCCCCTCCACCACCGGCAAGTGCCGCAGATGGTGCTCGGTCATCAGCTCCATGCACTCGCGGATACCCTGCCGGGCCACCACGGTCAGCACCGGCGTGCTCATGACCTCGCGAACCTGGGTGCCGATCGAGGATCGTCCCAGCAGCACGCCTTTGCGCGCATAGTCGCGCTCGCTGAAGATGCCGACCAACCGACCCTGCTCATCGCATACCGGCAGGGCACCGACGTTGCACTCGGCCATCAGCCACAGCGCATCGAGCACGGTAGCTTCCGGCGTGATGGTGTGGACGTCCTGGCTGGACTTGGCATGGAGCATCTGGGCCACGGTTTTCATCTGAGTTCCCCCGAGCAATAACAATCACGGGGCAAGCATCGGCCAGGCTCCACCTATTGAGCAAAGCAATCGATTAAATAAGGGCTATTGAGAAAATCTTGAATCAGGGCGCGACCGATACCTGGCTGATTTCCTCGATCAGGCTGTCGGCGTAAGTACCCCGGTAATGGCGCGCCAGGCTGCCATCACGCTTCATGGCGTCCAGCGTGGCTTGCCAGTGCCGGACGGTGGCATCGGGCGTGGCCAGGGAAAAGGCGATATAGAGGTCCAGGCTGTCGATGGCCAGTACCTGCTGCAATTGCAGGTCAGTGCCGCTGCGGATATTTTCCATTTCGATGTCGCTGGACAGCCACAGCGTATCGCGGCCCAGGCGCAGCATATCGAAGCACTGCTGCGACTTGACCGGACGAAACAGGTTGCTGAAGCCTTGCTGCGCCAGCAGGTCGCCCTTGCCATCGCCAATGTAGGTACAGATCGACTTGGCCTGCCGTGCCTGCTCCAGATCAGCCAATGGCCTGGCCCTTTCCGCACGGTCGTAAAGCCCCCAGCGAATACGCTTGATCGGGCCTACCCACTTGAACTGCGCCTCCCGCTCGGGGGTACGCGATGTCTCGAACAGGGCAACGGGCGCCGTGGCGCTGCTGGCGATCTGATAGGCGCGCATCCACGGCAACAGCTCGATCTCGGCCGACTCGCCGGCCCGCTGCAGCAGCTCGCGGACCATTTCGGCGGTGGGGCCGGTGACCCGGCCGTCGGCCGCCAGGTATTCGCCAGGCGGCGAATGCTCGGTCAGCACGCGCAAGGGTTCAGCCGCCTGCACGCCCTGCAGCAACAGCCCTGCCAGTAACGCCACCCAACCGCGTTGTGCCATCCCGAACCTCTCCCAGGCAGCGGCTCTGCCTCCTGGGTTCAGCCTAGCAGAGCAGGGTCAGAAGCGTTCCGGGCGCAACACCTCGACCTGCGCCAGGTAGCAGACCATGGCGTAGTTGGCGTAGTACTTGGCCTGCAGGTGCGCGGCAATACGCTCGGCCACATCACGGGCGCAGATGATCTCCACGCGGATATTGCCCTCGGTGTCCCAGCCGGCGCTGCGCACGCCGCGATTGCCACGGCCACGGGCGTCGGAAATGGTCCAGCCGGGCGCGCCCAGTTGTTCCAGGTCGGCGACCAGCTTCTTCTCCAGCGCTGCCTCACAGATCACCGTGAGCAGGGTGCGTTGATGGATGCTCATGTCATAGCCCCCAGGCCATCAGGTACTCGGCCAGGCGCAGGTAGAGCGGAATGCCGACCAGAATGTTGAACGGAAAGGTGATGCCCAGCGATGCCGTCAGCGACAGCGAGGGATTGGCCTCGGGCACCGCCAGGCGCATGGCCGCCGGTACCGCGATATAGGACGCCGAAGCCGCCAGGGTCGCGAGCATGGCGGTGCCGCCCAGCGACAGGCCCATGGCCCGGGCCAGCAACGCACCGATCAGGGCGCCGAGCAGCGGCATGCACAGGGCAAACACCGCCAGCCGCACGCCATGCTTCTTCAGGGCGCCCAGCTGGCCGGAAGCAATCAGGCCCATCTCCAGCAGAAAGAACGCCAGCACCGGCTTGAACATGCTGGTGTACAGCGGCTCCAGCGGCTTGATCGCCTCCTTGCCGGCCACCGCGCCGATGATCAGGCCGCCGAGCAGCAGCATGATCGACTTGCCGAGGAAGATTTCGCGACCCAGTTCCTTCCACTGGGTATCACGCGACACGCCCTTGGCCAGCAGGATGCCGACCAGAATCGCCGGGATTTCCAGAATCGCCACGAACAGCGGCATGTAGCTCTCGAACTCGACCTGCCGGGCGGCCAGGTAGGCGACTACCACGGCGAAGGTACCGGCGCTCACCGAGCCGTAGTGCGCGGCCACCGCTGCGGCGTTGATGCGGTCGAAACGCAGGCCGCGCAGCAGGCCGAAGGCCAGTACCGGCAGCAGCACACCCAGGCCCAGCACCAGCAGCGACTGGCCGAGCAGCGTCGGGCTGGCCTGCTCGGCCAGCTCCACCCCGCCGTGCAGACCGATGGCCAGCAGCAGGATGATCGACAGGGTTTCATAAAGTGCCGGGGGCAGTTTCAGTTCGCTTTTCACCAGCCCGGCCAGCAAACCGAAGATGAAGAACAGCACCACTGGATCAAGGCCCATCACACACTCCACAAAGAAATGAAAACCCTGCCCTCATGAGGCAGGGGCGGCGACCCGGGTCGGTTCGACCCAGGCGTCGTGCAGCGGCGGTTGCCAATACACGCCCTCCGCCAGCCGGAGGGTGGGAAATGGCTTCACGATGCACAACGGAAGATGCTGCTGCCGCTCCCTGGCGTCACATCGCAATGCTTGCAAATCATGTCCGGAACCCTGACGGGCTCCGGACATCACACAGCCTCTGGATCAGCCCTCGATCTCGATGAGGACCTCACCCGGGTTCACCCGGTCGCCCTTGGCCACATGCACGGCCTTGACCTTGCCGGCCAGCGGCGAGGGCACTTCGGTTTCCATCTTCATCGCCTCGGTGACCAGCAGCGGCTGGCCGGCCTTGACCACGTCGCCTTCCTTGACCAGCACGTCGACGATGTTGCCCGGCATGGTGGTGGCCACGTCGCCCGGCGCGCTGGCCTGCTTGCGCTTGTTACCGCCGCCCGCGACGAACTGGTTGAGCGGCTCGAACACCACCTCTTCCGGCATGCCGTCGATGGCCAGGTAGAAGTGACGCTTGCCGTCGGTCTTCACGCCCACGCCGGTGATGTCCACGCGGTAGGTCTCGCCGTGCACGTCGATGACGAACTCGGTCGGCACGCCCTCGCCCGGCACCGGGCACAGGCCGCCGAATTCCGGGGCGGGCAGCAGGGCTTCCGGGGTCAGGGTACCGGCGGCACGCTCTTCGAGGAACTTGCGGCCGATGTCCGGGAACATGGCGTAGGTCAGCACGTCTTCTTCGGATTTGGCCAGGGTGCCGATTTCCTCGCGCAGCTTGGCCATTTCCGGCTTGAGCAGGTCAGCCGGACGCACGTCGATCACTTCTTCGCTGCCGATGGCCTGGGCGCGCAAGTGCTCGTTGATGGTGCCGGCAGCGCGGCCGTAACGACCCTGCAGGTAGAGCTTCACCTCGTTGGTGATGGTCTTGTAGCGCTCGCCGGCCAGCACGTTGAACACGGCCTGGGTGCCGACGATCTGCGAGGTCGGCGTCACCAGCGGCGGGAAGCCGAGGTCTTCGCGTACTTTCGGGATCTCGGCGAAGACTTCGTTGATGCGGTTGAGCGCGCCCTGCTCTTTGAGCTGGTTGGCCAGGTTGGACATCATGCCGCCCGGTACCTGGTTGACCTGCACGCGGGTATCCACGGTGGTGAACTCGCTCTCGAACTGGTGGTACTTCTTGCGCACGGCGTAGAAGTACAGACCGATCTCCTGCAGCAACTCCAGGTTCAGGCCGGTGTCGTACTCGCTGCCGCGCAGAGCGGCGACCATCGACTCGGTGCCGGCGTGGCTGGTGCCCCAGGCGAAGCTGGAGATGGCGGTGTCGATATGAGTGGCACCAGCTTCGATGGCCTTCATCTGGCACATGGACGCCAGACCGGCGGTGTCGTGGCTGTGGATGAAGATCGGCAGGCCCTGCTCGGCCTTCAGCGCCTTGACCAGCTCGAAGGTGGCGTAGGGAGTCAGCAGGCCGGCCATGTCCTTGATCGCCACCGAGTCGCAACCCATGGCTTCCATCTGCTTGGCCTGGTCGACGAAGGCCTGCACGGTGTGCACCGGGCTGGTGGTGTAGCAGAGCGTGCCCTGGGCATGCTTGCCGGCGGCCTTCACCGCCTCGATGGACACGCGCAGGTTACGCACGTCGTTCATCGCGTCGAAGATGCGGAACACATCGATGCCATTGACCGCTGCCTTGGCCACGAAGGCGCGCACCACGTCGTCGCTGTAGTGGCGGTAGCCGAGCAGGTTCTGCCCGCGCAGGAGCATCTGCAGGCGGGTGTTGGGCAGCGCCGCCTTGAGCAGGCGCAGGCGCTCCCACGGGTCTTCCTTGAGGAAGCGCACGCAGGCGTCGAAGGTGGCGCCGCCCCAGACTTCCAGCGACCAGTAGCCGACCTGATCGAGCTTGGGGCAGATCGGCAGCATGTCTTCGGTGCGCATGCGGGTGGCGATCAGCGACTGGTGGCCGTCGCGCAGGACGGTGTCGGTAATGTTGATCTTCTTCTTCATGCTCAATTCCTCACAGGCCGGCGTGGGCGGCGATGGCGGCAGCGATGGCCAGGGCGAGTTCTTCCGGCTTGCGCTTGACCGAGTAGTTGATCAGTTCCGGGTGGGCTTCGA
>ERZ1645187.1979-NODE-1979-length-18440-cov-22.955344_pt1 | contig 18440 bp, 17 predicted proteins | sample MGYA00575352_ERZ1645187 | MGnify/ENA primary metagenome ERZ1645187 (study PRJEB40837, sample SAMN11349314) | freshwater sediment metagenome | isolation source: river sediment | host: Sediment | place: India: Wazaribad , New Delhi | collected 2017-02-21 ... | reverse complement strand
TGACCGAGGTGGCGACGCCCGGCACCACGCGCTGGAACTTGGCGCGGTTCTGCGCCGTCAGCTCGTCGCGATGCGCCAGCACGCAGGCCTTGGCCCCCGAATTCCTTGACATGCCGCCGATCATCTCGCCGGTGACCGCCGAGAGCATGATGGTCTTGCCCGCACCGGTGGGCGCCACGCCCAGCGTGTTGCCGCGGGAAGCGAGCGCAGCCACGCTGCGCTCGACGAAGGTTTTCTGGCGGGGGCGCAGGCGCATGGCCGGTCTCCCCCTTACTGCGCCCAGCTCGGCCGACCGGCGGCGCCGGGGGCGGACGCGGGCTGGCTGGGCTGGGTGGCCGTGGTGGGCTGCTGCGGGGCGTGGCCCTGCGCCGGGGCGGCGGCGAGCTGCGGCGCGACCGTGCCCATCAGCCCGGCATAGTCACGGTGATCGGGGGTGACGGCGGCGCGGATCTCGTTCTTGTCCTCGCCGTTGGTGTCGGTGCCGATGTCGATGCGGGCGACGAACTCGACGCCGTCGAGATCGCCGAACCCGTTGATGCGGCGGCGCACCTGCGCCTCGGGCGAGTTGTCCTTGTCCGACACGCCGCGCGCCGAGTTGAGGATGCCGCGGATCAGGCCGCGCCCCATGTTGGCCCAGTCCGGGCCCTTCGGGCTGTAGAGGCCGATCAGCGACCAGATCTTGCGCCGGGCATAGGGCCCTTCGACGACGGTGTATTCGGCGTCGAGATAGACGGCCCCGGTGGCGGCGCGGCGCGCCCAGCCGCCGGTCCAGCCCTGCGAGGGGTCGTCGAAGCCGCCGGGGCGGAGCGTCAGGCGCACCTTGGCGAGCGTGCCCTTCGGGATGACGTTGGTGTTGGATTGGGCGGAGTTGAAGTCGTTCCAGGGTCCGGACATTGCGCGGCTCCTTTCAGTTGGAGGATGGGACGCACAGCGGCGTCAGAAGGGGAAAGCCACTCCGGCGACGGGATCGGGACACCGAGCGTGGCGAGAGGCGCTCAGCCATGGCCGGGCTCCTGCGCGGGCGCGGGATCGGCCGGGGTCACCGGCGGCCAGGTCAGGCGTTCGGAGGCAGGCGCCGCGGGGCGCTGGATCTTCTCCATCAGCCGGCCGAGATGCGGGGCCTCGACCCTGTCGAGGCGACCGGAGCGGTCCTTGGCCGGAAAGCCCCAAGGGTTCAGCGTCTGGCAGACGAAGGCACGCTGCGGCTGGCCGCCGGGGTCCGGGATATCGGCCATGGTGATGACCTGATCGACGATGCCCGGCAGCTCGAGCCCGGTCTTGCTGCCGTCGATCTGCGGCTGAAAGACCTTGCGATTGAAGTCGTCGAGCCTCTCGTCGAGGATTCCAACGAACCAGACATGCTTGCCGCGCGTGTGCTGCAGGTGGGTCAGCCAGCTGATCATCTCGCGACCGTGCAGACCGTAGGCACCGCGGATGTCGGGTTTGCCGGTCTTCTCGGAGAACGCCTCGGGCTGGCCGCGACACCACTGGAAGCAGAGCCGCCCGGCCACGGTGATCGAGTCGATGAAGACGGTCTCGTACTTCCCGATCACCGCCGGATCGCCGTAGCGCCCGCAGACCTCGTCGAAATGCGCCTGGCTGTAGGGCTGGTCCTCGCGCAGCGCCGGGTTCGGCCCGCCGATGAACACCGCGAAGTCGCGGCACTCCTTCCAGGTGCGGGGCCGGAGCGTGTCGATCTCCAGCCCCTCGACCGCCAGATCCCCGGCCTCGAGGTCGAGGAAGAGCGTGGTCGAGGCGTTCAGCGTCCAGAGCAGGCTGGTCTTGCCGATGCCGGACCGGCCGAAGATGACGCCCTTGATCCCCTTGCGCTGCGCGAGCCGTTCGTCGGCGCCGATGATGGGAAGGGCCATCACTGGCCCTCCTTCTTGATCACCGCAGTGGCGGCGCGATCTGCGCCAATGCACCCCGCCTCGCGGGCGAGCTTGTAGAGCCGCTTCAGTGCGTCGGTTCGGCGGTAGGCGGCCGAGTTCTCGCGCTCCGCTTCCACGATCGAGAAGGCGATCTCGTCGACGGTCGCCTCGACGACCGGCAACGGCTCGCGCTGCTCGTCGCCGGGGCGCTGCGGGAAGGCGATGGTTTCGGGGAGGTCTTCAAGGGCGTAGCTCGCCTTGCGAAGACGCGTGATGGCGTCCGGCTGGTCCGGCATGGCGGTTCTCCGTGGGATGAAGTGATCGAGGAGGCGCATCACGCGGCCTCGCGGACGTCGGGCGCGGGCTCGGCGACGTAGATCGCCAAGAGCGGCGTCCCGTCGGCATGGGCGCCGGCGTCCTCGATCTGATAGTTGCGGTTGGGCTCGCAGACCTCGGTCAGCTCCCAGCGGCGATAGAGCCCCGGAAGACGCCTGAAATCCTCGAGCGACAGATCGGCAGTGCGGTTCATGCGTGTCTGCTTTCGGTTGGAGGGAAGGCGCTCGGGGCGCTCGAATGGGAAAAGCCACCGGCGGGACCGGATCGGGACATCGGTTCAGGGGATTTCCTCGAGGGCGTCGTGCAGCCGGCGCATCGCGCGCTGGTACCGCTTGCGGGCGGCGGCCTCGGTCAGACCCAGTTCGACGGCGACCTCGGCTTGCGAGAAGCCCTCGATCGCCACGCGGATCACAAGCAGGGCGTCATCGCCGAGCAGTTTTCGCACGGCGCCGTTCAGGCGCGCATACCCGGTCCCGCCGATCCCGCTGTCACCGCTGTCCGCCACCTCGTCGGGTTCGGCGCCGCTGGCGAGATGTTCACGCGCCGTGTCGCGCCGGCGCACACGGATCATGTCACGCTCGACATTCCGCAGCACCGTGGCCGCGATCCAGTTGACGCGCCCGAGGTCGAGGCCGCGGACCGCCTCGGTGGTGCGCGCCAGCACGTCGGACGCGACCTCGTCGGCGGTGCCGAGCCTGCGCCAGATCGACCGGCGCCGGATGGCGTCGAGGCCGGGCCAAAGCGCCAGCAACAGCAGCGTCAGGGCGCAGTCGGACGCGGGCCCGTCGCCCCGCGCTGCCCTGACGAGAGCGGCGAGGATCAGGTTCTTCTGGCCCTGATCGCCGGGGGTGCGGTGCAGCCCGTCCAGCAGGGCCGCCGGATCCCGGAACGCTGCAAGGGCGGCCTGTTCACGCCGGACGGCGTCGAAGCTGCGCTGGAAGTGAAGGTTGGAGGAAGATTGCATGAGGTGATCACGGATCTCGTGCCACGCGAAGGACATCGGACGCCTGCCTTGCGGCCAGGCGTCCGGCGCCTTCTCGTGGCCAGGTCAGGACGTCGCGCGTCTCTGCGATTTCAGGGGGTTGGGTGGATGCGCGCGTCAGCGCGCGGGCGCGGTCGCGTTGTTCAGCGTGCCGCAGCCGCGGCAGGTGGCCTGAACCGGAAAGCCCACGAGATACTCGTGCCCCCGCGCGAAGCGCAGGTGCATGCGGCCGTCCCGGCAGACGCCGAGCAGCTTGTCACAGCGCGTGCAGCGCCATTCCGAGTTGTGGGTGGTGGGCTTGGTGTTCGCGGCGCCGGACCAGCTCGTCTGGGCTGCCTGGCGCGAGGGGAAGGGAGTCGGCATGAAAAGCTCCTCTGTGTGGAGCCCTTCCATTAATCAGCGCTCTGTTAGACCGTCCCGCTCGAAACCCTAGATGAACTCTAGATCACGCGACGTCGGTCCTCTCGCCCAGACGCCAGTATCGGTTGCTCGAGCCTTGTCGGATGTACCTCGGATGTACCTTCGCCCATGCGCCGGAAGAGAACAGCTGCTTTGGATTGTCGGATCCCATCCCGTCCATGAGGACCTTGGTCAGCCGCTGGCCAGTTCCATCTTTCGCCGCTTCGACCAGTCGCTCAAAGAGCTGAACCTGAAGTGCGCCGTCGAGCGTCAGCGGCTCGAGACCCGGGATGATCAGCGTCCCGGAGGTGGGCTTGTGTCGCAAGACTTGAGCGACCTGAGCGGACACCGCGAGCGTTCGGTTGGCCTCGAAGCGCCGGGCCATTTCCTCTCTGTCCAGATCTCCGAGGCTTCCGTCTTTGAGCAGGAGGTCGCGCAGAGCGATAACGACATTCGGCCCGAGGAATTGTGGCGGCTCATCGGAAACGGCGAGCACGAGACCGGGACCCGCCGTGTGCCGTGAACGAAGCGCATTCTCGACAGCGTCGCGGACCTTTGGATCGGCAAGGCGGCGCGCCAGGTAGAGCGGGAGTGTTCGATCACCCAGTGCCATCGGCCCAAACGCGACGAGGAACTCGTTGACGGTTTCGATGTTCCTAATGCGGAGAGAGCCAGCTAGCGCTTTGAGGATGGTTTCGGCGAGCCATGCTCGATCAATCCCGTATTCGATCGCATTGGTGTCGAGACGCAATCCGTCCTCTTCACCAAAAGAACCGGTTTGCCGAACCGTCCCAGGCTCTGGACCCGATTCCTGCTCAACCTCCACAACCTCACCGTCATCCTCGGCCAACCCAATCACCTGTCGTCCGTTTCGGGCTATCAATCTGGCACTCATCAGACGCGCCGGGTCGACGCCCGCGGAGGCGAAGAACGAACCCGCGACTGTGTCGCCAGGCAGGTCGTATAGCGACAACAGAAAACCGAACCAACGTGCCCGTTCGTCTTCGGTGAGGGCCCGAATACCCTGCGTAAGTTCCCAGTGTTCCAGCAGTCGGAACCCGAGGTCCCGCAGGAAGGGATCGCGAATGCTCTGAACGTCCGAACTGCTGCCACCCGAGATCGAGACCCGAAAGGTTCCTTTCTTGCCGTCTGATCGACGTGTGTAGCCGATTGCGATGACGATCTTTGTAAAGCCGAAACTCCGGATCAGGGTGGATGAATTGGAGACGTATTGCCGGATTACGTCCTCCATCTTGTCCTCAATGGTCACCTTGATGTTCAGCCGCCGGCCCCACGAACCGAGGCGCACCTCGGCCTCGACGACCGAGGCCAGAGTGATCTCCACATCGTCGAACGCCGGGCGGTCCAAGCCAAAAGATGATCTGAAGCGTTCAAGGTTGAACTCTCGGCGGGTGAGGGGCTTGGCCGATGGCGGGCGCCCAAGTACCACCTCGGCGAAGACTTTCGAGGTTACTTCGCGAACCTCGCTGCTGGCAGATGCGACCTCAATCTTCTTCAGCTGGGGCGTGTAGATGAGGACTGCCTCATGCGACGGCCTATAGTAGTGGACCGTCCAGCCCCCTTCCTCGCGATGATTGTCGATACTCGACAATGGCCCGGGATGGCGAAGGGCTACCATGAAGGACGGTGGGTAGTTGGCGGTCTCGGGCAATTCGAGGATGGACGCCGTGACCTTGCCTTTCAGTCCCAGCGCCGCCTGAAGTGCGTTACAGAGCTTCGCCTCAGGGATTCCGTCTGCGTCGGCGACAGACGCGTGGTCGAAGTCCACCTCGCAGCATGTGTAGTACGTCCGCCGCTCTCGATAGCGCCGCGCGGCGTAGAAACTCTGGGCGTCGTGAAAATGCATCGGAAAGACCGTACGCATCCAGATGCTTCGGCACAGCGGGTCAGGCTGGGCTTCGTACTGGTCGTGGTCGACATTCTGCAGCCGCTGCCCCGCAACCGTGTCGAGCGAGGTCGCGCCCTTGTCCTGGCCCATGTCGAGCAGAGCGCTGGCGATACCCTCGAGTAGCCCGATGATCTCCTTGTCTTCCGAAAGCAGGTATGCGCTCAGCGCTGCCTTGCACTGATCCTCGGTCATGGCCTCCGTGATTTCCGGCGGGGCGAGCAGAGTTTCGTCGGGCCGCTTGAAGCTGGCGAGAAACTGCCGGACCAGCGTTGCCGGGGCGCCCTGAAGGACACTCCTGAGGTTCGGACCGAATTCGCTCTTCCTACGCGCCATGTACTCACCTCATTGAACAAGTGCTCTCGATTGATTCAACCGCTGATAATCATGGACTGTTCCATGATCAGCAAGATCCGATGTTCTTTCTCTGTTCGCTTTTTCCACACGCCGTTCCTCTGGGATGTCCCGTCCCGGTCGGCCGGGTGGCTTTTGATCGGTAGTGACACCGCCGAGAATTGCCACCGAGACATGAAACGCCCCAATCCCCTGCCACCCGACCAGATGACCGCTGCGGAGCGCCGCACCGAACTGTGCGCCTTGCTAGCTCTCGGGCTGGTCAGGCTCGTGCAATGCGAGCGGAGCGAACCTTCTGACGAAACGAGAGAAATTCGCCTACACTATCCGGCTGACCGATGCCGTCATGCACCCCCGAACCCAACGGAGACCGCATGACGACTCACGACCCCATCCCCGCGCGCCTGGCTGCGCTGAAGACGACACCGACGGCCGACCTGAAGAGGCAGTGGCGCGACCTGTTCGAAAGCGAGCCGCCACCGTTCAACCGTCGCTACCTTGAATCCCGCCTTGCCTACCGCATCCAGGAACTCGCCTATGGCGGGCTCAAACCCGAGACCGTCCGGCGGCTGGAACGGCTGGGCGAGGAACTGGACGGCGGCGACAAGAAGAAGCGCGGCATCCGCCTCGACCGCGACCGCCCCATCACGGGCACGCGGCTTCTGCGCGAATGGCAGGGCGTCGAATACGTCGTGACTGTCACCGCCGACGGTTTCGAGTGGCAGGGACGCCCCTACAAATCGCTGTCCGCCATCGCGCGCGCCATCACCGGCACGCGGTGGAACGGCTGGGTATTCTTCGGCCTCAAGAACCACAGGGGGCGGACATGACGAAGGTGCCCGAAAAATCGAAGGTCGTCCGCAAGCTGCGGTGTGCTGTCTACACTCGGAAATCCTCCGAGGAAGGGCTGGAGCAGGAGTTCAACTCGCTCCACGCCCAGCGCGAGGCATGCGAAGCCTACATAGCCAGCCAGCGGTCGGAAGGCTGGGTGCTGGTCCGCGATCAATATGACGATGGCGGCGTCTCCGGCGGCACGCTGGAACGCCCGGGCCTGAAGCGGTTGATGGCTGACATCGAGGACGGGCTGGTCGACGTGGTCGTGGTCTACAAGATCGACCGTCTCAGCCGCTCGCTCGCCGACTTCGCCAAGCTGGTCGAGGTGTTCGATCGCAACGGCGTGACCTTCGTCTCGGTCACACAGTCGTTCAACACCACCACTTCCATGGGGCGGCTGACGCTGAACATCCTGCTGTCCTTCGCCCAGTTCGAGCGTGAAGTGACGGCCGAGCGCATCCGCGACAAGGTCGCCGCCAGCCGGAAGAAGGGCATGTGGATGGGCGGTGTGCCGCCCTTCGGCTACCGGGTAGAAAACCGCAAGCTGCTGGTGGACGAAACCGCCGCCCCGCATGTGCGCTGGATATTCGCACGCTTCATCGAGATCGGATCCTGTACGCTGCTGGCCCGCGAGGTCAGCGCGCGTGGCCTTGGCACGCCACGCGGCAACCGGATCGACAAGAAGTATCTCTACCGGATGCTTTCGAACCGCGCCTACCTCGGCGAGGCGGTGCACAAGGGCGACAGCTACCCCGGCGAGCATGACGCCATCATCGACAGCGAGACATGGGACCGCGTCCATGCCATCCTTCAGGAGAGCCCGCGCAAGCGCGCCGCACGCACCCGCGCCGACACGCCCGCGCTGCTGAAGGGTATACTGTTCGGACCGGATGGCGCGGCCTTCTCACCAACCCACACCCGCAAGGGCGGGCGGTTGTACCGCTACTATGTCAGCCAGACCGTACTGAAGCATGGCGCCGGATCTTGCCCGATTGGCCGCGTCCCCGCAGGCGAGATTGAAGCGGCGGTGGTCGACCAACTCCGCGCTGTGTTCCGCCAGCCCGAGATCGTGGCCGGCACATGGAAGGCAGCGCGGACGCAGGACGACGGAGTCACCGAGGCGGATGCTCGCGAGGCGCTGGCGAGACTGGATCCGCTGTGGGATGAACTGTTCCCCGCTGAGCAGGCGCGCATTGTGGCGCTGCTGGTCGAGCGTGTGGACATCGGCACCGCTGGGCTCGACGTCCGACTTCGCCTGGATGGCCTTGGCGGCCTTTCGCGCGAGATGCTGGCTGGCGGCATCGGTGAAGCCGCATGACCCGCGCGGCTTCGATCCCCGACACGCTGACGCTCCACGTTCCGTTCCGCATCGTGAAGCGCGGCGGTCGGAAAGAGATGCTTGTGCCCGCCGGTCAGAATGCCCCGCGGCAGCCCTCCGCAACGGTCATCAAGGCGCTGGCCCGAGCGTTCCGCTGGAAGCAACTCCTTGACACCGGCGAGTTCTCGACTGTGTCAGAACTCGCGCACAAGGAGGGGATCTCGACCACCTACCTCGCGCGCATCCTCCGCCTGACGCTCTTGGCTCCTGAAATTGTCGAGGGTGTGCTCGACGGACAGCACAAGACGGAGTTGCTCAAGGCCGCCGTGCAAGCTGACTTCCCATCCGAATGGGAAGCGCAACGCGCTTTGTCTTTGACATGCGACACAGCAAGTTAGCGTCTATCCATGATCTTACATCTTGGCTAAAGTAGCTCCAACTCGGGGAGGAGCTCACCATGCAAAGCATGTCGGCGCGCGATGCCAAGAACGCCTTTGGGCGGCTGATCGACATGGCGAGGGCGGAGCCTGTTGCCATCGAGAAGTACGGCCGGTCTGTCGTCGTGGTGCTTGCCGTTGAAGAATTCGAGCGACTGACGGCAAAGGCGAAGAAGCAGGTGGCTTCCGGGGCATCGGGCAAACGCCCGGGGCAAGAAGACTGATCAGCACAACAACAGACCGGACAAACCGGCAGGAGACTGAACGACATGGCAAGCCACTCGGACCTGGCGAACTTGATCTGGCAGATCGCGGATCTCCTGCGCGGGCCCTATCGTCCGCCGCAATACGAACGCGTCATGCTGCCGCTTGTCGTTCTGCGCCGCTTCGATTGCGTGCTGGCTGACACCAAGGACCAGGTTCTGTCGGAGTATGAGCGGCGCAAGGGTGGTAGGCTGGAAGACGATGCTCTCGACCGGATGCTGAACAAGGCATCAGGGCATCGCTTCCACAACCGTTCCCCGATGACGTTCCAGACGATGATCGGCGATACCCCCAACTTGGCACGCCACCTCTCGTCATACATCGGCGGCTTCTCGGCTAACGTCCGGCGGATTTTCGACTTCTTCGAGTTCACCAACGAAATCGAGAAGATGGATGAGGCGAACATCCTCTACCTCGTGCTGAAAGAGTTCTTGAAGGTCGATCTGCATCCCGACCGGGTGAAGAACGATCAGATGGGTCTCGTATTCGAAAACCTCATTCGGCGTTTCAACGAACTGGCCAATGAAACTGCGGGCGATCACTTTACGCCGCGCGAAGTGATCCATCTCATGGTCGATCTCCTCTTCATGGATGCCGACGACGTGCTCAGCAAGCCAGGCACCGTCATGCGCATGCTCGACCCGGCGTGCGGCACGGGGGGCATGCTGGCTGAGGCACAGCGCTACATGCGCGATCACCACAAGGAAGCGAAGCTCTACGTCTACGGCCAGGACTACAACAAGCGGGCCTTCGCGACGGCCGCATCCGACATGCTCATGAAGCAGGTCGACCACAACGGCGGCGGGGAGAACGTCCAGTACGGCGACAGCTTCACCGACGACAAATTCGAAGGACAGACTTTCGACTACTTCATCGCCAACCCGCCCTTCGGCGTGGACTGGAAGAAGCAGCAGAAGGAAATCGTCCGCCGCCACGAGAAGGCCCCGCAGGACAGCCCGTGGAGCGCTGGCCTGCCGCGCGTGAACGACGGCTCCTTGCTGTTCCTGCAGCACATGATCTCGAAGTTCGAAGACGTCGATCCCAAGTCGCAGAAGTACGGCTCGCGTGCAGCCATCGTGTTCTCGGGCTCACCCCTGTTCACCGGGGGCGCAGGCGGCGGCGAGAGCAACATCCGCAAGTGGATCATCGAACGCGACATGCTCGAGGCCATCGTCGCCCTGCCGGAACAGATGTTCTACAACACCGGGATCGGCACCTACATCTGGGTCGTCACCAACAACAAGCCCGGCCATCGCAAGGGCACCATCCAGCTGGTCGACGCGCGCGACATCTGGATGCCGATGGGCCGCAGCCAGGGCGACAAGCGCCGCAAGATCGGCGCGGGCAAGGCACCCGAAGGGGATGATCGCCCGGACGAACCAGATCAGATCGCCGAGATCGTGCGCCTCTACGGCAGCTACGCCCAGAACGCCAAGTCCAAGATCTTCGACAATGCCGACTTCGGCTACACCCGCGTCACCGTCGAGCGTCCACTGCGGCTGCGCTACCGGATGACGGTCGAGGACAAGGCCCGCTTCCTCGACGCGGCGCCGCATCTGCTCGACGACATTCAGGCGATCGACCAGGCGCTGGGGCGCGAGCCGCAACTGGATTGGAACAAGGTCTGGGCCAGCATCGAGAAGCTGTTGAAAAAGCGCGAGTCCCGCTGGCGCGCGCCCGAGGTCAGGCTGTTCCGCAACGTGTTCACCGAGAAGGATCCGGAGGCCGAGAAGGTCAGGGAAGGCAAGGGCTTCGAGGCCGACCCCGACCTGCGTGACTTCGAGAACGTGCCCCTGAAAGAGGATATCGACTCCTACTTCGCGCGCGAGGTTCTGCCGCATGTACCCGATGCCTGGATGGATCGGAGCAAGGACAAGGTCGGCTACGAGATCAACTTCAACCGCCACTTCTATCAGTTCACGCCGCCTCGCAGGCTGGTCGACATCGACGCGGACCTGAAGAAGGCAGAGGACGAGATCCTGCGGCTTTTGCGGGAGGTGACAGAGTGAGTCGCATCGACGCTTGGCAAAGTGAGCTTCCGCCTTCTTGGACTGTGCGGCCTCTTCGTTCAGTCGCCGAGTATGCCGTCAGCAACGTCGACAAGATTCTGTCGGATGGAGAGCTGCCTGTTCGTCTGTGCAACTACACTGACGTCTACAACAACGAGAAGATTCACCTTGGCATGGAGTTCATGGCAGGAACTGCGACGCAATCCGAGATAAACAAGTTCCACCTGATCGCCGATGATGTCGTCATCACGAAGGATTCGGAGGCATGGGATGATATCGGCGTTCCCGCCTTGGTGACAGAGACAGCAGACGATTTCGTCTGTGGCTACCACTTAGCAATGATCCGGCCCAACCCGGAAAAGCTGGATGGCGCATTCCTTTTTCGGTGCCTGCAATCAAAGACAGTGCGAGTCCAATTGGAATTGGCCGCGAATGGCATCACCCGATTTGGTATACCAAAGAACGCCATCGGCTCGCTGGCGCTTCCAGTCCCCCCAAAATCAATTCAACGCTCTATCGCCCGTTTCCTAGACGGCGAAACCGCCGATATCGACGTCCTGATCGCCGCCAAGCAGAAGCTCCTCGACCTGATGGCCGAGAAGCGGCGCGCCATCGTCGCCGAGGCCGTCATGCGCGGCCTCGACCCTTCCGCGCCCTTGTGCCCGTCTGGCATCGACTGGCTTGGCGATATCCCTGCGCATTGGGAGATCGAGCGGTCGCGCTGGCTGTTCACCGAACGCGACCAGCGATCCCAGACCGGCGAAGAGGAAATGCTGACCGTCTCTCACCTGACCGGCGTCACCCCCCGGTCCGAGAAGGACGTGAACATGTTCGAGGCTGAAAGCACCGCGGGCTACAAGCTGTGCTTCGCCGGTGACCTGGCCATCAACACCCTCTGGGCCTGGATGGGCGCCATGGGCACCGCCCGCGTCGATGGCATCGTCAGCCCCGCCTACAACGTCTACACCCCGGGCCCGCGCCTGCTGCCCGATTACGTCGACGCGCTGGTCCGCATCCCCGTTTTCGCGCAGGAAGTGACCCGCTACTCCAAGGGCGTCTGGTCCTCCCGCCTGCGGCTCTACCCAGAGGGCTTCTTCGAGACCTGGTGGCCCGTGCCGCCGCTCGATGAACAGCAACAGATCGTCGAACACATCAGCACCGAGACCGCCAAGATCGACCGCCTGCGCACCGCGACCGAGAACTCCATCGCCCTGCTGAAAGAACGCCGCGCAGCCCTGATCGCAGCCGCAGTGACCGGCCAGCTCGAAATCCCGGAGGCAGCCTAGCCATGCGGATACGCGAGCTCACGATCCAGAACTACCGGGCCTTCGGCGAACGGCAAACCTTCCCGTTCTCACCGCGCTTCACCGCCATCGCCGGGATCAACGGTCGTGGCAAGACTTCGCTCCTCGACGGGTTGGCCCTGCTGGCGTCGCGCATCCTGCCGCATATCTCGCCTGCGCGCAGCGGCTATCGCACCCTCGGCCCGCTAGACCTGCATGACGGACATGGACCATTGTTCCTGTCCATGCAGATCAATTGCGGCGATATCCCGATCGAGTTTGGGGTCTCTCTCGACGAAGATGCGAAGGCCCCGAAGGTCACGAAGCTTTCGCCGGCAGTCAAGAAGGCTGCTCGCAACATCTATGGCGACCCGACCCGGGCCGATGATGCTGCGCCGCTGGTCGTCTACTTCACGACGGACCGGGCTGGCTACCGCCTTCCCAAGAAGCTGCCGACTGCAGTGCCACGCGGCCAGGCTGCGGCCTATGCCGGCGCGCTGTTTAACCGCACCGTGAACTTTCGTGATTTCATGGCGCGTTATCACAGTGCGGTCGTGCTTCAAGAAGAAGAGACGCGCCTCAATCCGAACTACCTCGGAGACCGGGCCGTTGGCGCGATATCGGATGCGCTGACGACCTTCCTTGGTGGATTTCGCAACCTTCGTGTCGAGCAAAGGCCACTCCGGCTTCTCATCGACAAGGACGATCAAAGCTACGACATTTCCCAACTGTCTGACGGCGAGCGCTCATTTCTCGCCCTGATCTGTGACCTTGGCCGCCGTCTCGCGCTCGCGAACCCCGAGTTGGCCAACCCGCTGCATGGCGCTGGCGTTGTGTTGATCGATGAACTCGAACTGCACCTGCACCCCAAATGGCAACGGGAGGTCCGTGACAAGCTGCTCGCGACTTTCCCCAATGTTCAATTCATCGCCACAACGCATTCGCCCTTCATAATCCAATCGATGAAACCGGGTGAACTGATCAACCTGGACCCCGAGGAGTTTGCCGAGTACTCGGACAAGAGCATCGAGGACATTTCCGAGAACGTGATGGGCGTTGATCTTCCTCAGAAGAGCAAGCGCTATCAGGAGATGATGAAGGCTGCTGAGGAGTATTTCACCTTGGTCCGCCAGCCCTCGCCAGATCGGAAGCTCCTTGCATCGGCGGAGTCGCGGCTCAATGAGCTTTCAGTTCCATTCAGTGATGACCCCGCCTTCCAGGCGCTCCTGAAACTCGAGAGACAAGCCAAAGGGCGCGAGGGTGGCGATGCGTCCAGTTGAACGAGGAGCGGCCCCAAAGATCTACGCAAAGTACCAGGATGCTGGACCGGATCTACAGTCGCGGCTGGGGGACTACTGCAGCTATTGTGAACGGCAGATTGAAACCAATCTTGCGGTAGAACACGTCCAGCCGAAATCGCTGGAACCGGCGTTGGGGAGCACATGGACCAATTTCCTGTTGGGTTGCGTAAACTGCAACTCCAGTAAGGGCGATCAGCCAGTGTCGGTGCCGGACTTCCTCTGGCCGGACCTCGACAACACGCTTCGTGCTTTCGACTACGGTCCAGGTGGTTTGGTCAAATCGAATGCCACATTGGACCCGGCGATCAGGGCTAAGGCCGACGCACTTATCACGCTCACCGGCCTCGACAAGGATCCAGGAAATCCATCGCCTGCTAGGCGCCCCACTGATGCAGACAAGCGCTGGCTACGCCGACAGGAAGCTTGGCAAAAAGCCGAGCGTTGCCGAGCAATTCTTGCATCGCAGGATACCCCGGAAACACGCGAGCTGATTGTTGAGGTCGCAAAGGGAAAGGGCATGTTTTCAATATACTGGGCGCAATTCGCCCACGATGCAGACATGAGAAAGAGATTTCGTGAAGCATTCGTTGGGACGGCTTCTATATGTTTTGATCACGCCGAGAACCTTCAGCCCCGACCCGGAGGCCAAGTCTAGCCATGAACCATGCTCGAAATTCAGAAGGAGCTTTCGAGACCATCATCGAAGCCACGATGCTGGCGAATGGTGCCTTGCCGGAGCCTGCGTCGGGCTTCGACCGTGATCGCGCTATCTTTCCCGAGACCGTCCTTTCCTTCATCCGCGACACACAACCGAAGGAATGGAAGGCTCTGGAGGCGCTCCATGGGGAGAAAACTGGCTCCCAAGTCCTGGTCGATCTGACCAAGTGGATGGACCGAGAAGGCTCTCTGGCCACCTTGCGTCACGGCTTCAAGTGTTACGGCAGGACCCTGCGGGTGGCATTCTTCAAGGCGGCGCACGGTCTCAACCCGGAACTGGAAGCTCGCTACGCTGCCAACAGGGTCGGGCTCACGCGGCAATTGCGCTTTTCAAAGACCTCCGAAAAGTCACTGGACGTTGCATTGAGCGTGAATGGAATTCCAGTTGTGTCGGTCGAACTCAAGAACCCGATGACCGGACAGACGGTCGAGCACGCCTTGCACCAGTACCGGCATGATCGTGACCCGCGCGAACCTATCTTTGAGTTCAAGCGGCGCATGTTGGTCCACTTTGCGGCTGACACGGACACGGTGTTCATGACCACGCGGCTTGCAGGTGCGGCCACCCACTTCCTGCCCTTCAACAAGGGCAACAACGGTGGTGCAGGCAATGCGCCCGACACCAAGGGGAGGAGCTACCGAACGGCATATCTGTGGGAAGAGGTGCTGCAACGAGACAGCCTGCTCGACCTCCTGGCGCGCTTCATTCATCTCCAGGTCGAGGAGAAGCGCGACGACCAGGGTCGAAAGGTCAAGAAGGAAACGATGATCTTTCCGCGGTACCACCAGCTTGAAGCGGTCCGGTCGTTGGTCGACCAGGCGTTGAGAGAAGGGGTGGGCAACAACTATCTGATCGAACACTCGGCCGGCAGCGGAAAGAGCAACACCATCGGCTGGCTGACGCACAGGCTCGCATCGCTGCATGACGAAGCGAACGTGCGGGTTTTCGACAGCGTGATCGTCATCACTGACCGCGTGGTCCTGGACAAGCAGCTTCAGGACACGATTTACCAGTTCGAACACAAGCACGGCGTCGTCCAGAAGATCGACGAAGACTCGCGCCAGCTGGCGGAAGCACTCGAAAGTGCCGTGCCGATCATCATCACCACCCTTCAGAAGTTTCCATTCGTCTCGCGTCAGTTGGCCAAGATCGCCGAAGAGCGAGGCGACGGCGAAGGAGGCGTGCTGAAGATGCGCCGGTGTGCGGTGATCATCGATGAGGCACACAGCTCGCAGGGCGGCGAGACCGCAACCGACCTGAAGGAAGTTCTCGGCGGGCAGGGCCTTCGCGAAGAGGCTGCGCGAGCCATGTCGGCAAACGACGAAGACGACATGGACGAGCTGTATCGGTCGATGGCGAAACGCGGCAGGCAGGCAAACCTCAGTTTCTTCGCGTTTACTGCTACGCCGAAGCACAAGACGCTCAAGGTATTCGGGCGCGACGGCAAACCCGCCCATCGCTACACAATGCGCCAAGCGATCGAGGAAGGCTTCATCCTCGACGTCCTGAAGCACTACACGACCTACGCCACCTATTTCCGGCTGCTCAAGGCGAGCGAGGATGATCCGAACGTAGAGCGGAAGAAGGCAGCACGCGCCCTCGCGCGGTTCCTCAAGCTGCATCCGCACAACATCGCTCAGAAAACCGAAGTGATGATTGAGCACTTCCACGCCGCAACGCAGCACAAGATCGGTGGCCGCGCCAAAGCCATGGTGGTGACGGGTTCCCGCCTCGAGGCCGTTCGTTACAAGCAAAGTTTCGATCGCTACGTGAAGGAGAAGGGCTACGCCATCAAATCGCTGGTGGCATTCTCAGGCGTAGTCACGGACGACAAGCTGAAGGACGTCACCTACACCGAGGAAGGCATGAACCTCGGCGTCCGTGAGAAGGAACTGCCAGAGGTTTTTGCGACGCAGGAATACCAGGTGTTGCTCGTCGCCGAGAAGTACCAAACGGGCTTCGATCAACCCTTGCTGCACACGATGTATGTGGACCGGCGTCTTGCTGGCATCCAGGCGGTGCAGACGCTTTCTCGCCTGAACAGAATCCACCCCCTGAAGGAAGACACGTTCGTCCTCGATTTCGTCAACGAGCGCGATGAAATCCGCGAGGCGTTCAAGACCTACTTCGACGGCGCGGAGGTCGGCGAGGACGTCGATCCGGCCAGGATGTATGAGATCAAGAGCGAGCTGGATGCCGAGGGCATCTATGTCGTCGCGGACCTAGACCGTTTCAGCGCCGTCTATTTCAAGCCGCGCCAACGCCAGAGCCCAAACGACCATCAGTTAATGAATGCCGCACTTGATCCTTGCGTGGCCCGCTTCAAGGAGACACAGGAGGAGAAGCCCGACGAGGCCGAGCTGTGGCGCGGCAAGTTGATGGCCTTTTGTAGTCTCTACGGATTCCTCAGCCAGATCATTCCCTATCAGGACACCGACCTCGAGCGCCTCTACGTTTTCCTGCGCCACCTCGCGACTAAACTGCCAAAGCGGGGCGCCGGGCCGTCCTACCAGTTCGATGACGAAGTGCGGCTTGAATACTACCGCCTTCAGAAGATCAGCGAAGGCTCGATCAGCCTGAATGATGGCCAAGCCAACCGGCTCGATGGCCCATCCGAGGTCGGAACCGGTGTCCTCCACGAGGAAGCGGTGCCGCTCTCGCGACTCATCGATGTCGTAAACGACCGGTTCGGCACCGACTTCAATCAGGCCGACCAGCTGTTCTTCGATCAGATCGTGGAAGCGGCGATCTCGGATGCAGCCTTGAGGCAGGCGGCAGCCGTAAATCCCGGCGACAAGTTTGAACTCGTTTTCAAGAACCTGCTCGAAACACTGTTCGTTGAACGCATGGATCAGAACGAAGAGATCTTCGCTCGGTTCATGAATGACAAGTCGTTCCAGAAAGTCGTAACTGGTTGGCTGTCATCGGAAGCCTATCGCAAGCTCAATACTACGGCTGAAGCCCAGAACAGCGAGAACCGTGCTACTCCCCAGCCTAACCGTCCGTGAAAGGCGTTCCCGAGTTGAAGCCTCGTTCGATCAACATCTTCCTACTTGATGGCGACCCAAACGGTATTCGGGTCGCACAGATTTCTATGTCGACCATTCAAGCAATTGCCTTTCGGAGGAATCAGCTTCGGCGAGTAAGGGAGGCATTTCCGGAGATTGAGCGTCCTGGTGTTTACCTGCTCATTGGCTCAGACGAAAACGAACCCGACAGGCTGATCGCCTATATCGGCGAGTCTGAGGGTATTGGCTCGCGGCTCTACACCCATAATTCGAATGACGCTGGACGTGACCCGAAGGCCTACTTGACCGATACCGTGGTGCTCATCAGCAAAGACGAAAATCTGACAAAGAGCCACGCGCGATATGTGGAAGCTTGCCTCATCCGTGCGGTCGGGGGCAATCCACGGTGGCATGTCCCGAACAGCAAACGTCCGTCCGAAGATGCTGGCAAGCTCCCGCTGCCCGACAGGGCGGCAATGGAAGAGTTCGTCGACCAGACCAAGACACTTGTTGGTGCGCTTGGTTGGGATCTTTTCCGCGAGATGCGCGGCAGGGCAGCTGAGCCACTGGAGCAACTGACTACGACGGCAGACGACCCGAGCCCGGTTTTCTTATTCAGGGGGGAAGGCTTTTCTGCGCAAATGATGATCTCTCAATCGGGCGACTTCGTCGTAAAGGCAGGTTCCAAGGCGCGCGCACGCACAACGCCTACTATCCCCAAGGGCACTCTCGCGCTTCGGGAGACGCTTCTGAAGTCGGGCGTCCTTCGCGTTGACGCCAGCATGCTGGTATTCGCGAGCGATTACAGTTTCACATCAGCTTCGGCAGCCGCAGCAACGGTGATTGGAGCCAGCGCAAACGGACGCATACTGTGGAAGCTTGCAGACGGGAGGTGCTACGCTGACTGGGAGGCAGAGGGCACGCTGCCTCAAGGCGAGCCTGTGGCGAACGTTTGAAGAGGAGTTGGATCCCGGTCCGCTCTGCCATGCGCATGGAATCCGATAACGGTTGCCGCAGGGATTGCGCATTAAGCCATCAAAATCAGCGGGTTAACTCGCTGAACCATACGGGCCTAGTTGACAGGTCCGGAGAATATCCGTCGTGAGAGACCGACATCGGCCTGCTGGCAATTGGGCCGGTTGACAGCTCCACCCGCATAACCCTCGAAAACAACGGAAAAATCCGGCCGTGGCCGGATCGGGAGAACGCTTTCGCGGGGCCAAGTGGCGGAGGGAAAGGGATACGAGCCAAATCGTCTCATCGGGACGCTTGTTACCAAGAAAAGCTGCTGAGAACATCGACATAAAAGGCCGCATGCGCAGTTGTTCGCTGATCACGTGAGCTTGGCGGCATCGCTGCAAGAACGCCTTGATAGTATTTTTTCGTCGAGCCTACGTCCTGTCGCAGTCAGTCCAAAACT
>ERZ1645187.1975-NODE-1975-length-18460-cov-6.181581_pt1 | contig 18460 bp, 16 predicted proteins | sample MGYA00575352_ERZ1645187 | MGnify/ENA primary metagenome ERZ1645187 (study PRJEB40837, sample SAMN11349314) | freshwater sediment metagenome | isolation source: river sediment | host: Sediment | place: India: Wazaribad , New Delhi | collected 2017-02-21 ... | reverse complement strand
GCAATCACGCTTCTCAATCTCCGAATCATTTTGCGCGGAAGATGCTACCATTAAGATAACATACACCACCTTAATAGTGCCATTTTAAGTTTAATTATAGACACTCTGCCCGGCACAAGGTCCGGATCGCAAGAAATTTTGGTTGCGGGTCACGTGCTGCCCCTTCAAGCTCAGACCTCTTCATGAACGGCTGAACCTCTTAAAACTAGCCGAATAGCAATGTTGAATGCAGCACCAGAAGGAGCTCATTCTGTGGTATCTATATTCCGCAAAATACTCGTTCATGCATTGATTTTAGGCAATTCCGATTAATTCCGTTAAGTTATTGAAAAACCTCCCATGCTCGATCTTTTCATCCTCGCCCGGGTTCTCCACGTTGCCGCGATCGTCGGCTGGATCGGCGGGGTCTGGTTCGTGACCTTCGTTGTCATGCCTGCAATCAGCCACACTGTGGCGCCTGCCTTGCGCATGGCCGCCTTTCACCGTATCGAGGAGGGCTTCTCGCGTCAGGCGAAATTCTGGGTCTTGCTGGCCGGCCTGTCCGGATTCTGGATGAGCGCAAAGGCCGACCTCTGGAGCCGCTTTGCCGATCCACACTATTGGTGGATGCATGCCATGGTCCTGCTGTGGACCATTTTCGCGCTGATGCTGTTCGTATTGGAACCACTGTTCCTGCACCACCGCATGGCTCATTCCACAACGCCTGAGGCCGATTTCTCGCGGTTGGTCACGGTTCACCGTATTCTCTCCGTCTTTGCCCTGATCACCGTGCTCGGCGCGATGGGCGGCGCCCACGGGATGTTTTGAACCATGGCCAATCCGTTTCTTGTCGTCTTTGCCGCCCCGCACCGCCTGCCTTTTCTTACCGGCACACTCGGCCTGACCGCGATCGCTGCGTGGTGGGTTGTCCATCTGGCCGAGCTTTCCCCACAAACTGGCGATCTGCCTGCGCGCTTGTTGCACGCACCAGCGATGCTGCTGATCATCTATCCGGCTTTCATCTTCGGTTTCCTGCTGACTGTTTTCCCTCGCTGGATGAATCAGACCGCGCTTTCGATGCGTCAATGCGGCATCGTTTCTTCAGAACTCGCACTCGGCACCAGTGCATTCGCGTTCGGTTTGTGGACCGACTGGCTGGCACCGCTTCAAACCGGACTTGTGATATTCAGCGCCGCCTGGGCGTTTGCCCTGTTCCTCCTTGGCGCGACGATCAGGCACAGCGCTAAAGCCGGGAAGCGGCCATGCTGGCATGCGGTCTCTGCTTTGGCTGCTTTGATTATCGGTTTACTCGCTCTGGTTCTGGTCATGCGGTTCAATTCGACCATGGACCCATTGCCGCTTCGCTTGGCCAATATCCTAGCCCTCAATGGGTTTGTCCTGCCAGTATTCCTGACCGTCGCGCACCGCATGGTGCCATTCTTTGCCGGAAGCGCAGTGAAAGGCTACAAGCTTTGGCGACCAGGCTGGCTGCTGGCAGCGCTTTGGGCGCTACTATTGGCACGCGGTCTGGGTGAGGCACTGATGGTGCCGGGACTGTCCGGCAGCGCCTCGGCGGGCCTCGCCGCCCTGACCAGTCTGATGATATGGAAATGGTGGCCACGCTCTGCCACGCCCGGCCTACTCAAGGTGCTGCTCTGGGGCTTTATCTGGGCACCTATTGGCTTCGTGCTTTCAGTCTTGGCGACGCTTGGTCTGCCGATAGGCCTTGCCCCGACACATGCTTTGGCCTTGGGCTTTGGCATGAGCCTGCTGGTGGCCATGGTGACCCGCGTGACGCATGGTCATTCCGGCCGTCCGCTGGAAATGGTACCAACCGCGTGGCTGGCCTTCATCACGGTCCAGTTGGCCACAGCCCTTCGAATAGCAGCCGCATTGAAAGGGGAAACGCAATCCCTGCTGGCTATCACCGCGCTGGTATTGATTGCCGGCATGATCGCCTGGCTGGCCCGCAATGCCCTGATCTACATCCGTCCACGTCTGGATGGTCGCGAAGGTTGAGCGGGCCGCGCCAGTTACGAGTCCGGCATATATGGGACTGTCAGGAATTCCGTGTGTGAGCGGGCGGTTAAACATTACGCGGCCATGGCTCTGATGAAGCGTTCACCGAATAGGACGGCGAACTGGGCCTTGGCCATGGACCACTCACGTGACGGCATCTTCCACTCTTTCTCGGATCGGTTCAAGACCAGATAGAGTAGCTTGGTTGCAGCTTCGTCACTGGGGAAGTGGCCTCTGGCCCTGACTGCCCTGCGAAGCTTGGCATTTAGGGCCTCGATGGCATTGGTGGTGTAGACGATCCTGCGGACATCTTCGGGGAACGCGAAGAAGGGGATGACCTCGCTCCACGCCCGGCGCCAGCTCTGGCCGATTGCGGGATAGCGTTGGCCCCATTCGCCGGCCCCGAAGGCTGTTAGCGCTTCCTCGGCGGCCTTGGCATCCAGGGCACCGAAATCGCTGGTGAAGGAAAAGCCACCTTTGCATGGCAGCTGGGTGCAGGCTTTGCCGTGCCGATCAGCTCGTCGATCGCAATTACCGCAGATTATCGTCATCGTGAGCAAAAGGGTTACACGCTGACCGACGATGGCTTTGACTACGCAGTTGTTGGAAAGGCGAAGAGCAACAGTTTCACCGTCGGTCTGCGCGCTTACTTCTAAATTTCGAAACGGCTGAATTTGATGCCGGGCTGCTTGATGCAGTCCGGCATACTATTTCTGCCTCAGGCAGACGCTCAATCATTCTGTACGCAGCCGAAACCGCCCTGCGCACAGCTCCTTAATGAAACACCATTAGATCAGGTTCAAACCTCCTGCAGGTCCTTGACGAGATGCTCCGCCATCTTCTTGGCATCGCCGAACAGCATGCTGGTGTTCTCATTGAAGTAGATCGGGTTATCGATCCCGGCAAACCCGGCAGACATGCCGCGCTTGATGACCATGACCGCCTTGGCGCGGTCCGCCTCAATGATTGGCATCCCGGCAATCGGACTGTTCGGGTCATCACGTGCAGACGGATTGACCGTATCGTTTGCCCCCACGATCAACGCCACATCGACCTGCGGCATTTCCGGGTTGATATCCTCCAGTTCGACCAGCTTGTCGTAAGGAACATCAGCTTCAGCCAGCAGGACGTTCATATGTCCTGGCATGCGGCCAGCCACAGGGTGGATCGCAAACTTCACGTCCACACCCTGCTCTTCGAGATGTTCGTAGAGTTCCGCAACGCGGTGCTGGGCCTGGGCCACAGCCATGCCGTAACCCGGGATGATCACAACCGAACTCGCCATTTCGAGCAGCGGCGCCGCTTCTTCTGAAGTCATCGAGCGGACCGGTCGGTCTTCTTCGCCAGCCGCAGTACTGGTCGCTACCTGCCCAAAGCCGCCGAAAAGCACGTTCGAGAACGAACGGTTCATCGCCTTGCACATGATCATGGCCAGGATAAAGCCCGAGGTGCCATCCAGCGCGCCAACGATGATCAGCAGCTTGTTATCGAGCGCAAAGCCCATCGCGCTGCAGGCAAGCCCGGCGTAGGAGTTGAGCAGCGCAATCACGGTTGGCATGTCGGCCCCGCCGATCGGGATCACCAAGAGAATGCCGAAGGTCAGGGCCAGCGCGATGAACACGGGGAACAGGGCTTGCTCGGCGGGATTGAAGATCAGGTAGCCGCCCACGGCGAGCGCGGCACCAAACACCACCAGGTTCAGCACCTGCTGCCCCGGGAAAGTGATCGGCCGGGTCTTCATGATTTCCTGCAGCTTAAGGAAAGCAATCACTGATGCTGTGCAGGTCAGGAAACCAAGCAGCATTTCAAATGCCAGAGCCCACATCACGAAGCTGCCAGCCTCAGCGGTGGGTGACAGCTTGTAGTATTCGACAATCCCGATCAGGCCCACCGCCAGCGCGCCAAAGGCGTGACTGATTGCGGTCCGCTGCGGGATCGCCGTCATCGGCATCATGTAGGCCATCGGCACGCCGACGGCCGAGCCGATCACGAAGGCCAGTACGATCAACTCGTAATCGACCACATCGTGATGCAGCAGTGTGCCAACTACCGCCAGCAGCATACCCAGTTCACCGGCCCAGACGCCGCGGCGAGCAGACTTGGGGCTGCTCATCCACATCAGGGCAAGGACGAATAGCGCAGACGCCGCCAGATAGGCGCCTTGTACGATCGTTTCGGTCGTCATCTCAGCTACCCTTCTTGCGGAACATCTTGAGCATGCGATCGGTAATCAGAAAGCCTGAGACCGCATTGATGGTGGCGGCGGTTACCGCGATGAAGCCGAGCATTTTGGCCAGAGGCGAAGCTCCTTCCTCGCCAGTCACCATGATCGCGCCGACCACGACCACGGCGGCGATGGCATTGGTCAGCGACATGAGCGGCGAATGCAGCAGCGGCGAGACCCGCTTGATGAGTTGGAAGCCGAGGAACCCGGCAAGCATGAAGACGAACAATAGGTCCGTCATCGAAGACATCTGGTGCATGAAATAGTCCTTCGTGCGCAGTCCGGATCGGCCGTCAGGCCGCGGCAGTTTCGAGTTCAGGCAGCAGGCGCGGATTTACGACCTTACCGCCCCGCGTCAGACGAATGGCCTCTGCAATTTCATCGCCATCCGGCAGGACGGGCCGGCCCTGCTCCTTGTCCCAGAAGGCGGAGAGGAAGTTGAACAGGTTGCGGGCAAAGAGCGCCGAGGCGTCAGCAGCAAGGCGCGAGGGCACATTGCGATGCCCTACAATCTTCACGCCGTGGCGTTCCACCACTTCGCCAGCAACGGCACCTTCAACGTTGCCGCCCTGCTCAACCGCAAGGTCAACGATCACGCTGCCCGAACGCATCGAGGCGATCTGTTCGTCACTGATCAGGCGCGGTGCCGGACGGCCCGGGATCAGTGCGGTGGTGATCACCACGTCCTGCTTGGCAATATGCGAGGAGACTAGCGCCGCCTGGGCGGCCTTGTATTCGTCTGACATCTCGGCGGCATAACCACCGCTGCCTTCGCCTTCGATCCCGGCCACATCCGCGACAAAGATTGCCTTGGCGCCAAGCGATTCAATTTGCTCCTTGGTGGCCGAACGCACGTCCGTTGCCGAGACCTGTGCGCCAAGCCGGCGGGCAGTGGCAATCGCCTGAAGGCCCGCAACGCCAACGCCCATCACGAAAACGCGGGCAGCCGGGATCGTACCCGCCGCCGTCATCATCATCGGAAAGGCCCGGCCAAACTCTGCAGCACCGTCGAGCACTGCCTTGTAGCCAGCGAGGTTAGACTGGCTGGAGAGGATATCCATGCTCTGGGCGCGGGTAATGCGCGGCATGAATTCCATTGCGAGCGCCTCAACGCCAGCCGCAGCGTAAGCATCGACGCGTGCCCGCTGGCCAAATGGATCGAGGCCGGCCACGATCCACGCGCCGCTCTTGACCCCTGCCAGCGAAGCCGGGTCAGGCCCCTGCACGCCCAGCACGATATCGGCATCACGCAGCACGCTGGCCCGGTCAGTCACAGCCGCACCAGCATCAACAAAAGCCTGATCGTTTACTGCAGCGCCCTGCCCTGCACCGCTTTCCACGGCGACGGTTGCACCGAGCCCGACGAACTTCTTCACCGTCTCAGGCGAGGCTGCGACCCGCCGCTCACCAACGGCGGTTTCCTTGAGAACCGCAATCTTCACAATTTATCCTCCCCATCGGTGACAGGACATCTGCGCGCCCTGTCACTTTCATACCGAGCCCTTTTATAGGCTTGTATTAGATGTTGTCGGTGGAAATATTCCGGACAGGAGGAGAGTCAAGCCAAATAATGTGCATATTATCCTGTTTGAACGTCGGGAGTGCCTTTGAGAGTGCAATTTCGCTATTAAAGGGATGCGCAAGCAAGGGATCGAGATGAGCAGCCGAAAGCAAAATGTCCGCGAGGGATTGGTCACGGGTGCGATTGCAAAGTTGCGAGCAATGATCGTTGCGCAGCCCCCCGAATCCCAGATCGGATCTCTGCCTGAATTGGCAAAGACATTGGGCGTTGGTATCGTTACCGTCCAGCAGGCCGCCCGGGTGCTTGAGCATGAGGGTTTTCTGAAAGTTCGGCGCGGCCCGGGCGGGGGGTATTATGGAACCCGGCCTGATGCTGATGGCTTGAGCCAGGCCATTTCAGGCTTTCTTGCCCTTCATCATTCCGCCCATCCCGAGGCAATCGACATTATCACGCTGCTCGACTGCGAGCTCATGGCGGCAGCGGCGCGCACTAAAGATGAAGAGTTGCGCGAAAAGCTGGCCGAACTGGCAAAATCTATCGACGCTCAAGATACCGCCCGTCAGCGTGCAGAGTTTGATCAGAATATGCTCGATATCCTGTATTTGATGGTGGATCGGCCACTCATGGAATTGTTGTCCCGAGTGGCCGTGCACCATTACGCTGAATACCCTCGAGGGCCGATTTATGGCGGCGCTGCGGGCAAGGAACGTTGGAAGCGTGAACGCCGCGCCATAATCGCAGCGATCGTCGATGGAGATCCAGAGCGCGCTCGTTTCGAGGGATATCGTCGCCGCAGGGAGATTATGCGCCAGCTCGGCGCAGCAATTTAGAACTCCCGCAAATTGCGTAACAGCGCTCGCCGCCTAACCCTTCCCTCAGGGAAACGATAGTCAGCAAAGCTCAAATAATCGGCCGATCGATGCGTCGCAGAGCGCGATCGAATAGGGAGACGGTGTGCTCGTGCAATTTGTCTCCGATTGCCTTGGGAGCAAGGCCGGCACAGGCCCGGGCATGACTACCCTCCAGGATCGCACCTAGCTTGAACGGCGCGAGCACGCTGAACCAGCGCGCATCTTCTACAGAACGGCCAGTTGCTGCCAGATAGCGATCGACAATGTCACCAAGCGAAGGGAAGCCATCCCAAGGCGTCACGGCCACCCTTTGCTCTCCTTCTTCGGGATCACGCCAGGTGGCTGTCAGCCAGCCGAGATCGAGCATCGGATCACCGCGACTGGAAAGCTCCCAATCGACAATTGCAGCCAGCTCAGGACTATCCGGACGATACATCACATTGGCGAGGTGATAGTCGCCGTGAATAAGGCCAGGCTGCATCTTTTCCGGACGATTTGCCTCCAGCCAGGCGCAGATCTTATCGACGTCGGGTAATTCTTCGAGACCGCTCCATCCATCAAACTTTGCGTAGCTATCGAGCTGCGCGCGCCAGCGCGGCACCTGCCGCTCCAGCCAGCCATCAAGTTTGCCTAAATCGTCCAGACCCGCTTGCGACGGATTGATCGCAGCAAGAGCAATAGCCCCGTCGACAATCGCCTCGCCCATCTGCCGCCGCACCTCAGGACTGCTGCCATGAAGTGACGGCAGCCCAACCGTCGCATTGAAACCATCGACCGGTTCCATCAGGTAAAAGGCGGTGCCAAGAACGGCGGGATCGCCTTCGCCTGCGATGAAAGCAGGATGCGGCACATCTGATCCGGCCAGTGCTGCCAGAACCTTCATCTCGCGGCGCATGACCTCATCGCTTTCGGGACGCGGCCGGCGGGGTGGACGACGCAAGACATAAGGCCGCCCATCCCGCGAAAAACGCAGCAGGATATTCTGCGTACCGCCTCCAAGCGTCTCTGGTGCTTCGATTGCACTACCCGTCCCAAGATCCCGCTCGTCCATCCAGCGCGCTAGGGCATCAAGATCGATCAGTTCAGCCCATGCCTCGCGGTCATGGCCCAGTTCGCCGTTAGCACTCATAACAGGTTCCACCCTCTCTCGACCACGAGCGTACCGGACCAAGCCTTGCCCATCAAGGTCGGTGCGATGCCTTAAAGGCCTTCGATCAAAGTGCCATATTTAGCTCGAGGGCTCCGCTCACGTACCTTAACTTGCACTTGAGCGGTTTATGACATTCAATCATCCCAGTCGTAATCTACGCGCGAATTGAGCACCCGTTTGCCGTCACGGCCCATGAAGAGTTCAAGCTTGCGACCTTGAGCATCAAAGCCTTCGACCCGAATCTGACCATCATCGCGTTCGACTTCGGTCACGCGGACAATACCGGCACGGCGAATTGCGTCCGCGTCAGGCACTGGCATTGGTGATGCTTTGCGACCCGGCTTAAGGATATCGTCATCGTCATCGTCATCCCAATGAGCGGACGCAAAAATCGAATCCAGCTTGCTCTGACTGGCAGCAGGCTTCGCATCTGCAAAAGCTGCGGAACCCGCACCGATGCCGAGGACAGCAATAAGGGCAAATGTAGCTATACGTTTCATGTCATCAATTCCTTCTGGGTCACCATCTCTGCGATGACGCAACGCCATTGGCATGACGTCGCTGACAAGAACTGGACGTTTGGTGTCAGCTATCTGTCAGCAAGATTACGCCATATAGAGACGTTATGCGCCTGACCGCTGCCTCCATGCTGCTTCCGCTGCTCTTTTTGGCAGCCTGCAACGAAGCAGGTTCCAGCAATGACAGCTCTGAAAATCGGGGCACTTTAAGCATTGGAGCCAACTCCGAGAGCGCATCGTTGGCCCCTGACAAAATCGAGACCCTCACTCCTCCGAAGCCTGTACCTTCCAGTGAGCCCAATATTCGTATTGCAGGCGATCGGGCCGAGGCTGGGCCTCCGACTCCCAAGCCTCAAGACCTGATACCAATGGCCAGCATTCTTGACGTTGCGCGCAGCCGGGTTCCTGGCGACATCATTGATGTCGATCTGGAAGATGATGACGGACAGCCTGAATACGAAGTGGAAATTCTGACCGCTGCAGGGCGCAAGATAGAGATCAGGATTGACGCCCGAACTGGTACTATCCTGAAACTCGAGCAAGACTGACACCCATGCGCCTACTCCTGGTTGAAGATGACGAAGCTATCGCACAAGGCGTCTCGTACGCTCTGACCCAAGCCGGCTTCACGGTCGATCATGCCATCGACGGTGAACAAGCCTGGGTGATGGGGAGCGACGAGGACTACGACGTGGCTGTGCTCGATCTCGGATTACCCAAGCTCGATGGCATGACCGTTCTCAAGCGCTGGCGTAGTGAGGGACGGACCTTTCCGATTATCATTCTGTCTGCACGGGGCAGCTGGCTTGACAAGGTCGAAGGTATTGAGGGGGGGGCTGATGATTACCTTGCCAAGCCATTTGAACCAGCTGAACTGGTAGTCCGCGTGCGCGCGCTCGTTCGTCGCAGCGCTGGCCACGCTGAGGCTGTATTGCGTTTCGGCAAGCTGACTCTCGATACCCGGCGTATGATCGTTACTGTAGATGGCGCACCTGTGAGCCTGTCCCCGCTCGAATATCGTTTCGTTCACACCCTCGCGCACAGTGGTGGGCGACCTCTCAGCGCTGGTGCAATTGCCGAGGCCCTTCACGGAGTAGATGCAATAGAAGCCAATGCAATAGAGGCCATGGTTGCGCGTCTGCGCCGGAAACTTGGGTCGAATGCCATCCAGACCCGCCGTGGCTTCGGCTATTGCCTATCCGGCGACTGATCGTGGGTGCATCCACAATCTTTAGCGGTTCACTCAGCCTCAGGCTTCTTGGCTTTGCTGGTGGCACAATCGCCCTGGCGTTGGCTGTAGCTTGGGCAGTGCTTGGCATCGTGTTCGAACGCCACGCTGAGCGTCAGTTAGAGGCCGAGCTGGAACGGCATGGCCTTGCTTTGATTGCGGCTGCTACCATCGATCCACTGGGGCTGCCGCAGCTTGAACAGCGACCATTCGATCCCCGGTTCGAGCGTCCCGCCAGCGGTCTTTATTGGCTATTGGCTGCTCCAGGCGGCGAACTTCGCTCTCGTTCACTGTGGGATGGGAAAATCGAATTGCCGGAAAACAGGAGAGGATCAGGCTGGCTTAGCAGTAGTAGCGCTGGACCGTTCGAACAGTCAGTGATGATCGTGGAGCGTACCATACAGCCAGATCACGGCGGCCCCAAGCTGCGTATTGCAGTTGCGGCAGATAAGACCCCACTCAATGCGGCGCGCGCCGAATTTGAGCGTGAAACTGCGATCTTCCTGGCAGCTTTATGGGGCCTCCTTGCACTCGCGGCCTGGGTGCAGGTACGCATGGGGCTGCGCCCACTGGCTGCGGTTAGGGATGAACTTGCCCTTATGTCCAAAGCCGCTGACGCACGGCTCAAGGTCCCGGCACATCCAGCAGAAATTCGGCCGCTTACAGAGGCTATCAACCAAGTGGCCAACCAGCGCACGGATGATATCATCCGCGCGCGCCAGCGGGCAAAGAACCTTGCCCATGCACTCAAGACCCCGCTCACAGCACTGCGCCTCCAGATTGAAGCGCTGCCCCCGGATCAGGCACGAGACATGATGCACAGCCTCTCGCTGGTCTCAGGCGCGGTCGAGAGCGAACTGGCTCGAACTGGCCTCAAAGAAGCCAAGGGGAGCACCCCGGCAAACAGGGTCGTAGAGCGAGTTTCTGAGGTAATCAGGCGCACACCAGCGGGCCAGAAAATTACCCTACACCGTCAATTGCCATCGGACTTGCGTCTACCCATGAGCGAGGAGACATCCTTGGAGCTCTTGGGCGCGTTAATCGAAAATGCAACTCGTCACGCTAAGGAGACCGTCACCATTTCTGGCGGGGCCGATCAAGGTTCAATCTGGATATCAATTGAGGATGATGGGCCTGGCATTCCTGAGCACCTTCGATCGGCGGCCCTGGAACGCGGCGGACAACTGGACGACCGTAGCGGTAGCCACGGCTTGGGACTATCTATTGCACAGGATCTGGTCAACGCCAGCGGAGGAATGCTTACGTTGCAGGATTCTGCGAAAGGTGGACTATCGGTTCGCCTTTTCTGGCCTTGATCAGACTGATCTTGTTGGGCCTCTGCGAAGAGGGCAAGCCGCAGGTCAAACACAGGCTTCAGCGTCGCACAAGGCATGAAGCTCGACAACGTGAACAAGTATGTAGTTCAGACATTTACCTAATGCCGGTCCGGCGCAGTGCCGGACCGGTCAGTCAATCGAATATTGAAAGGTTAGTTTCCTAAAGCCTTGTCCTCATTCGCTCGCTGTATCACGTAAAGGCGAATTGCTTCAGACTGGCTTGGAGTTAGCTCATTCTTCCAGCTTACCATGCCGGTGGCAGACAAGGCGCCACCGATTACGATGTCATTCCACATCTTTGCGTCACCCAGGGAGCCAGCCCTGCGCAGGTCGCGGGTCAATGAGGTACCGATAGCCGCATCACCGTGACAGACAGCACAGAATTGGCCAAAATTCTTCTTGCCTTCGGCTATCTGTGCCGGCGTTCCGGTCGAAGCGGGTGGATCAAGTGGTGGCGGCGCTGCCGAATCCATATCGGGTAGCTTTGCCTTGCCGCCCAATTTGAAGACCAGCAAACGTGATTGGTTTCTGATCGGGCCGTTAGGTTCAGACAGATAACCTGCCGAAAGTGGCCATGCCCCGCCCCAGCCAGCTAGTACCGCAACGTACTGCTCGCCCTTCACGCGGAAAGTTGAAGCCGGCGCGACGATGCCTGTCTGGGCATTGAAACTCCACAGCTTCTTGCCATTCGCTGGATCAAAGGCGTTGAATTCACCAGCCATATTGCCTTGGAACAGGAGGTCCCCGCCGGTTGATAGCAGACCGCCGTTCCAGGCACCGGGATACTTGATCGTCCAGCGCGCTTTTTGCGCTACCGGATCCCATGCAACGAGCTCGCCGGTTGTCGCTGCCTTGGCAGCGGCGCGAGTGGCCTTGTCGGCTGGCAACATGCCTGACGATAAATCCAGGCCGACGTTGAAGCCTTGCTTGTTGGCTTTCCAGTTGGGATTATGAATGAAACCGAACGAATTGTTGATCGCGGGGATATAGACCAAACCAGTCTTCGGATTGAAGGCCATAGGGTGCCAATTGTGAGCACCTATCGGGCCGGGAGTGCCAAGCCAAAGCTTGCCAGTCCGGTAATAACGCGAGTCTGGATTTTCGATCGGTCGTCCAGTCTTGAGATCAAAACCGGTCGCCCAGTTCACCGGGACATAATTATTTGCACTGATCAGCTTGCCGTTCTCTCGGTCGAGTACGAAGAAGAAGCCATTCTTCGGAGCCTGCATCAGGACCTTACGCTTGGCACCCTCAATTGTCAGGTCGGCCAGCATGATGTGCTGTGTTGCGGTATAATCCCAAGTCTCACCCGGAGTGGTCTGGAAGTGCCAGACATACTCACCGGTCTTGGGTCGCAGTGCGACAATCGAGGACAGGTACAGATTGTCCCCTTCACCAGCAGAACGGTAGAACTGGTTCCAAGGGCTACCATTGCCTACCCCGACGTAAAGCAGATCAAGCTCGGGGTCATAGGCCATGGCATCCCACATGGTGCCGCCGCCGCCCTGCTTCCACCATTCACCCTTCCAGGTGGCTTCTGCCTTCTTCAGGTGCTCTTCCTTGTTCTTGCCGGGTTCATCGGGAACCGAATAGAACCGCCACAACTCCTTCCCGGTTTCGGCATCATAAGCAGTCAAGAAACCGCGCACGCCCATTTCCGCGCCGCCGTTGCCTATCAGGACCATGCCGTTGATGACACGCGGTGCGCCAGTGATGGTATAAGGCTTTGATTGGTCGAGTGTGACAACACTCCAGACTTCCTTGCCGGTCTTGCGATCAAGTGCAACCAGGCGCCCGTCAAGCGTACCTAGAAAAAGCTTGTCGCCCCACGCACCAAAGCCGCGGTTCACCACGTCACAGCAAGCCGCGACCGCACGATCACCCGGCACCTTTGGGTCATATTCCCATTCAAGCTTGCCCGTGACCGCATCATAGGCCTTCGCCTTGGACCATGCTGTCGTGATGTAAATCTTGCCATCAATTGCGAGCGGCGTTGCTTCTTGCCCGCGTGATGTATCAAGATCCGCAAACCAGGCCAGGCCAAGATCCGCGATGTTCCTTTGATTGATCTGATCAAGCGGAGAGTGCCGCTGTTCGTCATAGGTCCGGCCGTATGACAACCAATCATCAGGGTTGGCCGCAATAATCCGCTCAGCAGTAACTGCGCCGGGTAGACCTGTACTTGGTTGTTGCTGGCATGCCGCTAGCGGTAACGCCATCGCGATCAGCGCTACTTTGACGCGGAATGACTTCGACTTCGACACTCGCTCTCTCCCATGCTCGGTGACGCCCATTGCGTTTGGGTCATTCACGGCTTGATGCTGCCTTTAATCGATCGAATAATAAAGACCCTTTGTTCAGGCGATGAACCTAAGGGCTGGTCTCGAGTTTGCTAAATTACGCCCCGCGCACATTTTCGTGCGTTGCCGATGCGATAGTGCGCATGGCGTGATGTAGGCGTCCACCGCCCAGTCGCACCTGCGCTACGACAAACGCATCGCCAAGCATCCCGGCATCTGTGCAAGACCCTTTCCTGCATCCTCTCCCAAAACCTTAAAAAAGGCCGGCTCGCTCTGGCCCTTTTTTGCCGATTTGCTCTAGGCTCGGCGCCCTCACAGACATGACATCTGTGACACTCTGTCCGGAAACGGAGTGTCATTTCTTAGCGCTTTCCTGACCTAAATGTGGCTTATGCGATTTTGACCGCATGATCGCCGATTTGGCTAGGGGTGTGGGGTTTCGATAAAAAGAGCGTGCAAATCAGATTGCGCCATCGGGCGAAGTGTCACGGGTGACAAACGACATGGCTGGACACAAAGGGGCTCCACACTCTTCATTAATCTGTCTCAAATCAATGACGAAGGACCAGCCGGCTTTCGTTTGCTCAGCCCCGCAAAGCCAATTTACGGGCGAGTGCGCTCAGGTCTCAACAGTGGACCCGATTTGATAACATCCAAAGCTCATCCTCGACCATCACCCAATTAGCGCCTGACTCTGCCCAAGACGCGCGCAGCAGCGTTGCTTCCAACCGTCAACTCCCGCGCATAGCGCAGTGCCGTGGTTGGTGAGGACCATCTCAGCGCCAGCGCAATCCCTGCACCGTCTTCGCCGGCCGCAAACAGGTCCTGGGTGAGGCCTACCCGAAACGAGTGCGCACTGAGCGATCGTATGACTTCGCTTTCCGTTCCTGGTTCAAGCTCAAGAAACCCAAGATCTACGGCTTGAAGCAATCGTCGCCATAGGATAGCGACTACGCTGTGGCGAGTAAGCGGCTAGCCGCCAAGCTTGTGCAGTTCTCTATTAGTTCCACAACGCCGAAAGCGGAACCGCAGCAATCCGCTCACCGAACGAAACAACATCGGTGCTGTCATAGAGGACAACCCCATATGCGAAACGATCGCCACTAGCCTCGGCTAAGGTTCGGAGCCCCGCGAAGTCTCCCGGGCTTACTGATGCGGATGCCTTGATCTCAATCCCTGCGATCATCCCGTCATCCCGCTCGAGTACGATATCTACTTCACGCATCTGATGATCTCGGAAGTGGTATGGTGTCAGCCGCAGATCAGATCCAGTCATGAGCTTGCGCACTTCTGAGAAGACAAAACTCTCCAGCAGTGGTCCAAGCAAAACCCGATCTGCCTTAAGGCGATCAAGGCCTATCCCGCGCGTTGTTGCAAGAAGACCAGAATCGAGAAAATGCAGTTTCGGCGTTTTCGCGATACGCTTAAGTCTATTCGTGAACCAGGGCTGCAACGTTTCAACCAAAAAGACTTGTTCCAGCAATCCGACGTAGCGCTGACCCGTCTTGTTGCTAACACCAATGGCGGCGCCCAATTGCGAGTAATTAGCCAGCTGCGCTGAATGCTCAGCGAGGATGCGCACAAATTGTGGCAGTTCCGTCAGCTTGTTGATATCAGCAATATCCCTGAGATCACGTCTGAGGACCGAATCCAGATAGGCCCGCACCCAGTCTTGTCGGCGCCGCTCACTTTTACGCGCAAGTGCTTCTGGAAAGCCACCTGACAGAACAAGGCGAACAAGATCATCGCCGACCTCTGCGCTGCGATTATTTTGAAAGTTCCCCTCGAACAAGCGCTGGAGAAATGTCGGCAGCTTGCCTTCAATTTCGGCGCGCGACAGTGGAAGCATCTCAATAGTCTCGATCCGTCCAGCAAGACTATCGGAAACCCTGGGCAAGGTCATCACATTGGCCGAACCAGTCAGCAAAAATCGGCCGGGCCGATAATCTTCATCAACCGACTTTTTGATCGCTAACAACAGTTCGGGAACGCGTTGAATTTCATCGATGATGGCCTGATCCAGTCGGCGTACAAAACCGGTGGGGTCAGCTTGAGCTGCAATCAAGGCTGTTTGATCATCAAGCGTAATGTATTCCCGGCCAGCCTCGCCCATTTTACGAACGAGTGTGGTTTTTCCAGCGCGACGCGGTCCGACAATAAGCACCACTGGTGTATCTGAGAGTGCTTCCTCAGCCCGGCGCTCGACAAATCGTTCGTACATCCCGACTCCAATCACTATATAATTGGGAATATCACATCAGATAATTGGGAGTCAATTTCTTGATAATTGGGAATCAAAGTCATGAGTTATGGACCTCAAACCCATCAAAAATGATGAAATATCAGACATCAACAGGGTGTAGATTGCAAATATCGAGTCTAGCCGTAAGTCTGGATCGATTCATATAAACCATAAGCTGGCTGATGCGCTTGGACTGACAATTGATGACCTAGTCTGAAGCACACTACCCCGGACTATCGCCCCTCACCCTGCCCAACACGCGCGCGGCAGCATTGCTCCCTACCGCTAACTCCCGCGCATAGCGAAGCGCCGTAGTAGGTGAGGACCAACGTAGTGCCAGGGCAATCCCTGCGCCATCTTCTCCGGCTGCAAATAGGTCTTGCGCCAGCCCTACCCGGAACGAGTGAGCGCTGATCGAGCGAGCCACATCGCCCTCTGTACCCGGCTCAAGCTCGAGAAGACCGAGATCAATTGCCTGGAGTAATCGCCGCCGCAAGATAGCGACCACGCCTTGGCGGGTAAGCGGCTGACCACCGAGATATTGGCGCTGAACCTGCTGACCGTATCTGTCGGGTTTAGACGTGAGTCTATTGATGCGCCGAAAGACTGGACCCTTGTTGATCCCGCTCGCGCCTAGCCATTCGGAAAGCCGGGTCATGGTCTCAGCCGAAAGCCATGCCAAAGCTCCTTCCCCTGTCTGGTCAGTCTTGGACTTTTGGATCTCAAGTCGCCCTGTACCGTCCGGCATCCTGCTGAGGTCAGAGACTGTAGTAGCCACAAGTTCAGACACACGAAGGCCCGCATCATAGGCAGTGCTGAACAATGCTGCGTCGCGCAGCCCGGGAAGGTCAGTGCCGCAAGCGGCGAGCAGTGCCCGAAGGTTTGGTCCTGTCGGAGCTCCCTGCCCTTCCCCCATTTCATCACCGAGCCGCAAAGGAGCGGCCTGGCGCTGGCGCTGCCTCTTCTCCCGCCGCAGGCCCTTCAGGGTATCCTTGACCATCCCTGCCTGTGTCGGCAGCGGCTCTGTTTCGCCAAAACCCAGCATCCGGTGTACCCGGGCAATGCTGGCAAGACGACGCGAGAGCGTTGCCGGCTTTGCCCCTGCCCGGTTCTCAGAGCCTTTCGCCAACCACTGGAGATAATGAACGATCGCTTCTGGCCGAGCCGGAATGGATTGCTCTGCCGGTCGCTGCGACGCGCACCAATTGAGAAAGCACTTTAAGTCCGACGTCAGCGCCGCGCGGGTGGCGGGCGCCATGGCGGACAGGGCAGCATGGAACGCTAAATCGCTTGCGCGAGAACCATCGACGAGCTCGCCGTAGCGAGACAGCACCAGTTCCACTGCGCTGGGGAACGGCCGATTAGCAGGCAGGGCGGGCGATTTCACGGGCCTGTTTTTCGCAAAAACTGGCGCTTCCGACAAGACCGAAATTACCATAATTTTTGATTATGCAAAATACGCAAATTAAATATGTATTAGATAGAAAACTTAAGTGGCATTTTGGTTTACTTAAGCCTTGACCCCTCCCCTCCCCTGCTCCATCACCAATTTCGCCAACTGCTCTCTGGATGCTCCCATGTCCCTTGACCCGAACGCCATCGCGATTGCATTCCGACGCGGTCAGATAGATGCAGTGATCAGGACGCACCTTTCGCCATCCGGGCTATACACGGCGGAAATGCGCCATTCCCTCGCCTTGCGGACTCTCTCGCGGGCCTGGACACAGTACCGCGAAGATCGGGCCATCACGCTAGGTACGAGACTGGTGGGCAGTGAATGTGCCGCTGAGCGTAACGCATTCCTGACGCTGCTTGAGCAGGCGCTACCGTCTCAAGACGAGTGGCTTTCCTCCGCCATCCGGACCGTGAAGCGGGTCGCAGTGGCTCCACTTGCCGAGGAGGCGAGGCAGTCTGCTGCGATTATCGAGGCCAGCACGCCTGAACTTGGAGCAGTGCTCGAGACGCTGACCGGTCCCAAGCTTCCCGGCGATCCGTTAGAGCGCTTGCTCTGGGTTATTTCGCAGCATCGCTATTCGCTAGAGGATCAGCCTGATGCGCTGACTGCAACAGCGCGCACACCTTGCTGGGCCATCAACCTTGCGGCGGTAGGTCGCGCTAGCTGCTTCGCCCTTGCCTATCCCCCCTTCCCCTGCCCCGGCATTGTCCGGCGGCGGTTGTTTCGGGCCGACCTCGATAATGCCAAGCGGCGCAGTGATGCCTGTGAGTTCATGCTTGATGCACTCCATGAGAGCTCTTGTGACATCGATCGCACGGTGCGGGCCTCTCAGCTCTTTCAGGCAGAGTTTCCGAACCTCAGGTCAAACTCGCGGCTTATGTCGGTATGGATGCTGATGGTGGGTCTTGGAGAGCTTACTCCGGCCCAGCTGGCGCGAGCTCTGCCGGCAACCAAACCTGGTGCCGCAAAGTTACTGCGTCAACTCGAAGCAGCTCACTTGGTGCGCGCGCAAGGCCCCTTTGAGCCATTCGTCTGCAACCCTCTGCCTGCCTCTGTCTTTCCGGCAATGATGATCTAAAAGCTTTGCAGGTGAGAGCGGCTCGTCCAGCTCGACCGCGCTATGAATGATTAGCGTCCTTGGCTTGCGTTGCCTCGACCGGTCCGTCAGCCCTCGCCTTACTCCCGCCGCTGACTTTCAGACGGTCAAATCGCTCCCAAAAGAGCCTCCGGGCCTTGAATTCTCTGAAAAGTAGCGGAATTCCTAGCCTTTGCGGGCCATGCTCAAAAACAGCCCTCTGAGCGCGAAAACCGATCCAGGATGACCTCGGGGATATCGGGACAGCCGAAATCGCTCTACGGGCTTTAAATTGCCTTTTTGGGCTATTTCACTATTTGTTCCGGTGAACGTGAAGCCGTCTGAATTGCCAATTACCGCTCTGTGGTCGAATTTGAGCTTTCCCTGACGCTGATGACATTTCAAGCTCGGGGGTATCGGGTTCATGGCCGTCGTAGAGACAAGCCGCCCATCCCCTCGCCTCAATTTTTCATGACATGATAACTCGGCATCGGCCAGGCATGATCTAGTGGATTGATTCCAACGTTTGGTGCCCACGCCCGACGGCTGCAATGATCTG
>ERZ1645187.1974-NODE-1974-length-18467-cov-35.269335_pt1 | contig 18467 bp, 19 predicted proteins | sample MGYA00575352_ERZ1645187 | MGnify/ENA primary metagenome ERZ1645187 (study PRJEB40837, sample SAMN11349314) | freshwater sediment metagenome | isolation source: river sediment | host: Sediment | place: India: Wazaribad , New Delhi | collected 2017-02-21 ... | reverse complement strand
GTGGTGCTCAACGTGCAGCCGGACCACCTCGGGCTGCGCGGCATCGACACCGTGGAGCAGCTGGCCGACGTGAAGGCGGTCCTGGTGGAGGCGGTGCCGCGCGACGGGCACGCCGTACTGAACGCCGACGACCCGCTGGTGCGCCAGATGCGGCGTCGCTGCTCCGGTGAGGTGGTCTGGTTCTCCATGGAGGAGCCCGGGTCGGAGGTGCGCGAGATGATCGACGCGCACTGTCGCCGGGGCGGCAAGGCGCTGGTGCTGAACCCCTCGGAGCGCGGCGAGATGATCGTGGTGCGGCACGGTCGCCGCGAGATGCAGCTGGCCTGGACCCACCTGCTGCCGGCAACCTTCAGCGGCCGGGCCCGGATGAACGTGCAGAACACCCTGGCCGCCGCCGCTGCGGCGTTCGCGGCCGGCGCCCCGCTGCACGACATCCGCCAGGGGCTGCGCACCTTCTCGACCAACTACTACCTCTCCCCCGGCCGGCTCAACGAGCTGGAGGTCAACGGGGTGCACGTCATCGTCGACTACTGCCACAACGCGCCCGGGATGCGAATGCTGGGCGACTTCGTCGACCGCCTCGGTGACTCGCTGGCCTCCTCCCACGACCTGGCTCGGCCGTCACGGATCGGCATCATCGCCACCGCGGGCGACCGACGCGACCAGGACATGCGCGAGCTGGGGGAGATCGCCGCCCAGCACTTCGACGTCCTGGTGGTGCGTGAGGACGAGGCGTTGCGCGGCCGCGAGCGCGGGGAGACCTCGGGGCTGGTCGCCGAGGGCGTGCGCACCGCGATGGAGGAGGGCACCCGATGCAAGCAGGTGGAGACCGTGCTGGACGAGATCGAGGCGGTGCGTCGCGCGATGAGCCACGCCAACCGCGGCGACCTGGTCGTGGTCTGCGTGGACAAGCACGGCGCGGTCATGTCGGAGCTGGAGAACTGGTCGAAGAAAGCGCACGCCGGGGCGGGGGTCTCGCCCGACACCCCGACCGCCGACCCCGACTTCGCCCCCTAACCCCGCTTGCGTCATGCGGGTGGAGCCATCGTTGGCTCCGACCGTATGACGTATTCGGGGGTTCAGCGGGAGAGCTGAGCCAGGATCTGGAACCCGAGGCCGTCGACGGCGCGGTCGCTGTTGGTCAGGACGACGGTCGCTGCGTCGGCGGTGAACAGGGCGATGCTGCGGAAGCCGTAGGTGCCGCCGTTGTGGAACCAGCCCGAGGTCCGGCTCATCCGCGGCAGGGGCATCCAGGCCAGGCCCTCGCTGTGAGTCAGCCGCACGGCCTCGCCCAGCACCCCCTCGGGCGGCTGCAGCTGCGCCTGCAGGTAGGCGAGCATGTCCTCGACTGTCGACCACAGGGCCCCGCAGCCGGCCATCGCGTCCGCGAAGGTCCAGGCCACCTCGCGTGGTACGCCGGATCGTCGGTGTCCGGTTAACACCCTCAGGCGCTCGGCATCGCCCGCCTCCGCCGCGGCCGGCGGCTGGGAGGTGGTGTCGGCCATCCCCAGCGGCCGCAGCACCTCGCGCTGGACTAGCTCCTCCCAGGTGGTGCCGGCCCGCTCGGCCAGCGCGTGGCCGAGGAGGCCGTAGCCGTAGTTGGAGTAGCGCATGCGGCCCCGCGCGTGCAGCCGGGTCTTGGCCAGGTTCCGGTACAGCACTGGGGCGTCCAGGTCGGCGTACGGGTCCTGGTCACGGGTGAGCACCTTGTGCCACTGACCGGGAGGGATCCGAGGCAGACCAGCGGTGTGGGTGGCCAGCTCGCGCAGCGTGATCGGGGCGCCGCGCGGCCACGCCTCGACCTCGGGCAGGAGGGGCGCCACCGGGTCATCCAGGTCGACCTCCCCGCGCACCACGGCGGTAGCCAGCGCCAACGCAGTGACCGTCTTGGTGATCGAGCCGATCTGGAAGAGCGGCCGCCCGCCCACCTGCTGGGTCCCGGCCAGGTGCACCCGCGCACCCTGGGCGGCCTGAGCGGGCTGGACGGCAAGGGTGCCCACGGCCACCACCGGACGACTGGACCCCGCCTCGGTGACCAGGTCGGCCACCGGGGTGGCCTTGGGGGTGCGCAGGCTCACGGCGACTCGTCTCCTGACGGGCGACGGGCGGCGCGCACCTTGTCGGCGAGCACCTGCGGGGTATCCGCGGTGCCCCCGTGCTCGGCGATCCAGTCGTAGCACTCCTGCCGCTGGGCGTGGCACATCAGCCCGATCACGTCCCCGGTCCGGGACTGGTCGACCAGGGCGGCCAGGCACTCGACCTCGGTGGGCCACGCCTCGATGTCGTGTACGCCGACCCGCGCGGCCCCGGCCCGCAGCAGGCCCTCGAACTCATCCAGCGTGCGGCCGCGCAGGTACTTGGTCTTGTGCCCGATGGCGACCACGTCGCTGTCCCGGCCGGCGATCTCCCCGAGCATGCCCAGCAGCTCGTCGGTCCGGTCCCCCACCGCGCCCAGCCCGAGCAGCAGCCGCCCGCCGGGGGCCCGGATCCCCGCCATCACCTCCAGCAGCGCCTCCAGCCCGGCCTCGTTGTGGGCCAGGTCGAGCACCACGGAGCGATCGTCGACGGTGAACAGGTTCATCCGCCCCGGGTTGTGCTCGGGGTCCGGCAGGAACGTCCGCAGCCCCTCGGCCACCGTTGCCGGGGCGATTCCCAGCGCCAGGGTTGCCGAGGCCGCGGCCAGCGCGTTCTCCACGTTGAAGCGCGACAGCCCGGCCAGGGTCATCGGCACCTCGACCACCTCGACCACCGGCAGGGGGTCACCACCGGGGGTCAGCGCGCAGATCCAGCCGTCGATGACCGTGGTGGCCCGACCGCCGTCCTCGAGCACCTCCCGGATCGCCGGCACGTCCGGGTCCCGGGCGAAGACCCAGGGCCGGGCGTGGGTCACCGACCGCATCGCGAAGACCCGCGGGTCCTCGCCGTTGAGTACCGCCCAGCCCTCGCGCCGGGTGATCCGGGGCACCACGGACTTGACCTCGGCCAACTGGTCCACCGTGTCGATGCCTTGGAGCCCGAGGTGGTCGGCGGTGACGTTGGTGACCACCGACACGTCGTTGCGGGTCAGCCCGATCCCCTTCAGGAGGATCCCGCCGCGGGCCGTCTCGGTAACGGCCAGCTGGACCTGCGGGTGCGCCAGCACCCGGCCGGCGCCGCTGGGGCCGGAGTAGTCGCCGGGCTCCACCAGCTCCCCGTCGACGTAGATTCCGTCGGTGCTCGACCAGCCGACGTGCTGCCCGTCGGTGCGGGCGATGTGCGCGATCATCCGGCTGGTGGTGGTCTTGCCGTTGGTCCCGGTGACCGCGACCACCGGGACGGTCGGGGTGATCGTCGTGGGCGGGTTGCCGACGGGTGCGGCCCGCACCTGGTCGGCGGCCGCGGCGACCGCGGCGTCGACGTCGCTAACGCTGTGCGCCTCGGCCAGCGCGTCCAGCACGTGGGCGACCGCGGTGCCGAGCGCCTCGGCGCGATCGCGCTGCCGCCAGGGGAACGCCACCACCACCTGGTGCGGGTCCTGGGTGGGTCGCACCCGGACCGCGAGCCGGGTGGTGCCCGCCTCGGCCGCGATCGCCCGCACCAGCCGGGCCACCGCCCGGAGCGCGAACCGCTGCCGGAACCCGGTCTCCGCGGCGCCGGTGCGCGCGTTGCGCAGACCGATCCGCTGGGCCAGCCGGTCGGCCCGCTCCTCGCTGGCGGTGGAGAGCACGCCGATGTCCAGGGTCAGCTTGACCGCGGCCCGCGGGAAGTAGAGGTTGGGCCCCTCCAGGATCCGCAGCTCGACCAGGGAACTCATGGCCGAACGGTAGCGAAGCGCCGCTGCCCGCTACAGGCCCATCGCGTGGAAGCCGCCGTCCACGTGCACGATCTCGCCGGTGGTGGCCGGGAAGAGATCCGAGAGCAGCGCGACCACGGCCCGGGCCGTCGGCTCGTGGTCGGACTCGTCCCAGCCCAGCGGCGCCCGGTCCTTCCAGGACGACTCGAGGGCCTCGAAGCCGGGGATCGCCTTGGCGGCCAGGGTCTTCAGCGGGCCCGCCGAGACCAGGTTGCACCTGATGCCGTCGGGCCCCAGGTCCCGGGCCAGGTAGCGGGAAGTGGACTCCAGGCCGGCCTTCGCCACCCCCATCCAGTCGTACGCCGGCCACGCGGTGGTGGCGTCGAAGGTCAGCCCGACGATCGACCCGCCCGGGCCCATCAGCGGGCGGCAGGCGACGGCCAGCGACTTCAGCGAGTACGCCGAGACCTGCACCGCCTGCGCCACGTCCGGCCACGGCCCGTCCAGGAACTTCCCGCCCAGCAGCGTCTCGGGGTTGCCGTACGCGATCGAGTGCACGACCCCGTCCAGGCCGTCCACGTGCTCACGGACCTGGTCGGCCAGACCGGCCAGGTGCTCGTCGTTCGTGACGTCCAGCTCCAGCACCGGCGGCTCGACCGGCAGCCGCTTGGCGATCCGGCGGGTGATGCCCAGGGCGCGACCGAAGTTGGAGATCAGCACGGTTGCGCCCTGCTGTTGTGCCACCCGGGCGGTCGCGAACCCGATCGAGGAGTCCATGGTCACGCCCGCGACCAGGATCCGCTTGCCCTCAAGAATGCCCATCTCGCTGCTCCTCAATGTCCCCACCTCAATGTCCCCGGCTCAATGGCCCATGCCCAGGCCGCCGTCGACCGGGATCACGGCCCCGGTGACGTACCCGGCGCCCTCGGAGGCCAACCAGGTCACCGCGGCGGCGACCTCGTCCGGGGTGGCGTAGCGCCCCAGCGGCACCTGCGCCTTGATGGCCTGCCGCTGCTCCTCGCTGAGCACCGCGGTCATGTCGGTCTCCACGAAGCCGGGGGCCACGACGTTGACGGTGATGTTCCGGCTGCCCAGCTCCCGGGCCAGGGAGCGGGCCAGCCCGACCAGCCCGGCCTTGGAGGCGGCGTAGTTGGCCTGCCCCGCCGAGCCGAGCAGCCCGACCACCGAGGAGATGAGCACGATGCGCCCCCGGCGCTGCCGCAGCATCTGCTTGGCGGCCCGCTTGGTGAGCCGGAAGGAGCCGGTCAGGTTGGTCGCGATCACCGAGTCCCAGTCCTGCTCCGACATCCGCAGCAGCAGGGTGTCCGCGGTGATCCCGGCGTTGGCCACCAGGACCTCCACCGGGCCGTGCTCCTGCTCGGCCTGGGCGAAGGCGGCGTCGACCGCCTCGGGGTCGGTGATGTCGCAGCGCAGGTCCAGGGCCCCCTCCGGGGCGCCCCCGGTCCGGGTGGTGACCGCGACGAGGTCACCTTGGGCCAGGAAGGCCTCGGCGACCGCGCGCCCGATGCCACGGTTGCCACCGGTGACCAGCACCGATCGGGGGGCGGGTCGTTCGGGTGGCGTGGGCTCGCCGGGCTGAGTGGTCACGCTCATCGACCGTAGTGATTACCGCGGGGTACGCGAAAAGAGCCCTCAGCCCACGGCGTACCCCTGCGCTCCGCGATGCGTCGTACGGGCGGAGCCACCTATGGCTCCGACCGTATGACGCATCGGGGGTTACTCGTCCTCGAGTCGGAAGCCGACCTTCATGCCCACCTGGAAGTGCTCGACCTGGCCGTCCTTGGCCTGGCCGCGGATCTGGGTGACCTCGAACCAGTCGATGTGGCGCAGCGTCTTGCCGGCGCGCTCGATGCCGTTGCGAATGGCCTGGTCGACCCCGTCCGGGGAGGTGCCGACGATCTCGGTGACGCGGTACGTGCGATTCGACATGACGACGACTCTACTGACCATCCGCGCCGACGGAGCCGTCATGAGTGCGACGTAGACTCGCGACCATGGGCCTTCGGAGCGCGGCACACCACCGGGGTCACGTCCGGATCACCACCGCGGCCACCAGCCGCGAGGAGGAGATCGCCGGTCGTCAGCGCCGCTACGTCATCTCGATGACGATCCGGACCGTGTGCTTCCTGGCCGCGGTCATGGTCGGACCGGGGTGGCTGCGCTGGGTCCTGGTCGCGGGCGCGGTGCTGCTGCCGTACGTTGCCGTGGTGCTGGCCAACGCCACCGACCAGCGCAGCGACGCGTTCGCCCTGCCCGAGTCGCCGCACCTGCGCGAGCTGCCGAGCAGCCCGGCCGGCGACGCGATGCCCCCGGCAGCGTCTCCCCCCGAGGCGGGTTCGCCCCGATGAGCGAGTACGACGAGCCGGCAGACCGTTGCTCGGCCAAGCGGTGCAGCAACGAGGCGCTGTGGGCCCTGCAGTGGAACAACCCCCGCCTGCACACCCCCGAGCGACGCAAGGTGTGGCTCGCGTGCGCGGAGCACCGGGGCACGCTGTCGGACTTCCTGGGGGCGCGCGGGTTCCTCCGCGACGTCACGCCGCACCCCGAGGGCTAGCCGCCGATCGCCGACATCGGCCGGTCCGGCTGCAGGAAGCTCGGGTCGTCGATGCCGTGCCCGGCCCGCTTGCCGCGCACCGCGGCCACCCAGCGCTGGGCGAGCTCGCGGTCGCTGGCGCCGGCGCGCAGCGCGGTGCGCAGGTCCGACTCCTCGCGGGCGAACAGGCAGTTGCGGACCTGACCGTCCGCGGTCAACCGGACGCGATCGCAGGCGCCGCAGAACGGCCTGGTGACCGAGGCGATGACCCCCACGGTGGCCGGGCCGCCGTTGACGGTGAACAGCTCCGCGGGGGCACTCCCCCGCGGCTCGACCGCCGGGGCGAGCTCGAACTCGGCGTACAGCCGCTCGAGGATCTCCTCGGCGGTGATCATGGTCGCCCGGTTCCAGGAGTGCTGAGCGTCCAGTGGCATCTGCTCGATGAACCGCAGGTGGTAGTCGCGCGCCAGGCACCAGCGCAGCAGCTCGGGGGCCTGGTCGTCGTTGACGCCTCGCAGCAGCACCGCGTTGATCTTGATCGGCTCCAGCCCGGCGGCTCGCGCCGCCAGCAGCCCCGCCAGTACGTCGGGCAGCCGGTCGCGCCGGGTGATCTCGGCGAAGGTGTCGGCACGCACCGTGTCCAGGCTGACGTTGATCCGGTCCAGGCCCGCCTCGGCCAGCCCGGTCGCGATCCGCTCCAGCCCCAGGCCGTTGGTGGTCAGGGAGGTCTCCACCCCGCCGAGCTCGTGGGTGCGGCCGACGATGTCGACCAGGCCGCGTCGGACCAGGGGCTCCCCGCCGGTGAACCGCACCTCGGTGACCCCGAGCAGCCGCACGGCCACCGAGATGAGCCGCACCAGCTCGTCGCTGGTGAGCGTCTGCTCGTCGGGCAGCCACTCCAGGCCCTCGGCCGGCATGCAGTAGGAGCACCGCAGGTTGCAGCGGTCGGTCAGCGAGACCCGCAGGTCCGTCGCCACCCGCCCGTAGCGGTCCTGCAGTGCCAAAGCCATTGGTCGAGCATAGGCGCAGCGCGTCTGCCATTTCACGCCGGATAGCCTCGTTCCGTGCGAGGTCTGGGGTTCTTGGTCAGCAGGCGGTGGGCCCTGTTCCTGGTCGTGGTCATCGTGCTGGCCTGGGGCGCGGTGCAGCTCGGCGAATGGCAGTTCCGCCGCCTGGAGCAGCGCCGCGACCGCAACGCCCAGATCGAGCGCAACGAGTCGCTGCCGCCGGCCCCGGTGGCCGACGTGCTGAAGGTCGGCACCGCGCCCGCCGCCGAGCAGGAGTGGCGGGTGGTCGAGGCGGTCGGCACCTACGCCGCCGAGGACACCGTGATCGTGCGGTACCGCACCAACGGCGGTGAGCCCGGCGTCCAGGCGGTCGTGCCGCTGGTGTTGGCCGACGGCGCCGCCGTGCTGGTGGACCGGGGCTGGTGGCCGACCGCCAACCGGGGCGAGGTGCCCGACGACCTGCCCGACCCACCGTCCGGGGAGGTCACGATCACCGGGTGGGTGCGCCTAGACGCCACCGGGGACAGCACCAAGGTCACCGACCAGAGCACCCGCGCCATCAGCAGCAGCGAGATCGGTGCGGCCCTGCAGCGCGACCTGTACGGAGGCTTCGTGTCGGCCTCGAGCGAGTCGCCGGAGCCGCATGCGCAGCTGACCCGCACCGAACTGCCCGAGCTCAACGAAGGGCCGCACTTCTTCTACGGCCTGCAGTGGTGGTTCTTCGGGGCGCTGGCGGTGTTCGGGTTCTGCTACCTGCTCTTCGACGAGTGGCGGGACCGCAAGCGCGAGCGGCAGCAGCCCGGGAGCCAAGCGCCGGCCGAACCAGGCGAGCCGGCTAGCTGAGGGCCTCGCTGGGGCGCTCCCGGAAGTACTGCGTGCGGTAGAGGTCGGCGTACAGCCCGTCGCGCGCGAGCAGCTGCTCGTGCGTGCCGGACTCCACGATCCGTCCCTCGTCGACCACCAGGATCTGGTCGGCCTCGCGCACCGTGGAGAGCCGGTGCGCGATGACCAGCGAGGTGCGCCCGATCAGCGCGGCGTCCAGGGCCCGTTGGAGGGCCGCCTCCGACTCGCTGTCCAGGTGCGCGGTGGCCTCGTCGAGTACGACGATCGCGGGCGCCTTCAGCAGCAGTCGGGCGATCGACAGCCGCTGCCGCTCCCCGCCGGAGAGCCGGTAGCCACGGTCGCCCACGACGGTGTCCAGGCCCTCGGGCAGGCCCTCGACCAGGGTCGCGACCTGGGCCGAGCGCAGGGCCGCCCACAGCTCGTCCTCGGTCGCCCCCGGGCGGGCATAGAGCAGGTTCGCCCGGATGGTGTCGTGGAACATGTGGGCGTCCTGGGTGACGTAGCCGATCGCCTCCTGCAGGGACTGCAGCGTCACCTCGCGCACGTCCCACTGGCGGTGGTCGTCCCCGATCCGGACCGCGCCCTCGTCCACGTCGTACAGGCGCGACACCAGGTGGGTGATCGTCGTTTTGCCCGCCCCCGAGGGCCCGACCAGGGCCACCATCTCCCCGGGTCGGGCCACGAAGCTGACGTCGGTGAGGACCGGCGCGTGGCTGGCCGACTCCGCCCGGCTCACCAACTCCAGCGACGCCAGCGAGACGTCCTCGGCGCGCGGGTAGCTGAAGGAGACGTGGGCGAACTCCAGGCGCGACGCGGACGGCGGCAGCACCGCGGCGTCGGGCCGCTCCTGGATCGGCGAGGGCAGGTCCAGCACCTCGAAGACGCGCTCGAAGCTGACCAGGGCGGTCATCACGTCCACCCGGACGTTGGAGAGCCCCTGCAACGGCCCCAGCAGCCGCACCAGCAGCGTGGCCAGGGCCAGCAGCGTGCCCACCGTGAGCGCCTCGCTGATCACCATTCGCCCGCCCACGCCGTACACCAGCGCGGTGGCCAGCGCCGGCACCAGCAGCATGCAGGCCACGAAGACCCGCTGCACCAGCGAGATCCGCACCCCCAGGTCGCGCACCACCGCGGCCCGGTCGGCGAAGGCCCGGTCCTCCTCGTGGGCGCGGCCGAAGAGCTTGAGCAGCATCGCGCCGCCCACGTTGAACCGCTCGGTCATCGTGTTGCCGAGGTCCGCGTTGCCGTCCATCTGTTGGCGGGTCAGGCCCACCAGCCGCTTGCCGACCCAGCGCGAGGCGAGCAGGAGCACCGGGAACAGCGCCAGGCACAGCAGGGTCACCTGCCAGCTCAGCGCCAGCATCGCGATCCCGACCACGACCACCGAGATGACGTTGGAGACGGTCCCGGACAGGGTCGAGGTGAAGGCCCGCTGCGCGCCGATCACGTCGTTGTTGAGGCGGGAGACCAGCGCCCCGGTCTGGGTGCGGGTGAAGAACGCGAGCGACTGGCGCTGCACGTGGGCGAAGACCTGGGTGCGCAGGTCGAAGATCAGCCCCTCGCCGATCCGGGACGACAGGTACCCGGTCGCGATCCCGAGCAGCGCGTCTGTGACCGCCACCAGGGCCATCACCAGGGCCAGGACCGTGACCAGCTCGGTGTCCGAACGCAGGATCCCCTCGTCGACGATGCGCTTGACCAGCAGCGGGTTGATCACGACCAGCCCGGCGTCCAGCACGGTCAGCGCGACGAAGACGGCGATCTGCGTGCGCAGCGGCTGAGCGAACGAGAGCACCCGCCGGAGGGTGGCCTTGCCGACGCGGGTGTTGAGAACGTCGCGGTCGGTGCGCAGATGCCGAAAGGCGGGGCCCATGCCACCCATGCCCTGCATTCCCGCCACCGCGTCTCCCTTCCGCTCGCCGGGTCAACAACCGGCGGGTCGGGCTTGTTCCGGGATCAGCCCATCAGGGCCGCGGCGACCGCCCGGAAGCGCTTCATCTGGGCCTGGCGCTCGAGCAGCCGCTGCTCGTCCAGGTCCCGGTACGTCGCGCCCTGGAGCAGGGCCTTGGTGGCGCTGGCGACCCCCGGCATGGTGGCCAGGAGCCCGGCCGCCAGGGCGTCCACGCTCGCGTCGAGCTCCTCGGCGGCCACCACGGCGTTGACCAGCCCGATCCGACCCGCCTCCTCGGCCGTCACGACGCGCGCGGTGGCGCAGATCTCCAGGGCCCGCGCGTAGCCGACCAGCTCGACCAGCGGCTGGGTGCCGGTCAGGTCGGGCACCAGCCCCAAGGCAGCCTCCTTCATGGTGAACTTCGCGTCGTCGGCCGCCACCCGCAGGTCGCACGACAGCGCCAACTGGAAGCCCGCGCCCACCGAGTGCCCGCGCACCTTGGCGATCGAGACGAACCGGGGGTCGCGCAGCCAGGTGAACCCCTCCTGGAACTCACCGATGCGATCGGCCGCCTCCTCGTCGCTCAGGGACAGCAGCCCCACCACGCTCTCGGCGCCGGCGTTCGCCGGGTCCAGCATGGCGCGGTCCAGCCCCGCGGAGAAGGTCTCCCCGGCGCCGGTCACCACCACGACCCGGACCGAGTCCGGGATCTCCCGGCCCAGCCGGGCCAGGGCCAACCACATCGACGGGGTCTGGGCGTTACGGACCTCGGGCCGGTCCAGCGTGACGGTGGCGATCGGGCCCTCGATCGAGAACCGGAGACCGACGGCGGCAAGCTCTTCAGGGGTCATGACCTCGATGGTACGCACCGGTAACCTCGGCCCGGATCGCCTCCCCCAGCACCCAGGCCGGGCCTCAGGCCAGCGACACCAGGTCGGCGTACTCCTCGCTCCACAGGTCCTCGTCGCCGTCGGGCAACAGCAGCACCCGGTCCGGCTCGAGGGCCCGCACCGCCCCCTCGTCGTGGGTGACCAGCACGATCGCGCCGGCGTAGTTGCGGATCGCCGCCAGCACCTCCTCCCGGGAGGCCGGGTCCAGGTTGTTGGTGGGCTCGTCCAGCAGCAGCACGTTGGCGCTGGAGACCACCAGGCTGGCCAACGCCAGCCGGGTCTTCTCCCCGCCCGACAGCACCTTGGCCGGCTTGTGCGCGTCCTCCCCGGAGAACAGGAACGAGCCCAGCACCGAGCGGGCCTCGGTGTCGGTCAGCTGGGGCGCCGAGCTCTGCATGTTCTCCAACACGGTGCGGCCGGTGTCGAGGGTCTCGTGCTCCTGGGCGTAGTAGCCGACCTTGAGCCCGTGGCCGGGCACCAGGCGGCCGGTGTCGGGCTCCTCGACGCCCGCCAGGATCCGCAGCAGCGTGGTCTTGCCGGCGCCGTTCAGGCCCAGGATCACCACCCGCGAGCCGCGGTCGATGGCCAGGTCGACGTCGGTGAAGACCTCCAGGGACCCGAAGGACTTGGACAGCTCCGCGGCCATGAGCGGCGTCTTGCCACAGGCGGCCGGTGCCGGGAACGTGATCCGGGCGACCTTGTCGCTGCGCCGCTCGGACTCCAGGCCCTCGACCAGCTTCTCGGCCCGCTTGAGCATCGACTGCGCGGCGCTGGCCTTGCTGGCCTTGGCCCGCATCCGGTTGGCCTGGTCGGTGAGCATCTTGGCCTTGGACTCGGCGTTGGCCCGCTCCCGGCGACGCCGCCGCTCGTCGGTCTCGCGCTGCGCCAGGTAGGCCTTCCACCCCATGTTGTAGGTGTCGATGACGGCCCGGTTGGCGTCGAGGTGGAGCACCTTGTTCACGCACGCCTCGAGCAGCCCGGTGTCGTGGCTGATCACGATCAGACCGCCGCGGTAGGCCTTGAGGAAGTCGCGCAGCCACACGATCGAGTCGGCGTCCAGGTGGTTCGTCGGCTCGTCCAGCAGGAGCGTCTGGGCGTCGGAGAACAGGATCCGCGCCAGCTCCACCCGCCGGCGCTGGCCGCCGCTGAGGGTGCGCAGCGGTTGGCCCAGCACGCGGTCCTCGATGCCGAGGCTGTGGGCGATCTGGGCGGCCTCGGACTCCGCGGCGTACCCACCACCGGCGTGCAGCTCGGCCTCGGCCCGGGTGTAGCGCCGCATAGCCCGCTCCCGCACGCCCGCGTCGTCGCTGGACATCTGGTGCTCGGCCTCGCGCAGCCGCCGTACGACGTCGTCGAGGCCGCGGGCCGACAGGATCCGGTCGCGGGCCAGCTTCTCCGGGTCGCCGGTGCCCGGGTCCTGGGGCAGGTAGCCCACCTCCCCGGTGCGGTGCACGGTGCCGCCGGCGGGCAAGGCGTGGCCGGCCAGGACCTTGGTCAGGGTGGTCTTGCCGGCACCGTTGCGGCCGACCAGGCCGACCTTGTCGCCCGCCGCCACCCGGAGGCTGACGTCCTCCATGAGGAGTCGGGCGCCAGCGCGTACCTCCAAATGCTGGGCGATCATCATCAGGGTTACTAGTCTACGAAGGGTGGTGGCGCCCCCGCGCCCCGGGCAGGAAGGAAGCCACGATGCGCTTCAACCCCAAGGTCAAGCTGGACACCGATCGCGTCGGCGACGCCGGCGGGTCCGGTGGGCTCGGCGGTGGCGGAATGCAGTTCCCCATCCCGGGTGGCGCCAAGGCCGGCGGCGGGCTGGGCATGCTGGTCGTGGTGTTGCTCTTCCTGGCGGTCAGCTGCCTGGGCGGCGGCAACGGCGGGGGCGTTCAGCTCCCCACCGACGACACCTTCGGCGGGGCGACCGGGACCGACGCCTCGCGGATGACCGACTCGGAGCGCTACGCCAACTGCCAGACCGGCGCCGACGCCAACTCCGACGCCGACTGTGCGCGCGTCGCGGTGGAGAATTCGCTGTACAACTTCTGGTCCCAGGAGCTGGCGAAGACCAACGTGACGTTCCAGCCGGCCACGATGACCACCTTCAGCGGCGGCGTGAACACCGGATGCGGCACCGCCTCCAGCCAGGTCGGCCCCTTCTACTGCCCGCCCGACCAGACGATCTACCTCGACACCACGTTCTTCGAGGAGGTGCTGCAGGGCCAGCTCGGCGGCCAGGGCGGCGACTTCGTCGAGCCGTACGTGATCGGCCACGAGTACGGGCACCACATCCAGAACCTGGCCGGGATCATGAACCAGGTGAAGACCCAGCAGGGCCCCAAGAGCGACGCGGTCCGGCTCGAGCTGCAGGCCGACTGCTTCGCGGGCCTCTGGGCCCGCTCGGCGGCCAACACCACCAGCAAGGAGGGTGTGCAGATCTTCGAGTCCCTGGACGAGAGCGACATCACCGAGGCGCTGGACTCGGCCAGGGCCGTGGGTGACGACCGGATCCAGCAGCGCTCCGGGGGTCGGGTGGACCCCGACAGCTGGACCCACGGGTCCGCCGAGCAGCGCCAGCGGTGGTTCATGACCGGCTACGAGACCGGCGACATCAACGCCTGCGACACCTTCTCGGCCAGCACCCTGTAATCCGCACCTCGGTTGCGGATCAGGCCATCAGCGCCTCGATCTGCGTGAACTGACGCTGCATCGCGCGCAGGTACGGCGCGACGCTGGGGTGCCGGAACTTGCCGGCCAACGCACCCTCTCCCCCGGCGACCCGGGCCAGCGCCCAGTCGGCCCGGGTGAGGACCGTGTAGACCGAGCAGACCCGCGCCCCGAACAGCACCTCGTCCCGGCTGGCCAGGCCCGCGGGCAGGCCCGCGAGGTACGCCTCCAGCAGCGGGTCGAAGGCCTCCCGGGTCGACAGCGACAGGTAGCCCAGGTCGGTACCGACCGGCCCGCGACCGAACGTCGACCAGTCGATCGCCACCACGTGGTCCTCGACGTGCCCCAGCAGGTTGCCCGGCACCGGGTCCCCGTGCTGCGGCACCTGGGCCAGCTCCTCGAGGCGGCCCAGCAGCACCTCGCGCCGGCGCCACAGGTGGTCGGCGACGTCCGCCACCGGGGTCCGCACCAGGGTGGTCCAGCCGCCGCGGCGCTCCACCTGCTGGATCCGGGCCAAGAGCTGGCCGCGGCTGAACCACGGCCGATCGGGCACGTCGGCCCCGGCGAAGACGCCCAGGGAGCGCGCCAGGTACAGCCCGGAGGTGCCGGCGTCCGGCACGTGCACGTGCACCACGCTGATCCCGGACTCGTCCTCCTCCACGCGCACCAGCTCGGCCTCGCGGAGTCCGGGGGTGTCGGTCAGCAGCCCCGAGAGCGCCACGTCGGCGGCCCGCCTCCAGTACGCCGGGTGCGAGGGCTCCCGGAGCTGGACCGGGTCGTGCTCGGAGGGTGCGACGAGCCGCTTCAGGACGACCTCGCGCTCGCCCTCACGCCCGGCGTAGACACCCAAGGTGGACGGGCCCGAGCCGGGCAGTCGGCGCCACCCCGGCTCCGGTTGCCACATGTTCGGTGACGCTAGCCGATGTCGCGGCTGCGGCACCGCCAAAACGCGGCAGCCGTCAGACGTTGAAGCCGAGCGCGCGCAGCTGCTCGCGGCCGTCCTCGGTGATCTTGTCCGGGCCCCACGGCGGCATCCAGACCCAGTTGATCACCACGTCGGTGACCAGACCCTCGAGGGCGGAGTTCGTCTGGTCCTGGATCACGTCGGTCAGCGGACAGGCCGCCGAGGTCAGCGTCATGTCCACCACGCAGCGGGTGTCCTCGTCCAGGTGCACCCCGTAGACGAGGCCGAGGTCGACCACGTTGATGCCCAGCTCGGGGTCCACGACGTCCTTGAGCGCCTCGGTCACGTCCTCGAGGGTGACCGGGCTCCCGAGCCCGTCGAGGTCGACCGTCGGCAGGTCAGAGTGCTGCTGGCTCTGGTCCTTCGTGTTCATCGTGTTCATCGTGCATCCTCCTTGAGCGAGTCTGTCTGGAGCGCCTGGGCGCAGGCGTCCTTGAAGGCCATCCAGGGCAGCAGCGCGCACTTGACCCGGGCCGGGAACTTCGCGACCCCGGCGAAGGCGATGCCGTCCTCCAGCACCTCCTCGTCCGGCTCGACCTGCCCCTTGCCCTGCATCAGCGTCAGGAACTCCTGGTGCACCGCCATCGCCTCGGTCACCGGCTTGCCGATCACCAGGTCGGCCATCACCGACGCCGCGGCCTGGGAGATCGAGCAGCCGAGGGCCTGGTAGGAGACGTCCTCGACGCGACCGTCGTCCAGGTGAACCCGCAGCGTCACCTCGTCGCCGCACGTCGGGTTGACGTGGTGCACCTCGGCGCCGAACGGCTCCCGCAGGCCACGGTGCAGGGGGTTCTTGTAGTGGTCGAGGATGATCTCCTGGTAGAGCGCATCCAGTTGCGACGACACCGCGCTCACCCGACCTTGAAGTAGTCGCGGGTGTAGTGCAGGGACTCCACCAGCGCGTCGATCTCGGCCGGCGTGGTGTAGAGGTACGACGACATCCTCGTGGAGCTCTGCACGCCGTACCGGGCGTGGGCGGGTTTGGCGCAGTGGTGCCCGGCGCGCACCGCCACGCCGCGGGTGTCCAGCACCTGGGCGACGTCGTGCGGGTGCACCCCGGCGAGCTCGAAGGCAATCGCGCCCCCGCGCTCCGTCGCCTGGCGCGGCCCCAGCACGGTGAGCCCGGGCACCGACGCCAGCCCCTCGAGGGCATACGCGGTGATCGCCTGCTCGTGGGCGTGGACCGCGTCCATGCCCACGGCGCGCAGGTAGTCCACCGCCGCGCCCAGGCCAACCGCCTCGACGATCGGCGGGGTGCCTGCCTCGAACCGGTGCGGCAGCCCGGCGTAGGTGGAGCGCTCCATCGTCACCGTGGCGATCATCTCGCCGCCCCCCAGGAACGGCGGCAGCTGTTCGAACACCGCGGTGCGACCCCACAGCACCCCGATCCCGGTCGGGCCGAGCATCTTGTGGCCGGTGAAGGCGACGAAGTCGGCCCCCACCGCGTCGACGTCGACGGGCAGCTGCGGCACGGCCTGCGAGGCGTCCAGCACCACCAGAGCGCCCTGGGCCCTGGCCCGGGCCGCGATGTCGGCGACCGGGTTGACGGTGCCGAGCATGTTGGAGACCCAGGTCAGCGAGACGACCCTGGTCCGCTCGTTGATCAGCTCGTCGATCCCGGACAGGTCGAGCTGCCCCTCGTCGGTGAGGCCGAACCAGCGCAACCGGGCGCCCGTCCGCTCGGCCAGCAGCTGCCAGGGCACGATGTTGGAGTGGTGCTCCATCTCGGTGATGAGGATCTCGTCGCCCTCGCCCAGCTGCAGCGGGCCGCGCGCCCACGCCAGGGCGTTGGCCACCAGGTTGATCGCCTCTGTGGCGTTCTTGGTGAACACCACCTCGTGCCGGTCCGGGGCGTGGATGAACCCGGCCACCTTGTCGCGCGCGCCCTCGAAGGCCTCGGTCGCCTCGGCGCCCAGGGTGTGCATGGCGCGGGCGATGTTGGCGTTGTGCCGTTCGAGGTGGTCGACCATCGCGTCGATCACCACCTGCGGCTTCTGCGAGGTGTTGGCGCTGTCCAGGTAGACCAGCGGGCGCCCCTCGGAGACCGTGCGCTGCAGGATCGGGAAGTCCTTGCGGATGACCTCCAGCTCGGGCAGCAGACCGGGGAGGCTCATCTCACACCGCGGCCCGGGTGTACTTGTCGTAACCCTCGGCCTCGAGCTGGTCGGCCAGCTCGGGCCCGCCCTGCTCGGCGATCCGGCCATCGACGAAGACGTGCACGAAGTCCGGCTTGATGTAGCGCAGGATGCGCGTGTAGTGGGTGATCAGCAGCACGCCCTTGTCGCCGCCCTCGGCGAACCGGTTGACGCCCTCGGAGACCACCTTGACCGCGTCGATGTCCAGGCCGGAGTCGGTCTCGTCGAGCACCGCCACCCGGGGTGCCAGCAGCTCGAGCTGGGCGATCTCGTGGCGCTTCTTCTCGCCGCCGGAGAACCCCTCGTTGACCGAGCGCTGCGCGAACGTCGGGTCGAGGTCGACCGCGCGCAGGGCGGCGTTGACGTCCTTGACCCAGGTGCGGAGCTTGGGGGCCTCGCCGTCGATGGCGGTCTTGGCGGTGCGCAGGAAGTTGGCCACCGAGACCCCGGGGACCTCCACCGGGTACTGCATGGCCAGGAACAGGCCCGCGCGAGCCCGCTCGTCGACGCTCATCGCCAGCACGTCCTGGCCGTCGAGGGTGACGCTGCCGGAGGTGACGGTGTACTTCGGGTGACCGGCGATCGAGTACGCCAGCGTGGACTTACCCGAACCGTTGGGCCCCATGATCGCGTGCGTCTCGCCGGCCTGGATGCGCAGCGTGACGCCCTTGAGGATCGCCTTGGGTCCGTCCTCGGTCTCGACCGAGACGTGCAGGTCGTTGATGGCGAGGATGCTCATGAGGGGGTGACTCCATTCAGGGTGGTGTCGACGTCGATGTACACATCGCCGTCGCGGATCTCTACGGGGAAGGTGGCGACCGGCTCGGTCGCGGGCAGGCCGGTGGGCTTGCCGGTGCGCAGGTCGAAGCGCGAGCCGTGCAGCCAGCACTCCACGGTGCAGTCGGTGACCTCGCCCTCGCTGAGGGGGACCTCGGCGTGGCTGCACAGGTTCTGCAGGGCGAAGACCTCGTCCTCGTGCCGGGCGACGGCGACCTCCAGGTCCCCGAGCAGTACGGCGAGTGGCTCGTCGCCGGGCACCTCGGCCAACGCACAGGCTCTACGCATCGTCATCAGAAGTGCTTCCCGGTGACGTTCTTGGCCAGCTCGGCCTCGACCGTGGCCACGAGGTGCTCCTCGATGGCCGGCACGTCCACCTTGCGGATCAGGTCGTTGAAGAAGCCGTGCACCACCAGTCGGCGGGCCTCGGCCTCCTCGATGCCGCGCGAGCGCAGGTAGAACAGCTGGTTGTCGTCGAACCGGCCGGTGGCCGAGGCGTGCCCGGCGCCCTCGATCTCGCCGGTCTCGATCTCCAGGTTCGGCACCGAGTCGGCCCGGCAGCCGTCGGTCAGCACCAGGTTCCGGTTCTCCTCGAAGGTCTCGATGCCCTCGGCGACCTTGCGGATCAACACGTTGCCCACCCACACGGTGTGGGCCTTCTCGCCCTGCAGGGCGCCCTTGTAGACCACGTGGCTGCGGGTGTGCGGGGCCGTGTGGTCCGCGAAGAGGCGGTGCTCCAGGTGCTGGCCGGCGTCGGCGAAGTACAGGCCCAGCATCTCCGCGGAGCCGCCAGGGCCGGCGTACGTGAGGTTGGCGTCCATCCGCACCAGGTCGCCGCCGAAGCTGATCGCGGCGTGCTTGTAGGCGGCGTCGCGGCCCACCGAGGCCTGGGTGTGGGCCAGGTGCACGGCGTCGTCGGCCCAGTCCTGGACCGAGACCACGCTGACCTCAGCCCCGTCACCCACCTCGATCTCCA
>ERZ1645187.1973-NODE-1973-length-18468-cov-247.906425_pt1 | contig 18468 bp, 14 predicted proteins | sample MGYA00575352_ERZ1645187 | MGnify/ENA primary metagenome ERZ1645187 (study PRJEB40837, sample SAMN11349314) | freshwater sediment metagenome | isolation source: river sediment | host: Sediment | place: India: Wazaribad , New Delhi | collected 2017-02-21 ... | reverse complement strand
CACCGCGCCGCTGGCAAAGCGGCCGATGCGGATCTTGGGGCCTTGCAGGTCGACCAGCACCGCCAGGTCGCGTCCGGCGGCGGCGGCCGCGGCGCGCACGGCCTCAACCCGTTCCCGATGGCGCTCATGGCGGTCGTGGGACAGGTTGAGCCGCACCACGTCCACCCCGGCGGCGATCAGCCGGTCAAGGACCTGCGGGCCGTCGGTGGCGGGGCCGAGGGTGGCGACGATCTTGGTGCGTCTGGGCATGGGGCTCGCTGCGGTGGGGGCCGGGGCTCCGGCCGGGGTCGGGTCGTTAAGAGCGGTCAAGGGGCGGTGGGGCTATTCAGGAGCGCCACAGGAGGAGGCCGTAATCCCCGTGGGGTCGCCCCGGCCCGATCCACGGGGCTGGGTTGAAGGTCACAACCCGACACCCAGACCAGGGCGCGAGGCTGGCGCCAGGGTGGGTCAGGGCGCGTCCGCTCCCCATCCCGGCGTCCGCGGGTCGAGTTGGACCAGTGGCCTGGTTCGGCTCCGCAACCCTCCGTACCCTTCCCCAGGCAGCGTTTGGGCCTCAACCCTGGGCGCGGGCCTCCAGCATGGCCACCGCGGGCAGGGTCTTACCCTCCAGGTACTCCAGGAAGGCACCGCCGGCGGTGGAGATGTAGCTCACCTGGTCGTAGATGTCGTACTTCTGGATGGCGGCGATGGTGTCCCCGCCCCCAGCGAGGGAGAAGCCCGGCGCGGCGGCGATGGCCCGCGCCAGGGTCTCGGTGCCGCCGCCAAATTGGTCGAACTCGAAGACGCCCACCGGGCCGTTCCAGACGATGGTCCCGGCCTGGGCGATGATCGCCGCCAGTTCCGCGGCGGAGGCGGGACCGATGTCGAAGATCATCTCGTCATCGGCCACCTCGCTGGCGGCCTTGGTCACCGCTGGCTCGTCGGCGGCGAACTGCTTGCCCACCACCACGTCGCTGGCGATGGGGATGCTCGCCCCGCGGGCGGCCATCTTGGTCATCAGGGCCTGGGCGGTCTCCACCAGGTCGTCCTCGCACAGGGACTTGCCGACGTTGAAGCCGGCGGCCTTGAGGAAGGTGTTGGCGATGCCGCCCCCGACCACCAGTTGGTCGACCTTCTCCGCCAGGGACTCCAGCACCGTGAGCTTGGTCGAGACCTTGGAGCCGCCGACGATGGCCACCATCGGTCGTGCCGGGTTGGCCAGGGCCTTGCCCAAGGCGTCCAACTCCTCGGCCAGGAGCAGGCCGGCGCAGGCCACCGGGGCATAGGTGCCAACGCCGGTGGTGGAGGCCTCCGCCCGATGGGCGGTACCAAAGGCGTCCATGACGAAGACATCGCACAGGGCGGCGTACTTGCGCGCCGTCTCCTCGACGTTCTTCTTCTCGCCCTTGTTGACGCGGCAGTTCTCCAGCACCACCAGTTCGCCGGGGGCGACCTCGAAGCCGCCGTCCACCCAGTCCCGGATCAACCGCACCGGCTGGCCCAGGCGGCCGGCGATGTTGTCCGCGACGGGCTGGAGGGAAACCTCGGGGCTCCACTCACCCTCGGTGGGGCGGCCCAGGTGGGAGGTGACCATGACCTTGGCCCCGGCCTTCAGGCAGTGCTCGATGGTCGGCATGGAGGCGGTGATGCGGGCATCGGAGGTGACCTTGCCCTCCTTGACGGGGACGTTGAGATCGGCGCGGATCAGGACGCGCTTGCCAGCCAGATCGAGGTCGGTCAACTTGATAAAGGACATGGGCGGCCTCCGTGATGTCAGGGACGGGGTTTAGCGAGGCGAGGAAGGCTGGTTGCCCCTCCCCTCACGTGAGGGGGTGGGAGGAGGGGCTGTGGGTGCGCTCAGCGCTTACTTGGCGACGTGCTCGACCATGCGCAGCATGTTGCAGGTGTAACCGTACTCGTTGTCGTACCAGGCCACGATCTTGACGAAGGTCGGGTCGAGGGCGATGCCGGCCTCGGCGTCGAAGATGGAGGGGGTGGAACGGCCGCGGAAGTCGGTGGAGACCACCTTCTCGTCGGTGTAGGCCAGGACGCCAGCCAGGTCGCCGGACTGGGAGGCGGCCTTCATGGCGGCGCAGATCTCGTCGTACTTGGCCTCCTTGCTCAGCTCGACGGTCAGGTCGACCACGGAGACGTCGGAGGTAGGCACGCGGAAGGCCATGCCGGTCAGCTTGCCGTTCAGCTCCGGCAGCACCTTGCCGACGGCCTTGGCGGCGCCGGTGGAGGACGGGATGATGTTCTCCAGGATGCCGCGGCCGCCGCGCCAGTCCTTCTTGGAGGGGCCGTCGACGGTCTTCTGGGTGGCGGTGGCGGCGTGGACGGTGGTCATGAGGCCGCGCTTGATGCCCCAGTTGTCATGCAGCACCTTGGCCACGGGGGCCAGGCAGTTGGTGGTGCAGGAGGCGGCGGAGACGATGGCCTGACCGGCATAAGTGTTGTGGTTGACGCCATAGACGAACATGGGGGTGGCGTCCTTGGAGGGGGCGGACTGGACCACCTTCTTGGCGCCGGCCTGGATGTGCTTCTGACAGGAGGCGTCGTCGAGGAAGAAGCCGGTGCACTCCAGGACGATGTCGGCGCCGACCTCATTCCACTTGAGGTTGGCGGGATCGGTCTCGGCGGTCAGGCGGATGCGCTTGCCATTGACGATCATGGTGTTGCCATCGACGGCGATGTCGCCGGGGAAATTACCGTGAACCGAGTCGTACTTGAGCATGTAGGCCAGATAGTCCGGGTCCAGCAGGTCGTTGATGGCGACGACCTCGATGCTGGGGAAGTCCTTGGCGATGGCGCGGAAGGCCATGCGGCCGATGCGGCCGAAACCGTTGATACCGACTTTGATCGTCATGCGTCTACTCCTGAGTGATGCAAGCTGTGAGTGAAGTGATTGGGTAAGGGATTAAATGTAGGGTCGTTTGATTAGGCCTTGGCGAGTACCGGATACCCCGCGGCCCCAAGTGGCATGAGACTCGCTACCGGCATCTGCCCAGCATTGCGCTAGCCAGCCACCGGGCTGCCAGCGCTCATGCCCGTGGCAACGCCTGGCGTCAAGCCAGACGCGGCCTCGCCACGGACGCTAACCCAGGCCCTTGACGGTAGCCACCAGATTGTCAACCGTAAAGCCAAAGGCCTTGAACAGGTCCCCCGCCGGGGCGGACTCGCCGAAGCGATCGATGCCCATGACCGCCCCCTGGCAGCCGACATACTTCCACCAGCCCCCGGTGCTGGCGGCCTCGATGGCCACCCGGGCGGTGACGGCCTTGGGCAACACGGCCTCGCGGTAGGCGGCGTCCTGGGCGTCGAAGACGTCGGTGCTGGGCATGGAGACCACGCGCGCCGCCTTGCCATGGGCCGCCAGGGCTTCGGCGCCCTTCACCGCCAGTTCCACCTCGGAGCCGGTGGCGATGAGGATGACGTCCGGCGTGCCATCACAGTCGCGCAGCACGTAACCACCGCGGGCGATGTTGGCCAGTTGGTCGGCGTCACGCTCCATGTGGGCCAGGTTCTGGCGGGAGAAGATCAGGCAGCTTGGCCCGGTCTTGCGCTCGATGGCCAGCTTCCAGGCCACGGCGGACTCCACTGCGTCACAGGGCCGCCAGACGCTCATATTGGGGATCATGCGCAGGGTGGGGATCTGCTCGACGGGCTGGTGGGTGGGTCCATCCTCGCCCAGGCCGATGGAGTCGTGGGTGTAGACGAAGATGCTCGGCACCTTCATCAGGGCCGCCATGCGCAGGGCGTTGCGGGCATACTCGGAGAACATGAGGAAGGTGGCGCCGTAGGGCACGAAGCCGCCGTGCAGGGCGATGCCGTTCATGATGGCGGACATGCCGAACTCGCGCACGCCATAGTAAAGGTAATTGCCGGAGGCGTCGGTCTTGCCGACCCCCTTGCACCCCTTCCAGATGGTCAGGTTGGAGCCGGCCAGGTCGGCGGAACCGCCAAGGAGCTCGGGCAGCAGGGGACCGAAGCCGTCCAGGGCATTCTGGGATGCCTTGCGGGAGGCGATGGTCTCGCCCTTGGCGATCACGGCCTCGACGAAGGCCTGGGACTTCTCCGCCCAGGCGGCGGGCAGGTCGCCGGCCATGCGGCGCTGGAATTCGGCGGCCTCGGCGGGATAGGCGGCGGCGTAGGCGGCGAAGCGGTCGTTCCACTCCGCCTCGGCTCGGGCGCCGGCCTCGCGGGCATCCCAGCCGGCGCGGATGTCGGCGGGGATCTCGAAGGGGGCGTGACGCCAGCCCAGGTTCTCCCGGGTCAGGGCGATCTCGTCATCACCCAGGGGGGCGCCGTGGCACTCCTCCTTGCCCTGCTTGTTGGGGGAGCCGTAGCCGATGATGGTCTGGCAGCAGATCAGGGAAGGCTTGCCCTCGATGGCGCGGGCCACCTCGATGGCAGCCTTGATGGCCTCGGGGTCATGGCCGTCGACCTGGGGAATGACGTGCCAGCCGTAGGCCTCGAAGCGCTTGGGGGTATCGTCCAGGAACCAGCCCGGGGTGTTGCCGTGGCCGCGCACCTCGCCATCGATGGAGATGTTGTTGTCATCGTAGAAGCAGATCAGCTTGCCCAGGCCCAGGGCGCCCGCCAGGGAGCAGGCCTCGTGGGAGATACCCTCCATCAGGCAGCCGTCACCCAGGAAGACGTAGGTGTGATGGTCGACGATGGCATGACCGGGCTTGTTGAACTGACCGGCAAGGATCTTCTCCGCCAGGGCCATGCCCACGGCGTTGGTGATGCCCTGACCCAGGGGACCGGTGGTGGTCTCGACCCCGGGGGCGTAACCATACTCGGGGTGGCCTGGGGTCCTGGAGTGAAGCTGGCGGAAAGACTTGAGGTCCTCGATGCCAAGGTCGTAACCGGTGAGGTGCAGCAGGGAATAAATCAGCATGGAACCGTGCCCGTTGGAGAGCACGAAGCGGTCACGGTCGGCCCAGGCGGGGTTGGCCGGGTTATGGCGCAAGTAATCGTTCCACAGCACCTCGGCGATGTCAGCCATGCCCATGGGGGCGCCCGGATGCCCGGACTTGGCCTTCTGGACCGCATCCATGCTCAGGGCGCGGATGGCATTCGCGAGTTCTTGACGTGAGGACATGAAGCCCCTCCTCAATATAGTTTTAGGAATCGGTGTCTTACGCCTGGGAACCGGCTTAGTGGCGATCAGGCCCGCGGCAGGCATGGCAAAAGGTCACATATTGTGTATCAATTACCTGAGCAGCCGCAAAGCAAGTCCTCTTATAGGGGCAAAAATAATTTTATAAGTTGCTTATATGACGATTTGCTGACAAGCCACCGCCTACCCGGGGGCTAGACGTACTTGCGCCATTTGATGGAACAGCCCATGCTCGGGATCTGGTCCTGGGGGCCTTGGCCGGTGGCGGCGACCTGCTTCATGGCCTCGAAGAGATCCCGGCGGACGCCCTCCGGCGCCGTCTCCTTGCGACTTTCATCCAGGCGGCCCCGGTATTGCAGGCCCAGATCGGCGTTGTAACCGAAGAAGTCCGGGGTGCAGACCGCGCCATAGGCCTTCGCCACCGCCTGGGTCTCGTCCAGCAGGTAGGGGAAGGGGAAGTTCAGTTCCTTAGCCAGGGCCTGCATGCGCTCGAAGGAGTCTTCGGGGTACTCCGTGGGATCGTTCGACATGATGGCCACGCTGCCAATCCCCAGGGGCTGCAACTCCCGGACGTCGCGGATGATGCGTTGGATGACCGCTTTGACATAGGGGCAGTGATTGCAGATGAACATCACCAGCAGGCCCTTGTCACCGGCGCACGCGTCCCGGGTCCAGTGGCGACCATCAACGCCGGGCAGGTTGAAATCCGGGGCGGCTTGACCGAAATCGCAGAGTGGGGTTTGCAGGGATACCATGGCACGCGTCTCCTCGCCTGGGAATATTTTCAGCGGATCAATCGGATGTCTATCAGGTTCCAGTTTACGTACCGCCCGCGACGGGGTGGACGCTGGATCGCGATTCACCGGCGGGCATCTTAACCCCAGCGCGAGAAAACCCCAAACCGCCCCTAGGCATCCGGGGCCGGGGACCTTAGAATTCCCGCCTTTAAATCTGGCCCCTGCCCGGGAGCCGCCGCAAGGAGCTGAATGCCCATCATGTCACAAGAAACCATCTTTACCTCGGAATCCGTCTCCGAAGGCCATCCGGACAAGGTCGCCGACCAGGTCTCGGATGCCGTCCTGGACGCCATCCTGACCGAGGACCCCACCGCCCGCGTCGCCTGCGAGACCCTGGTCAAGACCGGCATGGTCATTGTCGCCGGGGAGATCACCACCAACATCTGCTTCGATGTCGAGGCCATCGCCCGCCGCACTATCAAGAAGATCGGCTACAACAGCTCCGAGATGGGTTTCGACTGGGAGTCCTGCGCCGTCCTCAACGCCCTGGGCAAACAGTCCCCCGACATCGCCATGGGGGTCAATCAGACCGATGACCACGAACAGGGCGCCGGCGACCAGGGGATGATGTTCGGTTACGCCTGCAACGAGACCGATGTCCTGATGCCGGCCCCCATTACCTACGCCCACCGCCTGGTCAAGCGCCAGTCCGAGGTGCGCCGCAAGGGGGTCCTACCCTGGCTGCGTCCGGACGCCAAGAGCCAGGTCAGCTTCCGCTACCAGAACGGGAAGCCGGTGGCCATCGACACCGTGGTCCTCTCCACCCAGCACAGTCCCGACATCGCCGAGTCCGACCTCCACGAGGCGGTGATGGACGAGATCATCAAGCCGGTGCTGCCCGAGGAGTGGCTGAGCAAGCAGACCCGCTATTTCATCAACCCCACAGGGCGGTTCGTCATCGGCGGCCCCATGGGCGACTGCGGCGTCACCGGCCGCAAGATCATCGTCGACACCTATGGCGGCATGGCTCGCCACGGGGGCGGCGCCTTCTCCGGCAAAGACCCCTCGAAGGTCGACCGCTCCGCGGCCTACGCCTGCCGCTACATCGCCAAGAACATCGTCGCCGCAGGCCTGGCGGAGCGCTGCGAGATCCAGGTTTCTTACGCCATTGGCGTCGCCGAACCCACCTCGGTGATGGTCGATACCTTCGGCACCGGCCAGATCGGCGACGAGCAGCTCATCGGCCTGATTCGCGAGCACTTCGACCTGCGCCCCCGCGGCATCGTCACCATGCTCGACCTGCTCAAGCCCCGTTACCTGGACACCGCCGCTTACGGCCACTTTGGCCGCCAGGAGGAGCATTTCACCTGGGAGCGCACCGACAAGGCCGCGCTGCTGAAGAAGTCCGCCGGCGGCTGAGCCTGGGCTTGGGCCTCTCGCCCTCGTCGTGCCGCCAGGATTTGCTTTCGGTTTTGCCACACCTACATTGCCGGCCGAAAATCCGAATGTTTTAAGTACCCCCCCTTCCGCCGAGGAGCGCTGCAACGGGATCCCCTCCCGCCAGGCTCGGGGAAGGTTGATCATCGACAACGGCGCTCACTCAGACCAACCCTGGAGTAACCAGCATGAGTGAGTTCACCGACTACAAGGTCGCCGACATCAACCTGGCCGAGTGGGGCCGCAAGGAGATCGCCATCGCCGAGACCGAGATGCCCGGTCTCATGGCCATCCGCCGCAAGTACGCCGCCACCAAGCCCCTCACCGGGGCTCGCATCAGCGGCAGCCTGCACATGACCATCCAGACCGCGGTCCTGATCGAGACCCTGGTCGACCTCGGGGCCCAGGTGCGCTGGTGCTCCTGCAACATCTTCTCAACCCAGGACCACGCCGCCGCCGCCATCGCCGCACGCGGCGTCCCCGTCTACGCCTGGAAGGGCGAGACCCTTGAGGAGTACTGGTGGTGCACCGAGCAGGTGGTCAACTGGCCCGACGGCGGCGGGCCCAACATGCTCCTGGACGATGGCGGCGACGCCACCCTGCTGGTGCACAAGGGCGTCGAATACGAAAAGTCCGGCGCCGTCCCCGCCCCCAGCGCCAGCGACAACGAGGAGTGGCGCGCCGTGCTGGGCGTCCTCGGCCGGACCTTCGAGCGTGACCACCAGCACTGGCACAAGTTGGCCGCCCACATCCGCGGCGTCACCGAGGAGACCACCACCGGCGTCCACCGCCTCTACGAGATGGCCAAGTCCGGCACCCTGCTCTTCCCGGCCATGAACGTCAACGACTCGGTCACCAAGTCCAAGTTCGACAACCTCTATGGCTGCCGGGAGTCCCTGGTGGACGGCATCAAACGCGCCACCGACGTCATGATCGCTGGCAAGATCGCCATGGTCTGCGGCTATGGCGACGTGGGCAAGGGCTGCTGCCAGTCCCTGCGCGGCTTGGGCGCCACCGTCTGGGTCTCCGAGATCGACCCCATCTGCGCCCTGCAGGCGGCGATGGAGGGCTACCGGGTGGTGACCATGGAGGAGGCCGCCCCGCTGGCGGACATCTTCGTCACCGCCACCGGCAACCTCAACGTCATCACTCACGACCACCTGCTGGCGATGAAGGACCAGGCCATCGTCTGCAACATCGGCCACTTCGACAACGAGATCGAGGTCGCCGCTATCGAGCAGTACACCTGGGAGGAGATCAAGCCCCAGGTGGATCACATCATCTTCCCGACGGGCCGGCGCATCATCCTCCTGGCCAAGGGCCGGCTGGTGAACCTGGGCTGCGCCACCGGCCACCCCAGCTTTGTCATGTCCAACAGCTTCAGCAACCAGGTCCTGGCCCAGATCGAGCTCTTCACCCGCCATGACCAGTACCCCATTGGGGTCTATGTCCTGCCCAAGCTGCTCGATGAGGAGGTGGCCCGCCTGCACCTGGGCAAGATCGGCGCCAAGCTGACCGAACTCACCCAGGCCCAGGCAGATTATATCGGCGTGCCGGTGGCTGGGCCCTACAAGCCCGAGCCCTATCGCTATTAAGACAGCTCAATCGCCGCTGGGGTATCCGTTCAGACCCCTCCCGCCCTGGAGATGGCTTTGGAAGCCAAGCCGCTGATTCTCCAACTCCCTCCCCCCTGGCGGGGGAGGGCTGGGGAGCGGGGGTCTGTACGGTTACCCGCTCGGAAGGCGTCCGTTATCGAGTCCCCGCTTGGCGCCCCCAGGGGGCTCTCACTTCGGGGCCTCATTGGATGGCCCCCAGAATGGACCCTTTCCCAGCGCTATCACCCATGAAGGATCGGCGGGGCTCCGGGGCATGCGCCCCGCCGCCCCGCCCGGTTTCGCCACCGCAGGAGCCCCATGAACCACCCGCAACCCTCCTTCAGCTTCGAGCTCTTCCCCCCCAAAACCCCGGAGGGGCTGACCAAACTCTCCGCCAGCATCGACCGGATGAATGCCGTCGGGCCCGAGTACTTTTCCGTAACCTACGGGGCGGGCGGCTCGACCCGGGACTGTACCTTCGCCGCCCTGGACCTGCTCCTGGCCAAGGGCATCGCCGCCGCCCCCCACCTGGCCTGCATCGGCTCCAGCCGGACCGAGGTCCGGGCCATCCTCGACCGCTACCGCGCCCAGGGGATCCGCCGTCTGGTGGCCCTGCGCGGCGACCTGCCCTCGGGCATGGGCCTGGGGACCTCTGGAGACTTCCGCTACGCCAACGAACTGGTGAGCTTCATCCGCCAGGAGACCGGCGATCACTTCCGCCTGGAGGTCGCCGCCTACCCCGAGGTCCATCCCCAGGCGGGCAACGCCGATCAGGACCTGGCCAATTTCCAGCGCAAGGTCGCGGCCGGCGCCAACGCCGCCATCACCCAGTACTTTTACAATGCCGACGCCTACTTCGCCTTCGTCGACCGCTGCGCGGGGCGGGGCATCAAGATCCCCATCCTGCCGGGCATCATGCCCATCACCAATTTCTCCCAGCTCGCCCGCTTCTCCGACGCCTGCGGCGCCGAGATCCCGCGCTGGCTGCGCAAGCGCCTGGAGGCCATGGGTGACGACATCGAGGCCATCCGCGCTTTCGGTCATGAGGTCGTGCTCAACCTCTGTCTTCGGCTCCTGGAGGGTGGCGCGCCGGGCCTGCACTTCTACAGCATGAATCAGGCGGAGCCCGTGCTGCGGCTCTGGCATGATCTGGGGCTGCCGGGGGCCGAGCGCTTATAAGCCGGTTGTTTATCGCGGCCGGCCGGAGTGGCTTCCGGGGGATCAGTTGCCGCTCGTCATGAATTTTGCCGAGGCATTCGGGCGCTTCTTGGTTCTTCAGCGCTTCCGGATCGGGTGGCGTCTGGCGGGGGACGCCGTGAATCCGTCCATGGAGGCTTGACGCCAGCATCCTTGCTGGCGACACCCCCGCCAGTCGCCACCCGATCCTCCCTCAGCTCCCCTCGATTCCTCACTTCCCGAAAACGTATGTGCATCAGGCAGATCCTGAAGGGAACGACACAAAGCAATTGAGGGAAAAATGGCTTTGTTTCGCAAAACGCCCCTTTTCGCGGCAAGCTCTGCCGGGCCGCCCCAGATCCCGCGACTCTCAAGCTTCTACAGCTTTTTCCGAGCGCGGCTGAACCATAGTCGCCCTTCACATTGAAACCAAGGCGTAATGGGATATGAATATCAAGCGAAGAGACTTTATCAAGGGGTGCGCAACGGCGTGTGTTCTGATGGTGCCGGGCACAGCTAGCGCAGCGACCAGGCTCAATAACAATGAAGCATCCATTCGGGATGCAGACTCGCGTATCGAAAAATCAATCAAAGCGGGCTTCGGTGGTGGCTTCTCGGTGCGTGCTCATGGCCGATCAAACGGGCTGACTTACGCCGAAATCGAACATGTTGGCAACCGATATACCGTTGTTTCTGCTGACTTGGTTGACTGGAAGATCATGAGTTCAGCCTGAGAAGGCTAAGCTGTGCAAGATTTCCAGGCAACAGAGTTGGTGATTTCCCCTCGAGTAAGCGTATGTGAAGATCATTGACGACGTCGCGTTTCGCGTGCTGGATTAACAGAAGCATCCTGTAAGGATCTGAGTCGTGTCCCAACAAATCAAATATATCCGCATACATCCAGGCATCGGCGTAGCTCGCTTGGGAAACAGTGACGAGTTTTATATTGGCCCCGAAGCCCCTGGTATCGTTGTCGATCCGGGGGGCAGTGGTGGACCTGGGCCTGATGGAGGAACCTACCGCGACAGCAGCGCGCGCTTGAAGCGTCAGGCGCAGCGGTATCGGGTATATGCCTACGACGCCAACGACAAGGTTATCGCCGAGCTGACGGCCGATTCGGGTCTGGTCAAGTCTCTCTGCTGGCGGGTTCACGTCAGGAACATGAAGGCCGCGAGTTATGCATTTCAGGGTGCCTATCGTTTTGATCCGGACGCGTTGCGCAACCCAGCCATTCAGCCTGGCGAGCAGCCGATCGAGCGTAATCAGTTGATCATCGATCCCGGTGTTCATAGGATCGCCTCCGGGCAGGGTGGACCGGTCGTGATGAAAGGGGACGTCTTCACGGGTATCAAAAAAGGTACCTTACCAGGTGGCTTGCGGTTTGAGGGCTATACGCCCAAAGATCCGGCGCAAGCGGTTGAGGTCACCTATACAGCCGCCACGGACATCGAGCTGGGGCAACTTCGGCTCGACGCCCGGGATCGTTTGCTGTTCGTGCCGGCACCGGGCAAAGGTGATTGTGTCACAACACCCAGAGTCGTGTTGTCGAACCCCAGTGAATCCATTGAACCGCCGATTGGCCCGGAAAAGGGCGAAAACCCACTGACGAACCAGTTTGCCTATTTCAACGTTCCCGGTTGGTGGGACGATACCTGTTGTGGAGAAATTGACGTTACCGTCACCCTCAATGACGGCACGGTGTTAAGCACGCGCGATAACGTTCAATCGGAAGCGGATGATGGGACAAGGAACCCAAAGGCTGGCGCATGGATCATCACCGCGCCACCCAAGTATGCGCCTCATATCTACCATGTGGTCTCCATACTGGACCGTGTTTACGAGACGTTTCCGGAAGCTTATCCGTATGCTGGGAAAAGAACCAATTTTTACCGCGATATTTATCCCATATTTTCGAACGCCGTATATTCCGGTTGGGTCAGTGTTGAGGCCGCCGGTGTCAAGCCCGAAGCACAGAGTCGTGCCCATGGTCCGGCGCAGTCAGGCAACTTGCTCAGTCCTGGATACCTGGCAGCCTTGAGCGATCCCAGCGAGAACATGAAGCCGGTCAGGCAAACCATCTATCGCCTCATGCGTCATGCTCCCGGACCACGAGGGCGATTAGTCGATTCGCTGCTGCCCGCACCCCCTCAGCGGCCAACTAGTTGGAAAACCGAAGAGTTCCAACGAGCGGAAGTTGACACCTTGATGCCCAAACTGTGGGGTACGGGCGGCAAACCGCTGCAGAATCGGCAACTGGGCACCAATCTGCCTGACCAATTCCTGAGCTTGACCGATTGGCAGTTGAATCATTTGCAGCACTGGGCTGAAGGGGACTTTGAGGTCGGTGTTGTGCAACAACCGCTGCCCCTGGAAAAGTTCCCCTTGAACGACCAGCCAAACGCGCTCGACAGCGCGGCGCTTGAGCCAACGGCGGGTGGTGGTTTCCACCCCGGCATCGAATTTCCTTACTTGATCATCTACCGTGAGTTTTTCGCCGAGGCGTTCCGGGTTGCCAAAGACGTTGCGCCTGGTTGGCTCTCTGCCTTCATGTCCAGCCCCTGGCAGGGTGATTTCTGGTCGTGCAACCAGGCCTGGTGGCCGGCGCATCGGCCAGATATCGTTTTCGAATACGATGCCAAAACCAAGACCCGCACCTATAAAGAGTGGTTCCGGGGCTATGATGCGGAGGGCGAACCCCTTTCGTCCACCGATGGTTATGAGCAGATGGCCTATGCCTGGCCAAAGCTGGGGATGGTGCTTCCCATCAAATCCGCCGATGGCCATTTCCTGAAAGATAATGGTTCGGTGGTGTTTGTCGAGCAAGAGCGCGACCCGATACTGAATCGGCCAGCCGCCAAAGGAACATAACCCTTTGCCGTCGACCCTTACCGACCGCGCCGACACCGCTTGGGACGTCGTTGTCATCGGTGCCGGGCCGGCGGGGTCGGCAACCGCCATCACCCTGGCCCGGTTCGGTCAGCGCGTGCTGCTGGTTGACGAGCAGGTGTCCCCCCGCTTCAAGCTGGGTGAATCGCTACCGCCGACCTGTATCGGTCTGGTAAAGCATTTCCTGGGAAATCTTGAAAGCTCGGGGCTGCATCCCGGCGGGGTCTTCCGCACGGCTGGCAATGTCTCAGTATGGGCGACCGCGCAGGCCCAGACCACGGATTTCTTCTTTACGCAATCCGGCTTCGGCCTCTGTGTTGATCGGTTGGCATTCGATGCAGCGCTACGCTCGAATGCCATTGCCTCCGGAGCAGCCTTGCTCAAGGGGATGCGCTTTGAGTCCTGCACCCGTATCGTGGACGGTCCTTTCAATTGGCGACTGAGCTTAAGCTCGCCAGGGCAGACGCAAGTGCACCGCACGCGTTATCTGGTCGATGGTTCAGGACGCTGGGCGGTGGTTGCCAAGGCGCTGGGTGTGTATACCGATAGCGCGGATGATCTATTCGCCTATGCGCAATGGTTTACCGCCGTTGGTGAGGATGATGACAGGTTTACCCGGATTGAAGCGGGGCCGCACGGCTGGTGGTACAGCAACCGTTTGCCTGGTGCCGAAGACAATGCAGTCAGGCGCTTAGTCGTATTCCATTCTGACAAAGACCTGCCCGAAGCGAAAAGGGCCGCGCGTCAGGAGGGTTTCAACCAATTGCTGGACGACTCCACGCATATCGGTCCCTTGCTTAAAGCCCGGAGGTATCGCCCCTGCGGAACCATCCGTGGCGCACCGGCTAACAGTCAGCGATTAGGGGTTTTTTGTGGTGACGCGTGGCTGGCGGTGGGCGATGCGGCCCAAGCCTACGATCCGCTGTCATCCCAAGGCATTGATAAAGCGCTCCGGACGGGTAGTCACGCCGGGCATATGATTCATTACGCCTTGACCGACAACCCGCGGAGCGGGACAGACCTGGGCAGCGGCAATGCGTTCATCCAGCAGTACGCCGAGCAACAGCAGCAGCTCTGGCAAACGTACTGGTCGCAGCGAGATTTCCATTATTGTGCACAACAGCGCTGGCCGGAAAAGCTGTTCTGGCAACGTCGACACCAGCCCCGGCTTTCTCCTGGGCACCTTCGAGCTTAGCGGCCCCGACCTCGCCCCCCCCGCTCTGGTGGGGGGCTATGGCTCCATGTCGGTAAGGGCACCACCTTTGGCCTGGGTGCCTACCGCCTCGAAGTTGGCTTCGTTTCGTAGTAGCGGCCCCTCCAGCCCGCCACAAGCTTGCGGGGCCGGCACATCCGCCGGCCTTGGGATTACCCCACTCCCTACAACCGGGTCATCGTCCTGCGCGACAACAAGCTGGCCGACACCCGCGACGCCCAGGTCACCCTGGCGGAGATCCCCTTCGTCCGCCTGCGCGACGAACTCAACAACCGCCTCCTGACCGGCAGCGCCAGCTTAGGCAAGACCGTCGCCGCCGCTCAGCACACACCCTCGGGATGGCCCCCGAGCGTGGTGCGGGTTCTCGCCGGGATGATCCAGGAACAGCCAGTAGCCAACGCGCCGCTCCTGGGCATCGAACTGCACCCCCTGGACGATCCGGCCGCCATCTGGCAGGGACTCATTGCGTGTGTGGTCGAGATGATCCGGCTCCCGCACTTGAAGTTGCAGCGGCACCCCCCCCCCGCGAGGACCGAAGCGGCGGCGGCGATAGACCAGGACCTCCCCCGACTCCACCAGGGTGCGCATCACCAGGGCCTGGAGACCATAGCCGTTGGTGAGGCCATCGGCATCGCACTCGGTGCTCTCCCACCAGTCGCGCCAGCGCTGCTGGCGGCTCGGGCTCGACCACTGGGTGACGATCCCGGCGCCAATCACGTTGTTGACGATGGCATCCCGCGCGCGCTTGGCCCAGGGGTTGTCCCGCACCAGGGAACGGTGACGGTTGCGCAGGGTGACCAGATCGCCCTGGATCTCGGCATTGGGGCCGGTGGAGGGGGCGTACCAGCCACTGGTGCGCCGGGTGACCTTGGCCCCTTCGTAGCTGCGTTGCGTTGGGCGGGGACCAGGCCGAAGAGGCGGCCAATAGGTTCGACCACCGCCTGCTGCATCCATAGCACCAGACCGTGCGTGGTGGGACCATCCGCCTTAGTCACGGTAGAAGGTGCCGTAGCGGCGGTAGGGAGTCTGGCCCGAGGTGGCCATATCCAGGGCGGCGACATCGCGCCGCGCCTGTTTGATCGCAGCATCCAGATCAGCGCCGCTCTGGTACTCCACCAGGCGATCGCCCAACTGGATACGCCGCAGGCCCCTGGCCCGCAGGTTCAGCAGCGCTTGGTACTGGTCTCGGGTGTAACCCATGCTCGACTACAAGATGTAGGGGTGTTGAGCATAGGTTGGCGCAAGATGTGGGGCAGAACTACGTACGCTGCCGGCCATGGAGAGCGAAGCGAAGGCCGGTAGTCCCCGGTAGGCGTCGGCGCGGGCGTCTGGCCGGCGTGGCGGAGGGGCGAAGTCCCGAAGCCGCAGAGGCCAGATGCAAGCGCATCCGATACGCCGTCAAGCCATTCGACGTAGGGCCATGGCGAAGTCCGACCGCCCCCTTGGGGGCACGTCGTGACGTAGCCGTGGCCCGGAGCGGGGCGAACCGGGGCACAAGGGTTGTCGCCGAGCGCAAGGCGAAAGGGGGACTGGGAAGTCCCGTTTCGCATCCTGAGCACGGCGACACTCCGAAAACTGCACCAGGGGGAAGGTTGGATGGAGCGGATCACGCTGCCCAAGGCAGGCGGCGTTGGGAGGCCGGGATTACAGGTCAAACTGATTGATTGCGTCGCTCACGCCTGATCGGGCAGTGTCTCCCCGAGCACTTGCAGCCAGCCGCGTAACCGCTGCTGCTGGTCTTTCGTCAGCTCGGTGTCAAACAGACCGTAGAGTGACTGGGCCTCGAACAGGAAGTGGGCGTCCATTTCCGCGAGGAGCTGGAGGATGAGCCCATGGATCGTCGGCCGGGCGGAGGCCGCGAGGTCTTCCTCGATGCGCGCCATCTGTAACCGCAGCGCGTCGTGTTGGCGCAGCAGTTCCGGCATATCGAGGTAGTTACAGCTATTCTCGGTGGTGAGAAAGGCGAGGATCGCATGCTCCTCAAGAAACATGTGTCGGCTTATCGCCTCGCTGAAGGTCGAGAAATCGTGGCGGGGATCGCTGCGGTTGGCATCGCGCAGATGCTTCGCCTGGTCCTCCAGCCGGGCATGGTCCCGTTGCAGAATCTCGGTAATGGTCATGGCTTGTCCCCTCTCGGTTACTGACTACTAGGGCGCGCGTCGGGTATTCACCTTGCCACTCTGACCGTCCCATTGAGCATCCTGGGTCATGCGCCTCCAGCGCGGATCGGCTCGCGCAATGACGGAAATCCTTACCGCTTTACTAAGGATTGTAGACCAAAACCGAGCGAGCAAGCGCCGAGGGCCTTCGCTATCACGGGTTGAGACTGGCCTGCCAACGGCGGTAGGCGCAGAGGCCTAGTACGGGGATGAGGGAAGTAGCTACAAAGAAAAAAGGCTGGAGGGGGGTCCCCCCAGCCTGTTACTGGAATCAAGTCGTCAGCACCCATTCATTCTATTTTTGCGGCCTTCATAGCGGCATCGGCACGCAGTAAGCCGGCGCCATAATCACCCCCACCCCAGGTAGCCGTGTAAAAAAACGGCTCCTCGTATGGGTAGGCAACAATGGCATCGTCGGCGGAGAACGGCTGGCCACTCGCTCCCAAGCTGAGGATTTTTTCCATTTCTGCCTGCATCAGCAGTGGCTTGGATTCTAATACCAGGCTGGCGATGGCTGAGACATGCGGGGCCGCCATGCTGGTGCCGCTAACATAGTAATAGCCAAGAGCGGGTGAGAACGCCGGCCGGTAGGGACCCGCGATCCAGGCGCCCGGAGCGGTCACATCCAAATCCTGGGTTTTCTGATCCAAGGATTTGTTGGGGCGGGAACTGAAATCCTCCAAATAGTGCTGGGAGTTGTTGCCAAGGCTATCAGGTGAGTTTAGTTTTTCCGGAACATCCGCGTACCATCCCTGGTTGAACATATCGGCCCAGCCGCCCGCACCCGCCGAGATGACCGGGGTCAAGCCCCCTGGATAGCCCATGCCATCGGTGCCGTTATTCCCGGCGGAAGCGACGACGATGACACCCTTACCGAACGCGTCGTGGATGGCCTCCTCGATCATCGGCGAGGGGGTGGGTCCGCCCAAGCTCAGGTTAATGACCACGGGGCCATCGAGGGTCTCGCTTAAATCGGCTACGTAGCGGATGCCCGCCGCGATCATTTCATCCGTCCCGCCGGTGATTTGCAAGGTACCGTATGGGGATGCAACCTCCCAGCCATCCAGCACCAGCACCGGAATGATGGTCGCTCCCGGGGCCACTCCTTGCACCCAGCGGCTATAGTTGTAATTAAAACCTACGACTGTGCTCGTGACATGCGTGCCATGTCCGCTCGCTAGCTGAGTGATAAACCCACGGTCATCGCGCAGCGGTCCGAACACGATGTCTTCTAAGGTATCGTCCCAGTAGATATCATGTGTGAAGCCTTTGCCCAGTTCCCAGGCGATATTCGCCTGGGAGAAGAAGAACGGCCATAGCGACACGAGTCCGGTATCGAGCACTGCCACGTATACGCCATCACCGACATTGGGTACCGCCTCCGCATCCACCAGGTCCACCCAAAACGGGATTCGCTCGGGCAATAAAGCGGCTGTAGCGCCGGTATCATCGAGCGCGCCCTCGTATTGCGCCTCGGTCAGATCCGGCACATAGAAGGGTGTGGCTCCCAGCGGCTTCGCTTGGCCGCTCGTCGCGAACGCCAGGAGCAATATAAAGCTGACCAAAAAGTATAAGGTTTTCGTTTTCATCGGCGTATTCCCCAAATGGTCATAAGCCGTCTTTATCAGGCGGGTTTTAAAACGCCAAGCAAAGCAGCCACGCTGCCTGCCTAATTAAAAGATAGTTCATCACGAAGCCGTTAGCAAACTCCCCGTATAGCTGGTCCATTGTTTCAATTTATTTAGATAAAGATAACGTACTGCAAAATGGTTTAATTTTGTCGCCACCTCAGGAATTATACCGATCACTTCAGGAATTATACTAAGTCAGTCCAGGGGATTGCCCTGACACCTTTTTTGGCCGAAAACTGACCCTCAAAGTACGCATCGTCGAATATGGCTGCTCTGACGCACCTGCTGAACGGAGCAGGCGGTACAGAGGCCGCTGTCGCAGGATGAGGGCAATTGCCACAGAGCGGACGGTGGAGAACGGTTGTCCGATGAGCGCTACACGCTGTTACCTGGCTGTCCGAGCCATCTGGTGGACCTACCGCTTTCTACCCAATGTGGAAGTTGAGTGTGCAGTAATGGTTGCCTGGAACCAGGCCACCGACGCTGCCGGCCATGGAGAGCGAAGCGAAGGCCGGTAGTCCCCGGTAGGC
>ERZ1645187.1972-NODE-1972-length-18474-cov-9.966068_pt1 | contig 18474 bp, 15 predicted proteins | sample MGYA00575352_ERZ1645187 | MGnify/ENA primary metagenome ERZ1645187 (study PRJEB40837, sample SAMN11349314) | freshwater sediment metagenome | isolation source: river sediment | host: Sediment | place: India: Wazaribad , New Delhi | collected 2017-02-21 ... | reverse complement strand
CATCAGTCGCCTCGGTCTCTCCGAGGACAACCTGTTGACGCTCCACATCTAGCGGTCTGTCCGAGCGCGCCAGTCGCGATACGCGCGCCACACTTCGAGCAGATGCGCCGACGCGTCGCGTCGGGCGCGGCCGGCGCGATCCGAGAGGATGGCGTCGCGCAGTTTCAGAAGCGGGTTCTTGCGCGTGAGGTTTTCGCCGGTCTCAAGCGAGGCGAGGAAGTCCGCGCCGAGTTTGGCGTCTTCGCTCATGACGACATAGATCACATAGGTCATCACGCCGCTCGACGCGATGTTCTTCATGCGGCGCGCTTGCGCGTAGCCGTCGCGCAAGCGGGGATGGCGTTCGAGCGTCGCAAGGATTTCGCTCGACGTCGGCAGGACGCCGCGGACCTTGCCTCCGCGCTCGCTCTCCCACAGCAGTTTGGCCGCGGCGTCGAGCACACGCGGGTCGACATTGACGAGCGGCTTGGGAGCGGCGTCCGACTCGTCGTCGTCGGTCTTCTCTGCGGCCTCGTCGTCAGCCTGATCCTGCAGGGCGGAGACGGATTTGCGCGCCTGAATGTCGTAGGTCGCGAACGCTTCGTCGGGCAGGCCGCGCGCCACCAGAAACGCGATCTCGACGCCAGCCTCGGCGCAGGCCTGCAAACGATGCTGCCCGTTGATCAGGCGCCCTTCCGCGGAAAAGCACAGCGGTTGGCCGTTGAGCCGCCAGTCGCCGTTGCGCATGTCGCGCACGAAGCTGTCGACATTGCTCGTCTGCAGGCGGCGATTATTGTAGTTGAAGGTCGCGAGCCACTCCCGCGCGCGCTGCGGCGTGAGTGTTTCGATCTTCACGTCGACCTGCGCGAGGTCCGAGCGCGCCGCGATGTCTCTCCAGCGCGACGGAGCAACGGGCGCAGCGGCCCCGAATAAGCTGGCGTCGTCGCCCGCCGCTCCTGCGAAGGCCGGCGAGGGGCGGTCGAAGTCGAATTCCTGCGTCAGCGTCGGCGCGCGCGCGCTGTCGCCCTGCGATTCTGCACGACCGCGTGGACGTAAACTCTCCGGAACGAAGGACGGGCACGGCGTTCCGAGATTGACCGGGAACTCGGCGTTCCAGTGAACGGGCCGGCCGTTGTCGCGCAACTCGACGCCGGCATAGTCCGGCTTCCATTGGTAGAGGCGCCCCGGCCTTCCCGCGAGGTGATCGTCGAAGGCGAGCAGCGCAAACCCGATGGCGGTCATGTCGCGCAGCGGCGCGCCGTTCGAGCGCAATTGCCGCGCCTGCAAAGCCAGCGCTTGGCCGGGACGCTGCGCCGCCGTCACCGCGCCGCCGGAGACGCCGTATGTCAGATCCTCCAGGAAGAGGCGCGCCTCGTCGCCCTTGTTCGCCGCGCAGGCCAGCGCCGCGACGACCTCGCGCGCAAGCGCCGGGAGCGGACTGCCGGCGGGCGCGCCCTTGGCCATCTCGACGCCGTGACGGATGGCGGGCTGCTCGGCGAGGAAGCGGTCGATCGCGACCCACGAGATCGACCGCGCGCGGGTCGGCGGCAGGCCGACCACGCCGCGCCGATAGCGCAACAGCCATGACGCGGTCCGCACGATCGCGCCCGCGTCGCGCCATCCCCGGCTCTCCAGCACATTCTGGTAGGAGCGCTTGGCATGCTGGTCGATGGTGTGCCGTAGCCTCTCGTCGACGCCGTAGACGACAAGCGTTTCGAAATTCGCGTTGGCCTCGATGGCCGCGTAGAGGCGCTGCACGCCGTCGATGATGCGCCCGCGCTTGCCGAACACGATGGGCTGGCCATTGAGGATCCAGCCGTCGTTTTTCATGACGGCGGCATATTCGGTCACGGCCGCCGCGTTGCGCCGCGTTATCGCCGTTGTCTCGATGCCGAGGATCGCCTTCGCCCAATCCGGGGTGACGAGGCGTCGCTCCCAGGACAGGTCATAGCCAAGATCTCGGCCAACATCTCGCGCGCGCGAGCCGTCAGCCGACGGAGGGGTCGCTTGTAAAGTCATGGTTCGATTAAGCGCCGGGGAGGGAGCTGGCGGGGAGAGCGAAACCTTTGGACGCACGAGGTCGCGACGCTTCTGCCACGCGCGTTTGCGCGGACATTCGTCGCTGACGCGCGAGCGTGCGATGGATGCGTCGAACCTCCGCCGTTGGAGACGACTGTCGTCGTGATGCGGAACCATGCCACCCTCTTGCGATTTTCGCAAATGTCGAAAAGATCGCTCGCGCGTCAGTTGAGACGCCCCCGCTCCAGCACGACCTGGCCAGCGGCGATGGCGGCGGCGACCAGGCGCTGCAACTGGCGCGCGTTGAGGCGCTCCTTTTCAAAGCGTCGGCGCAGGCCTTCCCGGATGGTCGAGTCGAGCGTCGGGGCGTCTCCCTCGAAGACGAACGCGCCCTGTTCGGCGACGTCCTTCAGCATCGACGCCAGCAAAGCGTCGAAATGCTCCAGGCCGGGCTGGCCGACCTCATGGATGGTCACGCGCGACAGCAAGGGGCCGCGCAGGGAAGCGAGGGCGTTGGCGCTCAGAACCCAATTGATATGCGAGATGTCGACTTCCTCGCCCAGCAGCGGATCGCGCCAGGTCGACGCAGTCGTCGGTTCGAGCATCGCCAGCAGCCCGCGGTGGACCGAGCCGTTGCGCGCGTCCGGCGTCTCCTTGTCGATCTCGTCGACATGCAGGAGCGGGTTCGCGACCTCGACTTGCGACAGGAAAAGCGTCGGCGCGGCGGCGGCTTCGCTCGACCATCCGCGCGACGTGCCAAGGAAATCGCGGGCGTCGGATTCGCCCGCGCGGTCGATGCGCCGATAGGGCGCGGCGAAGGCGGCGGCCAGCTCGCGCGCGAACCGCGACTTGCCGCTGGCGGGCGGGCCGACGAGCAACACCGGCGAAAAGGAAAACGCCCCATGGCGGCGCGCGGAGCGGCCGATCATGTCGCGCCGCAGCGCGTCGAGAATAGCGCCCCACCACGGAAAGCGGGCGTAGAGCCCGGCGATGCGCGCATCGACGTCGCCCGCCGGCGCCAGTGGGCGGGGACGCTCCAGCGCTTCGCGCAGCCTGCTCGCTTCGCTGGTCTGCTGTTTCCACTTGTCGGGAAGGCGCGGGCTTGCGCTCGTCTGCGCCGGCGCAGGGCGGATCAGGCGCACGAGCTTTTGACCGGGAGGAGCGTTCGTGGCCGGCGGCGCAAGGCGACGCTCATAGTCCGCCGCGAGGCATCGATGCAGCGCACGGCGCGGACGCCAGCGACCGTACCGGCCCGACACCAGAGCATGGATCGGGATCGTGCGTCGCGCCGGCGGAACTTCCTCGGGAAACGCCAGCCGCATCCGGCCCGCCTTGACCTCCACGAACATCTCGTTGCGCCACTCCTCGTAGAGGTCGTCCGCGAGCGGCTCGACGGCGGACCACAAGGCTGGCGTGAGCCGCTGCAGAAGCTTGCGGCTTTGGGCTCGCGCCGAGGCGCGCTGCTCTTCGCGACTGGCGGCTTTCGGGCGGACCAACCACGTGTTTTCAGCGGCCTCCGCGAGGCACTCTTTCAGGCGGCGGACCAACAGGATGTCGGGCCCCAGGGCGTCGGCGACGCTGTCCGGCCCCGCCGGCGCGCGGACGCCGCGTTCGAGCGGCCAGGGACGACCGGCTTGCGTCCGCGCGAGCTGACGCAATTCGGCTTCGACGAAGGCGAGATCGAGCTCCGCGCCTTTTGCTCGCGCGTCTTGCAAAGCTTCGAAGAGCCGGTCCCCGGCGCGCCACGGCTCATAGCCTTCGGGCTCATGGTGGGAAACGCCCATTTCGGCGTCAATCAGCCGGCTGGAGGGATCGATCCAGTGGCGGTCGAGCCTGAGCAGAACCGCGACCGGGTCGGCGACGGCGTAGAACGCGTCGGACAGCGCCTGAATCGCCGCAATCGCCGCGTCGAGCTTCTTCTTGCGCAGCGCGCCTTCGCCGTGGGTGGGCGGCGGCGGGAACCAGTTCTCCTCAGGCATCGCCGCCTCCTTCCCTGGCATGCGCGCACGCACGCTCCGGCGTGTCGACGCCCTGCGCCGTCCAGGCCGGCAACGCGTCGCGTGCGATCAGCAAGGCGCGCAGGCTGGCGTCGAACACCTCCGGAACGAGGTAGTCGAACAAGCGCGCCTCGACGTCGTCCGCGCCCGCCTGCGTCCACCGCGGGTCGGCCTTCGCGCGGGCGATGTGCCGTCCGACCGATCCCGTCAGTTCTCCGCGCAGCGGCGACCGCGCGAGCATGAGTTCGAGCAGCGCGGCGCAACGCCCGACATGCGCACGCACGGTCACGCAATGGTTCAGGAGCGCCTTGATGTTCGCGTACCTGGTCACGAGAATCTTCTGCCCGCCCTTCGCCGCGGCGAAGACCGAGAGCAGCACCCCGGCCGCGTCGATCAGCGCGGCGTCTGCCGGGCCGGCCCCCGCCTCGATGCGCTGCGACGCGCGGAAGGCGTCCAGCAAAGCGCGCCCGTCCGGCGCGATGTCGGTCCACATAGCGGCGGCGTCGCCGGCGCGCCGCTCGTAGAACGAGATCCATGTCGCGCGGCGCTCTTCGAAGCGCGCCAGCAGCTGCGGCGTCTCCCGATCCTCAAGGAAGGGAACGCCACCGTCCGGCCAGGTCAATTCGTCGAGCGTGACGACGCGGGGCGGGGCGAAACTCTTGTCGAGATTTCGGACATGCGCCGTCAGCGCCACGACGCCGCGCTCGCGCGCGAGGTCGAGCGCGGCGTCATCGAGGCTGAAGACGCAGCCGCGATGCAATGTGGCGATGTCGTCGACATACCCCGGAACTGGCGCCGTCGGATCGAAGCGCGGAACGACATAGATCAGCCGAACGCCCGCCGCCGCATAGTCCCCGACGCGGGCCGCCGTTTCTTTCAGCCAGGTCGCCGAGCGCTGGACCTCAAAGACGAACGCGCCGAGGCCCTCGAACCTGGCGAAGACATCGGGATAGCGCCGCGCCTCGCCATTCGGGCCGCGCCAGTAGCTGTCGACCTGCGCTTCACCGCATCGCGGGTCGCGCCGCGCCATGGTCGCCAACGCCTCGCACCAGAAGCGGTGCTCGATCGACTCCTGTTGTCCGTCATACTGGTGACGCCGAAGCTCCTCGACGCCGACGCCAGCGCCGTCGCGCCACGCGCACCCTCGCGCCCCGCTCTTCTCGCTGTGGGCGAACAGCGGGCGGCTGACGCCCCGTTTCTTCGCGTAGCTGATGTGCACGCGCCCGCCGCACTTCACACAGCGCGCCTCGTACGCCTCTTCCGCCCGTCCCAGCATCGCGGCCAAGCGGACGCGGAGGTTCGAGCGCACCACGTCCGGCATCGCCATCAGCTTCCAGATGCTGATGATCTCCACCGACCCGTCTGGGAAGCGGAGCGCGACCGCTTCGAGCGTGCGAACGGAGCTGTCGTCGCGCTCAATAACACGCGAAGGAGAGACTTCGAGACTTTTGGTCATATGCGCACCGCATAGAGTGATAATGTCACCGCTAACGGTATTTCCATCACTGGTTTTGTGTCAACCTTTTTCGGTGATATTTTCACCGTATGAAGCCGTTTCAATGTCGCATGGCCCGTGCAGCCCTTTCATGGTCGACGGCTGAGCTCGCAAAGGCTGCCGGCGTCGGGCTGAACACCGTGAACCGATTTGAGGCAGGGCAAGATGCCCGTCTGAGCAGCGTTGAAAAAATCAAAGTTGCTCTTGAGGCTGCCGGGGTTGAATTCATCCCGGAGAACGGCGGCGGGGCAGGCGTTAGAATGAGAAACAGATAGAGGTAGGAAAGATCATGTCCTCCAGGTTGCGACGAGGATGAAGACGTAGATCGGTAGGGACGATGGCGCCATCAGCTTCAGTTGGCGGCGTCCCCGACGGATTCAACGCCGATTACGACGGGTACCAGCTCCGCGATCTCGACGGGTCCGGCCTCATCCGCCTGCTCGCCAAAACCAACCGGGAAGCCGTGTCGGAATACCGCACTTCACCTATGTCTCGACCTGGTCGGGCTTCGTCTACGTTGCCTTCGTGATCGACGCCTACGCAGACAAGTTTACGCAGTCTGCGCAAGCTTGACTGCGTCGCATCGTCGGCTGGCGCGTCAGCCGCAGCGCGCACGCCGGCTTCGGTCTCGACGCGCTGGAGCAGGCCTTGGTCGAGCGTCGCCCGGCGCGCGGCGGCGGCCTCGTGCATCATTCGGACAGAGGATCGCAAGGCGGATTCAAGCGGTCGTCGCAACGGACGAGTGTTTCTTGGATCGCAGCGAAGCGTCAAGCGCTTCTGCGGGCGTTCGCCAGCCGAGCGTTTTTCTCGGTCTCGCGTTGAGAGCTGCGGCGACGGCGGCGATCTCCTGGGGACCATGCGCGCACAGATCCGTACCCTTCGGAAAGTACTGGCGAAGGAGGCCGTTTGTGTTTTCGTTGGTGGCGCGCTGCCACGGGCTGTGCGGATCGCAGAAGTAGACTTGCACGCCCGCGTCGATCTTCAGCCGGGCGTGTTCGGCCATCTCGGCGCCCTGGTCCCAGGTCAACGAACGTCGCAACTGCTCGGGCAAGACGGAGATCGTTTTGGCGATCGCGTCACGCACGGCCGCTGCTCCATGCCCGGCCAAGGCGGGCCCGCCCTTCGTGCGCTCCCCATCTGTGTGCCCCGGCATGCGCGGCAAATGCAACAGCAGGGTGAAGCGCGTCGTGCGTTCGACCAGCGTGCCGATCGCCGAACTGCCGAGACCCAGAATAAGGTCGCCTTCCCAGTGGCCGGGCACGGCGCGGTCAGCGGCCTCGGCCGGGCGCTCGCTGATCATGATCTGCGGCGTGACGAAGCTCTTCCCCCGTCCACGTGTCCGCGCTCTGGGAACTCTCAACGCCCGGCCGCTGCGCAAACAGGCAGTCAGTTCGCGCCGTAACGCGCCGCGTCCCTGAACGAAAAGCGCCTGATAAATGGCTTCGTGGCTGATGCGCATGGCCATGTCGTCGGGGAAGTCGATCGGCAAACGTCGCGCGATCTGTTCGGGGCTCCAGGAGCGTGCCCATCGTCTCGCTTGCCGCGGCCCGTGTCGACGCCCTTTCCATGCGACGACAGGTCCGGCGACGAGATCGCCGTTCGGGCTCTCGATCAAGCCGGAGAGGCGCTCTTTCACATAGGCCTGCAACGCCGGATTGCTTGCCAGCTTGGCCAGCTTGGGTCTGCGCGCCGCGCGCTCGGCATGCCACTGTGCCGTCGTCGCCCGGTACTCCAGCCCGCCGCTGCGGGTCGCCGCGTTACGGCGCAACTCGCACGAGATTGTCGACGCCGCGCGTCCGAGTTGTCGCCCGATGGCCTGCATCGAAACGCCTTGCGCCCGAAGCAGGGCGATCTCCTCGCGTTCGACCAAGGAAAGATAACGGCCAGAAAGCGGCTTGGCCGATGGCCTGTAAATCGCTGGAACCATGCCGCCCGCCTTACGGAACCATCGGGCACCGACAGCAGCTGGCACGCCCGCGAGCGAGGCCGCCGCCTCGCTCGACGCGCCAGTCCCAATCGCACTCCAGAAGCCAATCCGCTCCGCCCGTCCTGATGACGACGGACGCCCAGGCGAGCGTAACGGCTTGCGACCGGCCCGGTCCGATCTGCGTCTATGTTCCTTCATCGCAACCCTCCAGTCGAGTTGTTGCGACGACCGCTTGAATCCGCCCAATATGTCAGCATCCGCTACACCGAGCGCCTGAAGGACGCCGGGCTGGAACCGTCCGTCGGCAGCGTCGGCGACTCCTATGACAACGCGCTCGCCGAGACGATCAACGGTCTCTTCAAGGCCGAGGTGATCCATCGGCGCGGCCCGTGGCGCGGCTTGGAGGCGGTCGAGTTCGCCACGCTGGAATGGGTCGACTGGTTCAATCATCGCCGGCTGCTGGAGCCGATCGGGAACATCCCGCCGGCCGAAGCCGAATTGCGCTATCACGCGCAGACCGAGGAGCGCGCCATCGCGGCGTGACTCAGACAAAACAGCCTCCGGGAAACCCGGCGCGGTTCAAGATCGCGCAGCAGGTAGGGCCAGACGCGATGCTGGGGATGGCGCACGGTCGTCCTTGGACGCTGATAGACGGCGGCCAGCCCTATGCGCGCCATCAAGCGACGGATGCGCTTGCGGCCGACGGCAAGGCCATGGCGGCGAAGGTGACGCGCCATCTGCCGCGAGCCGTACCACGGCGTCTCCATGAACTGCTCGTCGATGGCCCGCACCAGCGCCAGGTTCTCGGCGCTTTCGATGCGAGGACCGCCGTAGAACGCCGAGCGGCTGATTCCGACCAAGGCGCACTGGCGCGTGATCGGCAGCGTTGGGTGATTGGGCTCGATCATCTCCCGCCTCCGTCCGACGCTCATCGACCGGAGGCCCGTCGCAAAAAATCTCGTTCCACGACGAGTTGTCCGATCTTGGCGTGAAGCTGGTCGATCTCGCCCTCGCGCGCCGCCTCGGCCGCTTCAGCCTTGCCGGAGAAAACGCCTGACATGCCGGCGATCGCCTGCTTCTTCCAGGCGTTGATCATCGTCTGATGTACGCCGTGCTTGGCCGCCAGCTGCGCGACAGTCTGCTCGCCGCGAAGCGCGTCCAGCGCAACTTTCGCCTTGAATTCCCCAGAATAGCGCTTCCTCTTCCCGATCATCGGGTCCGTCCTCTCGTCAGGGCGAACCAAGCTTAGCTCCATGTCCGCGTTTCGGGGACCACCTCAGCCCTTGAAGTCGCTCTTGGCGCGCAGCTTGAGCTTCTCGGCGAGGGCGTTGAGGATCATGGCGTCGGTCTCCGGCGCCGCCTTTTGCCTCTTGCGCGCTCAACGCCGCGTTAACACCGAAAAGTTTGCGACAGGCCCGCACCGAATAGAAGGCTTGCAGCAGCGTCGCCCGCAGCAGCCTCTGCGGCGCGATCGAGGGGCGGCCTATCGGCGAATAGAACGAGGCGAGCTTCGCGTCGAGCCGTGCCAACGTCGCATCGGCCAGCGCCCGCACAGCCCGAAGCAGATGGTCCTTCGGAATCCGCTCCTCAAGCCGCACGTCGCTGAAAAGCTCGCCGGATGCGCCGTCCTCAACGCGCATCCCGTTTCGCCACCGCGCGAGTGAATCACAAAACGATGCCGAATTGGTCCTTTTTCAGCAGCCTGCTAGACGGCGCGTGACGGCGCCAGCGCGGCGGCGTCGAGGCCTCGCGCCGTCAGATCCGGCGAGACGGCGCCGCGCAGCGCCAGATCGGCGCAGATCCGCGCCAGCGTCGGGGCCATCATGATGCCGTAGCCGCCTTGCCCGACCAGCCAGAAAAAGCCGGGCGCGACCGGATCGAAGCCGACGACCGGCGTTCCCGCCGACGTGAAGCTGCGCAAGCCCGCCCAGGCCTTCGGCGCGACTCGCACCGCGACATGGGTGTGGCGGGCCAGCCAGTCGGCTAGCACGGCTACGTCGAGATCGTTCGGCTGGACGTCGTGCGGCGCGACGGCGGTTTCGTCGCCGAGAGACGCCATGACGCGTCCGCCGTCCGGCTTGAGATACGGCATGTCGCCTGCGAATTCGATCAGCGGCATGTCGGCGACCGGCATGCCCGAAGGCGCCGGCGTGACGATGGCCGTGCGCCGCTTCGGCGTCAGTCCGACAGGCGCCGCTCCGGCGAGCGCAGCGACGACGTCGCCCCAGGCGCCGGCGGCATTGACAATAACGGGCGCCTGATAGCGCTCCCCGCCCGCCGCGACCGTCCAGGCGCCGTCGGCGCGGTCGAGCGACCTCGCGCGAGCGCCGCAGACCAGCGCCCCGCCGCGCCGGCGCAGACCGCGCAGGAATCCGTGATGGATCGCCGCGACGTCCATGTCGGCGACGCCCGGCTCGTAGCAGGCCGCGCCGATCATCTCCGCGCGGATGGCGGGGGCGCGTGCGATCGCCTCGTCGCGACCGATGCGCAGGATCGGATCGCGCTTCGTGGAGGCGGCGACGACGGCGTCGAGGGCCGCCTCCTCGCCGGGGCGCGCCAGCGTCAGCGCGCCGCGCGGCGACACCAGCGGCGCGTCGGCGAAATCGTCCTGCGGCCGCTCGAAGAAATCGCGGCCGGCGGCGCTGATCGCGCGCACCAGCGGCGCGCCGAAATTGGGCGTGTAGAGCGCCGCCGAGCGGCCGGTGGCGTGATAGCCGGGCCGCTCCTCGGCTTCGAGCAGAACGACCGACCCATGCGCGGCCAGCTCCCACGCCGCCGCTGCGCCCGAGACACCCGCGCCGATCACCACGAAATCCGCCGTCCGCATGTTCGCCTCACCGGCTGCTCGCCGCCATCGATAGCGGCGCCGCAGCCTGATCTGCAAGAAATATGTCACTGATTGACAGAGTGCAAGAAATTGGTCAGCTTTGGCGTGGAATGCGGGGAGGGCCGGATGGAGAGTTCGCTGCGGCGACGATTGCGCGCGCGTCTGGCCGACGGCTCGAAATCCGACCGCGCGCTCGCCAATTATCTGCTGGCGCGCATCGACAGCATCCCGTTCGACACCGCCGCTTCGCTCAGCGAGAAAGTCGGCGTCAGCGAGGCGACGGTCGGACGCTTCTGCCGCTCGCTCGGGTACCGCAACTTCAAGGATCTCAAGGCGCAGTCGCGCGGCGATCTTGGCGCCCGGCCGTGGCTGATCGCCGATCGGCTTCAGGAGTTTCAGGACCGTTCGCGCAAGAGCGACGATCCTCTTGGGCTGGCGCTGGAGCTGGAAATCTCCGGCCTCGTGGCGATCTACGAACTGGCGCGCGGGCCGGAGTGGCGCCGGCTCGTGGCGCGTCTGGCGCGCGCGCGCCGGGTGTTCGTCATCGGCTTCCAGACAGAGCGCGGACTGGCGCACATGTTCGCGCATCAGCTCCAGTATCTGCGCGACGGCGTCACCCTGCTCGATCTCGACAGCGGGCATTTTGCGGAGCTGTTCGCCACCGATCTCGACGATGTCTGTCTGGTGATGTTCGAGGCGCGCCGCTATTCGCGCCTCGCCCGCCTCGTCGCGCGCGACGCCGCCGCGCGGGGCGTGCCGGTGACGCTCGTCACGGACGCCTATTGCGACTGGGCGCGCGACGTCGTGTCTGACCTGCTGGTGGCGCCGACCGAGTTCAATCTGTTCTGGGATTCGACCGCGCAGATGGCGGCGCTGATCAGCCTGATGATGAACGCCGTATCGATCGAGATTGGCCCGGCCGTCGAGGCGCGCATGACGCGCGTGTCGAGCCTTTACGCCCGATATGTCGGCCATGCCGGCGATCCGTCCGGGCCCGAATTATGACGACGCGCGAACCCGCGCCAATTCCGCCGCACGCCTGACACGAGGAGCCTGACATGAAGACAGCTTTGAAAGCCGTTCTGGTCGCAGCCGCGATGATCGGCGCGCTTGGCGCCGCGCAGGCGCAGGACGCGACCTTCGCCGTCACCGCGCGCGAAGTCGGCGCGCCGAGCTACAATCCGATCACCGCGACCAAGCTCAACAGCGCCAATTCGCTGATCTACGACCGGCTGCTGTTGCAGGACGCCGATCAGAGCTTCCATGGCCAGCTTGCGACGCGGTGGGAGCAGTCGCCCGACGGCATGGTCTGGACGTTCAAACTCAGGCCCGGCGTCAAATTCCACGACGGCGAGGCCTTCAACGCCAGGACCATCGCGTGGTGGATTCCGAAATTCGCCGGCACGGAGAACAAGCACACCACCGCGCAGATCGACCGCGTCGAGGTGGTGGACGATCTCACCGTCAAGTTTCACATGAAGTCGCCCGATCCCAACCTGCTGTTCAATCTCGCCAGCTCTTTTATGGGCGTGCCCTCGCCGAAAGCCTATGACGCGCTCGGCGACAAGTTCGGCGTCACCGCCTCGGTCGGCACCGGTCCCTACAAGGTCCAATCCTTCACGGTCGGGCAGGAGACGGTGCTGACGCGCAATGACGATTATGCGTGGGGATCGGACCTGTCGAAGAACAAGGGGCCGGCGAAATTCAAGAAGATCACCGTGCGCGAGATCGCCGAGGATTCGACCGCCTTCCTCGAATTGCAGACCGGCGGCGTCGATCTGCTCTACACCGTCCCCGTCGATTTCCTGCCGCGCCTGAAGACGGCGAAGGACGTCAAGGTGATGACGATCCCCGGCACCGAGATCGTCTATATGCCGATCAATGTCACGGTCGAGCCGTTCACGGACGTCAGGCTGCGCGCGGCCGCCGCCTACGCCATCGATCAGACGGCGATCTGGAAGACGCTGTATGGCGGCGTCGGCAAGCCTGCCGACGGCTTCCTGATTTCGTCGCTGGAGGAGTCGAAGATCGATCCGAAATTTGCGATCTCCTACAATCCGGAGCGCGCGAAGAAGCTGCTCGACGAGGCGGGCTGGGTGCCGGGCGCCGACGGCCTGCGCGTCAAGGACGGCAAGAAGCTGCAAGTGAAGCTCTGGACCTCGAACGGCACCGAGTTCAAGCGCATCGTCGAAGTGGTTCAGGCGCAGCTCAAGGCGGTCGGCATCGGGGCCGACATCACCATTTTCGACGCCTCGACCATCAACGCGCAGTACAAGAAGAAAACCGAGCACCAGCTTGCGGTGCGCAGCTATTCCTGGACCAACGCCGACATTCTCGACTGGTTCTTCGGCGCGGCGCGCGTGGGCTATCCCAACGTCTCGATGCTGGACGATCCCAAGGCCGAGGCGCTGAACGAGGCGGCGATGAAGAAGTCCAGAACCTGGGCCGAGCGCGTCGCCAACTTCAAAGCTTATCACGAGTATATTCTCTCGCAATACGCCTTGGCGCCGATCTACGAGCCGGTCAATTTGTTCGCCTATTCGACCAAGCGGATGACGCTGCCCGAGACGATCCGCGGCACGCGCCTGACCAGCCAGTCGATCCTCGACGCCGAACCGGCGAAGTGACGATGAGGCGCGCCGGCGGCCCTGCCGGCGCGCGGCCTACGCCTGCGGACGCGTCGGGAGCGCGGCGACCGAAATGTTGCTTTATGGTCTAAAACGCGTGCTAACGCTGGCGCCGGTGTTTCTGGCGATGTCGGCGGTGGTGTTTCTGATCGTCCATCTCGTGCCGGGCGATCCCATCGACCACATGCTCCAGATCGGCGCCTCGCCCGAGCGGCGAGCCGAACTGGTGGCGCGTTACGGCCTCGACCGGCCGCTGCCGCTGCAATATCTGACCTGGCTCGTCCGGGTGGTGTCGGGCGATCTCGGCGAGGCCATCATTCTCAAGCGCCCCGTCGCGCAGCTGATCGCGGCCAATCTGCCGTATAGCGTCGCGCTCGGCGGGCTGGCGCTGCTGTTCTCGACTGTGGTCGGCGCGACGCTCGGCGCGCTCGCCGCCTATTTCGCCGACACCGCGTTCGACCGCGCGGCGATGGCGACGATTCTGTTTGGCTCGACCGTGCCGAATTTCTGGCTCGGCCTGTTGATGATCCTGATCTTCGCCGTGCAACTCGGCTGGTTTCCGGTGTCGGGCGCGCGCAGCTGGGACGCCGTCGTGCTGCCGGTGCTGACCATTGGACTGGGCGGCGTGGCGCTGATCGCGCGGGTGACGCGCGCCGCGCTGATCGACGCATGGCGACAGGATTTTGTGACGCTTCTGCATGCCAAGGGTCTGAGCCGCCGCGCCATCTTCGCGCGGCATCTGCTGCGTCATGCGCTGGCGCCGGTGGTCACCATCCTCGGCCTGAAGATCGGCTGGGTGCTCGGCGGCGCGGTCACTATCGAATATGTGTTCGCGCGCCCGGGCCTCGGCTCGCTGCTGATCACCTCGCTGGCGCAGCGCGATTATCCTGTGGTGCAAGGCTGCCTGCTGATGCTGGGCGTGGGGGTGCTGATCGGCACGTTGCTCGGCGATCTGGCGCAGGCCGCGCTCGATCCGCGCCTGCGCGAGAGGCTTGCCTGATGAGTCGCGTCCATCCGCTTTTGCGCGCCGCCGCGACGCCTCTGGGCGGCCCGGCGGCCGTCTATCTGGTGGCGCTGATCGCCGCCGCGCTGCTCGCACCGTGGATCGCCCCCTATCCCTACGACGCGCAGAACCTCGCCGAGGCGGCGCTTCCTCCCTCGACAGCGCATTGGCTCGGCACCGACGAGTTCGGCCGCGACCTGTTCTCGCGCATCCTCTACGGAGCGCGCATCTCGCTCGGCGTCGCCGTCTCCTCGATGATGGCCTCGGTGGCGATCGGTCTCGTCGTCGGCGCCGTCGCGGGCTATGCCGGGGGATGGCTCGACCGTGGCCTGATGGCGGGCGTCGATCTCACCTGGTCCTTCCCCGAAATCCTGATCGCGCTGGTAATGATCGCCATTCTCGGGCCGGGTCTCGGCTCGACGGCGGTCGCGATCACCATCGGCTATCTCGCCCAGTTCGCGCGGCTGTCCCGCGCCCAGATCGCGGCGTTGAAGGGCGAGCTTTACGTCGAGGCGACCGTGGCGCTGGGCGCGAGCCATGCGCATGTGCTGTTCGCCCATCTCGTGCCGAATGCGCTGACGCCGGTGCTTGTCGCAGGCATGCTGGCGGCGGGCGACGCCATCGTGCTGGAGGCGACGCTCGGCTATTTCGGCCTCGGCGCGCAGCCGCCTCTGCCGAGCTGGGGCGCGATGATGAGTTCGGGCGTCGCGCAAATGTTCATCGCGCCCTGGGTCATCGTCTTTCCCGGCGTCGCCATCGCGCTGACGGTGGTCGCCATCAATCTCTACGGCGACGCGCTGATCGACGCGCTTCAGATCCGCAACCGATTGCGGGAGCGCTGAGCATGGCGCTGCTCGACGTGCGAGACCTGTCGATCGAACTGGGCCGTGTGCAGCCTCTCGACGCCGTCAGGTTCACGGTGGATCGCGGCCAGACGCTGGGACTCGTGGGCGAGAGCGGTTCAGGCAAATCGCTGACCGCCATGACCTTGATGGGCCTGCTGCCGACGTTGCGCGGGCGGGTGCGCTCGGGAGCGATCCTGTTCGACGGGCGCGATCTCGCCCGCCTCCCGGACACGGAGTATCGCGGCCTGCGCGGGCGTCGCATCGCTCTGGTGATGCAGAACCCGATGACTTCTCTCGATCCGATGCAGACGGTCGGCGCGCAGATCGACGAGGCGGCGCGGCTGCATCTCGGTCTCGACGCCGACGGCGCGCGCCGGCGTTCGGTCGAGACAATGGAGCGGCTGCGCATCCCTTCGGCGTCCGCCATGCATGGGCGCTATCCGCATCAATTGTCGGGCGGCATGCGCCAGCGCATCGTCATCGCCATGGCGCTGGCCGGCGATCCCGATCTGATCATCGCCGACGAGCCGACGACCGCGCTCGACGTCACCGTGCAGGCGCAGATCGTGCAGTTGCTGAGCGAGCTGGTCGCCACGCGCGATCTCGCTTTGCTGCTGATCACCCACGACATGGGCGTCGTCGCGCAGGCCTGCGACAGGGTCGCCGTGCTCTATGCCGGGCGGATCGCCGAAAGCGGGCCGGTGGCCGACATCTTCTCCGCGCCGCGCCATCCCTATACGCGGGCGCTGATCGACTGCATTCCGCGCGAGGGCCAACCCCGCGGCACGCTTGTCGGCATCGCGGGCCAGGTGCCGGGCCTGGTCAGCTATCCGCCGGGCTGCCGCTTCGCGCCGCGTTGCCCGCGCGCCGGCGCCGATTGCGCCGCCGTTCGTCCGCCGCTGACGGCGCTGGGCACCGCTCAGGTGGCCTGTCTGCATCCGCTCGACGCGCCGCAGCGCGGGGAGACGCGCGATGGCTGATGCGGCGGACGTCATTTTGCGGCTGGAGGGCGTCAGCCGCGATTTCGCGCTCGGCGGCGGCTGGCTGCGCCCGGCACGCAAGCTGCGCGCGGTGCGCGAGGCGACGCTCGACGTGCCGACCGGGCAGATCACGGGCGTCGTCGGGGAATCGGGCTGCGGCAAGTCCACGCTGGCGCGGCTCGCCGTGCGTTTGCTGACGCCGAGCGCCGGGCGCGTGCTGTTCGACGGCGACGACCTTGCGACGCTGGCTCCGGCGGCGCTGCGCCGGCGGCGCGCGCAGATGCAGATCGTGTTTCAGGACCCCTATTCGTCCATCGACCCGCGCTATCGCATCCGCGACGCGCTGGACGAGCCTTTCGTGGTGCAGGGCGTCAAGCTGAGCGCCGCCGAGCGCGCAGAGCGCGTGCATGGGCTGCTGGCGATGGTCGGCCTCGACCGCGCTTACGCTGAGGCCTATCCGCATCATCTCTCCGGCGGCCAGAAGCAGCGCGTCGGCGTGGCGCGCGCGCTGGCGCTCGATCCGCGTCTCGTCGTGCTCGACGAGCCGACGGCCTCGCTCGACGTGTCGATTCAGGCGCAGATCGTCGCGCTCCTCGAAGCGCTGCGGGCGCGCCTGTCGCTCACCTATCTGTTCATCTCGCATGACCTCGGGCTGGTGCGCTATATCTGCGACCGCATCGTCGTGATGTATCTCGGCTCCATCGTCGAGGTTCTGCCGACGCCCACGACGACGCCGGGCCATCCCTACACGCGGGCGCTGCTCGACAGCGCCTTTCCGCCCGATCCCGCGCGCAGGCGCGCCATTCAACGCGCGACCGGCGACATTCCCAGCGCCATCGATCCGCCGCCGGGCTGCGCCTACGCCGCGCGCTGTCCGCTGGCCGACGCGCTGTGCCGCGCCGAGCGACCGCGTCTGCCGACCGGTGAACGTCACCCCGTCGCCTGCCACCATCGCCTCGCCTGACGTCGACATTTTTCGAACCCGGAGCGCTGCGCTCATGTCGTTTACCGTCCTCACCGCCGAGCTTCAGCACGAGAGCAATACGTTCAGCGCCCGCGCCACCGATCTCGACGCGTTCAAGGCCCGCTATTTCATGGCGGGCGAGGAGGCCTTGCGCGAACGCGGCGACGCCAACACGCCGCTGGCGGGCTTTCTCGACGTGGCGCGGCCGCAGGGCTGGCGCGTCATCCATCCACTGAGCGCCGGCGCGACGCCGGCCGGCGCGGTGACGCGCGAGGCCTACGAGACGCTTGCCGGCGTGATCGTCGCGGCGGCGCGCGACCATGCCGGCGCCATCGACGGCGTGCTGCTCGGGCTGCACGGCGCCATGGTGGCGGAGCATCTCGAAGACGGCGAAGGCGAGTTGCTGGCGCGGCTGCGCGCGGTTCTAGGCCCGTGGACGCCCATCGCGATCACGCTCGATCCCCACGCCAACGTCACTGAAGCGATGGTCGCGCAGGCGCAGATCGTCGTCGGCTACAAGACCTATCCGCATGTCGACATGCGCGACTGCGGCGCGCTGGCGGCGAATATCCTCGCCCGCGCCATGCGCGGTGACATCCGCCCCGTCACCTTGCGCGAATCCATTCCGATGCTGGAGGAGGCGACCGGCGGGCGCACGGATGTCGGGCCGATGGTCGAGCGCATCGCCCGCGCCCGCGCCTATGAAGGCGAGGCGGACGTGTTCGCTGTCAGCGTCAACGGAGGTTTCGGCAACGCCGATATAGCGGAGGTCGGGCCGACCGTTCTGGTGACCTGTCAGGGCGATCTCGCGCGCCACCGCGCCTTCGCGGCGTCGCTCGCCGACGACATCTGGGCGCGGCGCGACGAGAGCGTCACGACGTTTCTCACTGTCGCCGCCGCCGCCGCGCGCGCGCGCAATTTTGTTTGTCGAGGCGCGCCGCTGGTGATCGCCGATTACGCCGACAATCCCGGCGGCGGCGCCTATGGCGATTCCACCACGCTGCTCGCCGCCTTGCTGGCCGCGAAGGTCCGGGACGCGGCGTTGGGCGGCCTTGTCGATCCCGAGGCTGTGGATGCGCTGTCGCGCCGCGCGCCGGGCGAGACTGTGCGCCTGACGATCGGCGGCAAGACCGATCCGCGCATCGGCGGCGGGCCGCTGGATGTCGAGGGCGAGTTGCTGCGTCTGTCTGACGGCGCCTATGTCGGGGAGGGGCCGATGATGGCGGGGCTGAAAGGCTGTTTCGGCCCAAGCGCGGTGTTGCGCATCTGTGGCGTCGACGTGCTGCTGATTTCGCACGCCGCGCAGTTGCTCGATCTCGGCCAGTTCCGCGCCTTCGGCGTCGAGCCGACGACCAAGCGGGTCGTCGCGGTCAAGTCGATGCAGCATTTCCGGGCCGCCTTCGAGCCGATCGCCGGCGAGGTGATCGTCTGCGACGGCGGCGGCCTGTGCACGCCCGACCTGTCGAAGCTCAGCTACGCGCGCGCCCGCCGCCCGATTTTCCCGCTCGATCCGGCGATGCGACGGCCTGTCCAGCGGGGTGAGGCGCGGCCTGTCGCATGACCGGCCCGCGCGTCACGCCGGAGCGGCGCTGTCGCGATCAGGAACAATGATCCGGCGCGGGAAAGTCGCTCACATCCGGGCGAGGCCGTCGCGGGCGGCCCTCGCCACCGCCTCGGGCGTGATTCCGAAATAGCGATAGAGCTGATCGGCGGGCCCGGAGGCGCCGAAGCGGGCCTGTCGCAAACTTTTCGGTGTTAGATGTTTAGTCCCGGCATTTGCTGGAGCGGGTTTGATTTGAACCGTTCCGTCT
>ERZ1645187.1969-NODE-1969-length-18492-cov-59.593697_pt1 | contig 18492 bp, 18 predicted proteins | sample MGYA00575352_ERZ1645187 | MGnify/ENA primary metagenome ERZ1645187 (study PRJEB40837, sample SAMN11349314) | freshwater sediment metagenome | isolation source: river sediment | host: Sediment | place: India: Wazaribad , New Delhi | collected 2017-02-21 ... | reverse complement strand
CCGGGCATGTCTCGAACCATTCGCCGGGACGCAGGGGATAACTGGAACCGACCGTGGCGCCATGCCATCCGCAGACGGGGCAGGTCTGCACGTTGGCGGATGTGTAGGGGAGTTCAGCCGCGATGCGCGGCCCCCTCTGGACCGAGCCCGCGCGCGGGTCATTTCTTGCCCTGCACGCTGCGCGCCAGGCGCTCCAGCAAACCGCCAGCCGCGCCCAAGACAGAGGCGTTGCGGGTTTCCAGATCGCCGTGCCCGCATTTGGGGCAGCGGACAAAAAATTCACCCGGCAGCAAAGCGTCGCTGCGCGGGGTGACGGTTTTGGACCAGTGGCAGGAGGGACAGGTGTAGGTGATTGGGGTGGGCGGAGTTGGCATACTGTGGCAGCAAAAAAACAATCGCTCCAACGCCTTTGAAGACGATTGATGACTCCAAACGAAGTGGTCACTGGCGCTGCGCGGCTTTATCGTGCAGCGCCAGTGTGGACAGTTTGGCTATGCCATTGAGCCAACATTGCGAATTGAATCAAAAATCGTCTCAATGCCATTGCCTGTCTTGTTGCTGAAAAAGATTATCGAAGGTGAATTCAAGAGTGATAGACGCGTTCGTATGTCATTTTCAACGGAGCTAATATTTTCATCCTGAAGTCCTTCGGAAAAAGATCTTGCAACAAATACTTTTTTTCCAGACTTAACGATCAGACGATACATTTCTTCGTCTGAAGCATGTAGCTTTCCATGAATCACAAACACAAATATATCAAAATATTTGAATGGAAAACATGAAGAAAATGCTTGAAGAGGATGTAAGGCGGTATCATAGCCTGGAACGTCTGCAAAAATATAATTCTCGTAGACACTGAGCAAACTGCAATCGAGGGCGCTTGCCCAGTTTGTTGCGTCTGTTTGAGTGCCGATAACGGGTAATGGCTTGACCTTTCCATTCGTTATCTTCTTGAGCAAAGACGATTTACCAGCACCGGGTTGACCAAGAATTGCTATTTTTAATCCCGAATGAGATCGAAGTTGACCTTCTAGACGTTCCAGGTTTATTTCAAGTGTTGTCTTTTTTTGAGAAGAGGGTGGCACGCTTTCATCGACAACTGCATCGTAAATCGCTTTTCCGATCAATCCGACAACAGGTATGGCAAGCCACCACATAATTATTCCCTGAGTTTATTATTCATTATCTCTTCGGCAAGCTGATAGCAATCATCGTGATAACTGCTGCCCGCCGCGAAGGTAATTCCGAAGCCAACCATAGCGGCGATCGCCTGCCCAATAATCGGAACATATTTCGCCGCTGATTTGACAACCTGTCGTCCGGCAAAATTCTTCAGCAGCATTAACACCCCTTCTTTCGCAGCATATTGAACAACATTGTTTGCAAGGCGTCCCACAATGGGAATAGATGATTTTTTCAGACTGGTTAGAAAACTGTCGCTTAGACCGTAAGCATCACGAATTTCTTTGAATAGACTCATGATTATTGAAAGATCGACCGCGAAATCTGCTCCTGGAACTGGATTGATCCCGTTGACGGCAGCTGCCGCCGAGGCGAGCCCAACATAATTTTTACATGCCGCCCTTTTTTCTTGCAGGAAGCGAGTGCTATAAGCCTTGGCGCCGCGTGCCCAGCGCTCACGCTTCGCACCCTCAAGATTGTTTTGAATTTCGACGTTGAGAGCATCCAGGCCAGTTCCTTCCCTGCAACTAGTAAATATAATTCTTACAGGCTGTCCAACATGTTTGGTTATGTCGTCAATCTTTCGCTGCTCTAGTTCCTCGACCCTTACCCCTTCCTCCCAAAGTTCATCGTGCTTGTTAACGACAAAAATACAAACTTTTCCCCGCTTCACCAGTTCTTGAAAAAACTCGGTGTCCGCTTGGTGAAGCTTACCACTTGAAACGCACAAGAAAAGATCAAACTTCGGAATATCAAACTTTTCGAAATATGATTCCTTTGGGAAATTTTTTGTTCCATACCCTGGCAAATCGACAAACTTCAATCCATTTGCCTCATACGATTCCTCCTTGATGGTCTTATCTGTTTCAACGCCAACTGCCGCCACCTTTTTACCGACAATATTATTGATCAGTGAGGATTTACCTGCGCCGGGCTGACCAAACAAAGCAACCGAAACCGTGGTACGGTTCTCTTCGTCAAGTTTGAGACGAATTTTTTCTGCATCATCATGAATTGACATTGTTTTCTCCTAAGATATTGCTGATTTTTCCCAAAAATTCAATGAGGCTTGCTGAACAGTTCAAAATATTCCGGGTACTGAATCCTCCTGAAAATTATTCTTCATCAACTGCTTTGCCGAAATGGGACAGTGCTCCCATACATGCGAGGCGGTCGTTCTCGTAGCAAAAGACCGCACGGCTCTTTAAAAACCGCCACCATCGACTCATTTCAACCCCGCCACAAACCGGCGCCACCGCTGCGGCGCACTCAGTATTTCCCGCGACATCCCCCCAATCACCGCCACCCAGACCACCGCCCCCGTCAACAACCCACCAGCCAAGGCCCAGCCGACGCGGCTCTCGCCGATTAGCTGGACGATGCCGAAGAAGGCTGCTGCTCCCACGACGGCGCTGAGCCAGAACGAGGCGATAGCAACTACAGCCAGCGCGGCGACGGCCAGCAGGCCAAGCTGGACGACCAGCTTGGTGACAATCCACAGCAAGAGCACGCCGCCCAGCAGCGCGACGGCGATGAAGATCAGCACGCCCATGGCGATGAGCGACCGTTGCGGGCGCTCTCCAAAGGACGCCCGAGGGCATGGGGGTTCACAGACTTGCCTCCCGTCGGTGTTGTTTGTTTTTGTTGCATGTTTTTACCATCCGTATTGCGCATGTTCTTGATCCAGATCATGGGAATTCCTCGCTGGCACGCGGCGGCTGCGGTGGCCCGGCTCAGCGCACCACCCTGCCGTTCTCCGTGACACGGCCGTTCTCGTAGCGGAAGACCACGCGGCGCCTCGGCGCGGCGCGCTGCCCCGGGCCGGCGAAGGCGGGCATGGCCACGGTGACGCCGCGCGCGTCGCCGGTGGGGTAGATCAGGTCGGAGCAGGTGCCGAATTCGGGCGAGGCGGCGATGCCGCTGGCGCTGACGGTGATGAAGCGGTAGCGGGCGGGGCAGGCGCTGCCGCCGTTGTTTTGCAGCAGCAGCACGTCGGTGCGGCCCACTTCGTGCCGCGCCACCAGGCTCAGGCCGTTGTTGGCCTGCACGGCGGGCAGCACGGAGCGACCGCGCCAGCGCAGAGTGCCGTCGTCGCTGATGGCCAGGGTGCCGCGACGGGTGTCCATGGCCTGCTCGTGGCCGGCGATGGCGGCTTGCATGGTCACGTCGCGGGCGGCGGTGATTTCCAGCCAGCCCGAGGGGCGCTCGGCGAAGGCCAACGGGGTGGTGTCGCGCATCTCCCGCGTGCTGGCCCGGGCCACCTTGCACCACAGGCCGGGCACGCAGCCCGCCAGGATCGCCCGCCCGGCGGCGGACTGGTTGCGAAACGTCTGGCCCACCAGGTCGCCCGATTCGGCGCTGACAGTGAACAGCGCGGACCAGGCGGGGCCTTGCTCCAGCACGCCTTCCACGGCCTGGGCGGCGGCGCTGATCGACAGGGACACGAGAACGGCCGCGGCCAGCGATGAGCGGATGGTCTTCATGGGCTGTCTCCGGTCTGCGGGATAGGGCGTTTGACGTGGCGCGGTTCAATCGCCATGCTCTTCCTCGCCGGGTCGGGCGGAGCTTGGCGCCGTGGCCGACGACGGCCCCCCCACTTCCGGCTCGCGCGGGATGCCTTTTGCGATGGAGTTGACGACGTAGTCGGTGGCATCTTTGCTCACCAGGGTGATGAAGCCGTCCAGTCCGGCGGCTTCGACCTGGAATTCGCCGGACTTGGCGGTGCCTTGCACGGTGAAGACCACGCCGCGCGATTCCATGATCTGGCCGCTGGCTTTGGACTGCAGCTTGAGGGTGGCCTTGCACTGGTGGCGGCGGGCTTGGCTATCGTAGCCGTCGGTGGTGACGCCGCTCAGGCTGGCGCTGATGCCGTCGCGGTAGCGGGCCAGGGCGTCCTGGTGCAGGGCCTTGATCTGCGGGCGGTCGGTTTCTCGCCAGTTGCGCTTGGCAAAGAGCTTGCCGACGAAATAGCTGCTGCGTGCGTCGCGTGCGAAGGGTTTGACAAGGTCCAGCGCGTCGAGGGCCGGATCCATGACCAGTCCCTGGAGCGTGGTGACAACGGCCGGGTCGTCGCAGCCAGGGGGCTTGCCAGCGCAGGCGGACAGAAGCGCGGTGACCAGGGCGAGCGGAGCCAGGGTGGCGGCGAGGCGGAAGGCAAGGACTTTCATGGCGGTGTTCACTTTCTGTTGGGGGTTGGGGAGACGGACTGAGTCTTGGGGTGGACGTTGACGTGCGTTGCGTGCCGGCGCTTCACCAGAGGAACGCGAACGGCCCGTTCATCTGCGCGGCTTTGCGCTGGAAGTCGGCCTGCGGTAGCGTGAAGTAGCGGATGGCCTCGACGAAAGCAACGATGCCGGGCACGAAGGTCCACACCAGCAGGAGGTAGACGATGCCCCAACCCCAGGCGCCGAGGTAGAACTTGTGAATACCCAAGCCGCCGAGCAGCAGGGCCAGCACGCCGGCGGTGACTTTGCTCTTGCCAGCAGCCGCCGCGGCGCTCGGGCCGGTGGACTGCGCGGCGCCGCAGTGTGGGCATTGCGGGGCGCTGTCGTGAAGCGGTTTGCCGCAGACGCGGCAGAAGATCATCTGCGTGGACATCTGGAATTCCTCCGGGTTGGATGGCATGGGTTTCAAAGGCGCGAGCCGATGGCGGCGAGCACGGCGACGATGCCCAGGATGAGCGCGGCGATAGCCATGCCGCGTCCGCGCGGCTGGCGCGCCAGGCTGATCGCGGCCAGGATGGCGGCGATGGCGCCGAACAGGCCCACGCCGGCGACGGCGTCGCGGTCGTTTGCTTCGGTGCCGAATGCGCCCAGCACAGCCACGATGCCGCACACCAGCGCGGGCACGGGCAGCCACAGCGTGCCGTGCGCGACAGGCGGTGGCGCTGCCGCTTGCGTGGCGCCGCAATGCGGGCAGTTCGGCGCGGATTCGTGGATGGTTTGGCCGCAGCCTCGGCAGTGGATCATGGTGGTTTCCTCCTGGGTTGAACGGGTTGACGGGGTGTTTTCAGGGTTTTGGCGCGGCGCTCGGCAAGGCTCCGCCCGGCGCCGGCATTTGCAGGCGCTGACGGAAGATGGAAACAGGGCGATGCCGCTGGCGCGGCGGCGATCAGGGATCGGCCAGGTAGGCGCGCAGTTGCGCGTCGAGCTCGGCCTGCAGCCCCTCGGGGCTGATGACGCGCACGCTGGGAATCCAGTAGCGCACGATGGGCAGGATCTGGTTCGGGTGGGCGATGAGTCCCGAGACGATGAGGCCGCCGTCTTCAAGCTCCTTCACGGTCTTCTGGCCATCAATGAGCTTGCGGCGCAGAAAATAGCCGGCCGCTGCCGGCGCCACCTTCAGCACAACCTCGGTCTTGCGCAGGTTGAGCCAGACGCTGTCTTCCGCAGCCAGCACCTGGTGGATCGCCGGGTCTGGCGCGAACGTGTCGGGGCCGACCAGCAGGCGGTCGATCTTGGTGAACGCGTAGGACTTGAGCTGCCCGTTGTCGGTGGCGGCCAGATACCAGATACCGCCCTGGTTCACCAGCTTGTAAGGGCGCAGGCCGGAAACCAGCTTCGGGCCTTCAGGCTTGCGGTATTCAAAGCCGACCACCTGATGGGCCAGGATCGCCGCTTGCAACTGGCGAAAGACGGGTTCGCTGTCACTCAGGTCTTCGTGGTTGTGCCCGCGCACCAATAGCGCGCTCTGGCGGCTGGCATCGAGAATGTCGCGCAGCATCTCGGTGGACAGCCTGGGGTAGAGCCCCTGCAGGCCAGCCAGTCCGGCAAAGCGCTGCACGTCCTGCAGGGTGAGGCGGCCCAGGCGGGCGCGGTTGATGCTGTAGAGCCCGTCCCGCTTTTCCAGCTCCAGGAAAGCGAAGCGTTCGTTCAGGTCGCGCTGCACCGTGCGCAGGTTGACGCCGAACTCCGACACCAGCGCTTTGGGGTCGATGCGCTCGCCCTCGTTGAGGCGGCGCAAGATTTCGACGAGGCGGGCCAGGGTCTTTTCGGCGCTGGTTTTTCGGTTTGACATGGGCGGGCAGTTGGATTGGTTTAACCGGTCATCCGATGGGTTTATCGGATGGCATGGTCGAAATCGTAGCCCTCCATCCGGACAGGATGTGTCGCTTTTTTCGGCGTGGAAATCTTTTTTCCAACGGGCCTTGCCGGGGCTGGCAGACCGCGTCCTGAAAGCCATCAAACCCTGCTTGGACCGCTTCCGAAGCGCACCGGGCGCCCCTTTCCGGCGGGAATCGGGGTTCTTAATGCTCCCTTATTGATAGCGGCTGGTGGCCATCAGGCGATGGCAAAGGACCGAAAACGCCTGAAAAACCTCGAAAATCCCGCCTCAGACAGCCGCCGGAGCCGCCTTGCGGCCCTGCCACCAGCCCACCGCACGCGGCAGGATCAGCACCGAGAGCACCACGACCAGGATCGACAACGACATCGGACGATCCAGGAACACCATCGGGCTGCCCTCGCCGATCGAGATCGCGTTGCGCAGTTGCGCCTCGGCCAGCGGCCCCAGGATCATGCCCACCACCACGGGCGCCGTCGGGAAATTGAAGCGCCGCATGATCAGGCCGATCACGCCGATGGCGTACAGCAGGAACAGGTCGAAGGCGCTCTGGCGCATGCCGTACGCACCCACCGTCGCAAAGATCAGGATGCCGGCATACAACTGGGGCTTGGGCACCTTGAGCAGCTTGACCCACAAACCCACCAGCGGCAGATTCAGCACCAGCAGCATCACGTTGCCGATGTAGAGCGACGCGATCAGCGCCCAGACCAGCGCCGCCGAACTGCTGAACAGTTGCGGCCCGGGCTGGATGCCGTAGTTCTGGAACGCGCCCAGCATGATGGCGGTGGTGTTGGAGACCGGGATGCCCAGGGTCAGCAACGGAATCAGCGCCGTGGTCACCGTCGCGTTGTTGGCGGCTTCGGGGCCGGCCACCCCCTCGATGGCGCCCTTGCGACCGAACTCCGCCCTGTCGGCTTCGTTGGCCAGCTTTTTCTCGGCGGCGTAGCTCAGGAAGGTCGGGATCTCGGTGCCACCGGCGGGAATGCAGCCAAACGGCGCGCCGATCGCCGTGCCCCGCAGCCAGGCCGGAATCGAGCGGCGCCAGTCGTTGCGCGTCATGGTCACCCGACTCATCTTGTTCTCGGACTCGACGATCTTGCCCTCGAACAGCACCGCATGCAGCGCCTCGGCCACCGCGAACAGCCCCACAGCCACCAGCACGATCTCGATGCCGTCCATCAGCTCGGGAACCCCACCGGTGTAGCGCGCCTGGCCGGTGATCTGGTCCAGGCCGATCAGGCCCACGGCCAGGCCGATGAACAGGGAGGTCAGGCCCCGCAAGGTGCTCTGGCCGAGCACGGCGCTCACCGTGGTGAACGCCAGCAGCATCAGCATGAAATATTCCGGCGGGCCGAGCCTCACCGCAAATTCGGCAACCACGGGGGCAAACAGGGTCACCACGATGGTGGCAATCGTGCCCGCGACGAACGAGCCGATGGCGGCCGTGGCCAGCGCCGCCCCGGCACGCCCGCTCTTGGCCATCTTGTTGCCCTCCATGGCCGTGACCATGCTGGAGGTTTCGCCCGGTGTGTTCAGCAGGATCGACGTGGTCGAGCCGCCGTACATGGCACCGTAGTAGATGCCTGCAAAGAAGATCATCGACGCCGTGGCATCGACCTTGGCCGTGATCGGCAGCAGCATGGCCACCGCCGTTGCAGGACCGATACCGGGAAGCACGCCGACGGCGGTGCCCAGGGCACAGCCGACGAAGGCCCACAACAGGTTGACCGGCGTGCCCGCCGTGACAAAGCCCTGGATCAGCTGGCTCCAGACATCCATCACAACCACCCGCTTTGTGTCAGGCCCGGCAGGTTGATGGCCAGGAATTTCGTGAACATCCAGTAGACCGGTGCTGCAATCAGCAGGCCGATGACACCGTCCTTGACCCAGGTCCTGAGGCCGCCCGTCGACTGACCCTCCGCGTTGCGCATGCCCCGCGCCGCCAGCACAAAACACAAGGCGCAACTGAAGATGAAGCCAATGGTGGTCAGCAAGGCCGCATTGGCCAACAAGCCGGCGGACATCCAGACAAAGCCGGGCCAGTAAGGCTGGTCGCCAGGTGGGCCTTCTTCCATATGGCGGAAACCGCCGGTGCGGGCTTCATAGAGCATGAAGCCCCCGCACAAGAACAGCGCCCCCGAGACGAGCCACGGCAGGAAATTGGGCCCGACACCCGCATACCCGGCCGCAGACGGGATGCTGACAGCGCCAAAGGCCAACCCGAGGGCGATGGCGACCACCCCCAGGCCCACCAGCGCATGCAGAAACGACGGGGTGCGCTTGTCTTGAACCATGACGCTGCTCAGATCATGCCGGACTTCACCATCGTGGCGCGCAGCGAGGCAAAATCATTGTCGACAAACTTGGCGAACTCGGCGCCGGTCAGCACCGCAGGTGTCCAGTTGTTCTTTTCGAGCGCCTCGGCCCAGGCCTTGGACTTGGTGGCCTTGACCACCATGTCGATCAGGGCCTTGGCCTGATCCGGCGTGATGCCCGGCGCGCCGTAGACGCCGCGCCAGTTACCGATCTCGACGTTGATGTCCTGCTCCTTGAGGGTCGGCACGTTGACCCCCTTCAACCGGGTACCCGAGGTGACGGCTACGGCCTTCATCTTGCCTGCTGCAATGTACTCGGCAAATTCGCTGTAACCGCTGCCGCCGATGGTCACGTTGCCGCCCAGGATGGCCGCCGTGGCCTCACCGCCCCCGCGGAATGCCACGTAGTTGATCTTGGAGGCATCGACGCCCACTTCGCGTGCGATCATGGCGGCCGCGATGTGCTCGGTGGAGCCGCGCGACCCCCCGCCCCATTTGACGCTGCCGGGGTCCTTCTTCAGTTGTTCGATCACCTCCTTCATGTTCTTGAAGGGAGAGTTGGCGGGCAGCACGAAGACGTTGTATTCACTGGTCAGCCGCGCCAGCGGCGTGGCCGTGCTGAGGTTCACAGGCGGCTTGCCCGTGATGATGCCACCCAGCATCACCTGGCCCATCACCATCATGGCGTTCGGATCACCCTTGCTGCCATTGACAAATTGAGCCAGGCCCAAGGCACCGGCGGCGCCACCCTTGTTGTCAAAGGTCACCGTATCGGCGACCTTGGCGTCCTGCAGCGCCTTGCCGAGCGCACGGCCGGTGGTATCCCAGCCGCCTCCAGGATTGGCCGGAATCATCATCTTGATGTTGGCACCGGCCAGCGCCGAAAGGGGGAAACCACCCGAAACGGCCAATGCGGCCATGGATTTGAGAAAGGTGTCGCGACGCATGAGTATCTCCTTGGTACAGATGAATGACCCGCCGATCATGCGGCCGAAAGCTGTCAAACGGCTGTCCGGGGGATCAGGGAAAGTGCTAATGTCGCCCACATGAAACTGCTGCTGGTCGAAGACAACCCCACGATGCAAACCACGCTGCAACGCAGCTTGTCGCGCCGGGGCATGGAGGTGGCCGTCTGCGGAGATGGCCGCCTCGCGCTCGACAAATGGCCCGCGTTTCAGCCCGACGTGGTGGTGCTGGATCTGACGCTGCCCGGGCTGGACGGCCTGCAGGTGCTGCAGCGCGCGCGCGGCAAAGGCTGGGCCACCCCGGTACTGATCCTGACCGCGCGCGGCACGGTGGGCGACCGCATCATCGGCCTGAACACCGGTGCCGACGATTACCTGTCCAAGCCATTCGACCTCGATGAACTGGAGGCGCGGGTGCGCGCGCTGGCACGGCGCGCCGGCGTCCGCGCCCCGTCCGGCGACGATCCCGGCGCATCGGTCAGTCTGGGCAATCTTCGGCATGACCGCCACAGCGGCGCCATTTACTGCCGAGACGCGGTGCTGGATCTGGCCCCGCGCGAACTGGCCCTGCTGCAGGCCCTGATGGCCCGTCCCGGACATGCGGTATCGAAGGAGCACCTGTTCGAACAGGTCTTCCCGGGCGCCGAGGATGTGCAGTACGAGGCCATCGAAGTGGTGGCTTATCGCCTTCGCAAGAAGCTGGCGCACAGCGGCGCGATGCTGGTCACGCTGCGCGGCCTGGGCTATCTGCTCAAGGTCGCGACGTGAGCGAAACCATCGGGACTGTCCCAGCAAGCGCGGCACAGCCCGCGCCCACCTTGCCACGCGCACTGTCGCTGCGGCGCTACCTGCTCTTGGGCATCCTGCTGCCGGTCGGTCTCTTCGTCGTGATCAACACCTGGAGCCTGTACCGCCAGGCACAGATTGCCGCCACGACCGCGTACGACCGAACGCTGCTGGCCTCGGCCAAGTCCATCAGCGAGCAACTGGACGTCGAAGGCTACGACGACGACGCCCGGCTGAGCGCGCGGGTGCCCTATTCGGCACTGGAGGCGTTCGAGGCTGACAACCAGAGCCGCATCTACTACAAGGTGTCGAACCTGGCCGGCGAGCTGGTCTCGGGCTATTCCGCGTTGCCCCGTTGGCAGGGACGCATCCCCGACAAGCCGGCCTACGCCGCGCTGGTGGACTTCTACGACGACACTTACCTCGGTGAACCGGTGCGCGTGGCCGCCCTGCTGCAGCCGGTCACCGGCACCGGTGGCAGGGCCATGGCCGTGATCCAGGTGGCCGAGACGCTGGAGTTGCGCCACACGTTGGCGCGCCAGATGCTGATCGATACGCTGTGGCGCCAGGCTTTGCTGGTCGGCGTGATTGCCCTGGTGGTCGTGGTCGTGGTCCAGCGCGCCACACGGCCGGTGCGAAAGCTGAGCGCTGAGCTCCAGGCGCGACCCGAAGGCGACCTGACCCCGATCGACGCGCCCGAGGCCCCGCGGGAACTGCTGCCGCTGGTCGATGCCACCAATGCGGTGATGAACCGTCTGGAGCACTTGCTCGCGCACCAGAAGCGGTTTGTGCGCGACGCCTCGCACCAGCTGCGCACGCCGCTGGCGGTGCTGAAGACCCAGGTGCAATCGGCCTTGCGCGGCGACGTCGAACCCCGGCAGGCGTTGGAGGAAATCAACGAAACCGTGGACCGAGCAACCGAACTCGCCAACCAGATGCTGGCGCTGGCCAAGGTCGAGCAGCTGCGCCAGCAGCAGGACAGCGGCGTGCTCGACCTTGACGAGGCGGTACGGGCCGTGGCGCTCGACCTCTCGCCCCTGATCGCCGGCAAGGACATCGACTTCACGATCGAGACCACGCCGGCCCCGGTCGTCGCCCACCAGTGGATGTTGCAGGAACTGGCCCGCAACCTCCTGCACAACGCGATCAAGCACACCCCGGACGGCGCCTCGCTGGCGGTGCGTGTGGTGGCCGACACACGCACCGTGGCACTCACCGTCGGCGACAGCGGCCCGGGAATCGCCAGCGAACTGGCGGCACGCCTGTTCCAGCCCTTCTCCGCCGGCGACGTGCGCAACGGGTCGGGGCTCGGACTGGCCATCTGCCGCGAGATCGCCGAAGCGCTCGGCGGCAGCATCAGCCTGGAGAACCGCATCGAACGCGGGCGCACGGGCGGCCTGGATGCAACGGTGCGACTGCCGCTGGCCCGCGACCCGGGGCACAATCCCGACTGATGGACAAACTGCGCATCGACAAATGGCTGTGGGCCGCCCGGTTCTACAAGACCCGCAGCCTGGCCGTCGACGAACTCCAGCGCGGACGGGTCCAGGTCAACGGTCAGGACGCCAAGCCTTCACGCGAGGTCAAGGCCGGCGACACGATCGAACTTCTGCAGGGCCCGGTGCGGCGCACGGTGGTAGTCCGGGCCATCTCGGGCCAGCGCGGCCCCGCCCCGGTGGCACAGCAACTCTATGAAGAAACGGCCGCCAGCATCGCCGAGCGCGAGCGCGTTGCCGAGCAGCGCCGGCTGGCGCCCGAACCGGCTCTGTCCATCGCCCACGGGCGCCCGACCAAGCGTGACCGACGCGACCTGGGCAACAAGGCCTGGGGCGACCGCTGGAGCGCGTCGATCGACGACTGAACCAGAGCCTGCGCCCCGCCCAACGGCGCGACGCGCCCTTACGCCATCCGGTACCAGGCCACGCCGGCCGCGTCGAGCCGGCGGTTGACCTCCCCGCGGTGCCACAGGTAATTCAGGCACGCCAGGCTCTCACCAGTCGCCAGGTTGAGCAATCCGGTGTCGGATTCATCGATGCCGCGCCCGAACAGCGCCGCAAACACGTCGATGGCGCGACGCGGCTCCTGCAAGGTGCGGCGCAGGCGGTCCAGCGTGCGGCCCTGGGCGGCGGCCAGGTAGTCGAGCCGGGCGTGCAGGCCGTAAAAGCACTCGTTGTGCGAAGGCAGCACCAGCACATCATCGGGAACTTCGCGCTTGAGCTTGGCCAGGGACTCCAGCCACTCGCGCATCGGATCGGCGTCCGGTTCGGTCGGGTGGATCGACACGTTGGACGAAATACGCGGCAACACCTGGTCGCCGGAAATCAGCAGCTTGAGGTCGGGGCAGTACAGGCACGCGTGCTCAGGGGAATGCCCGGTGCCGACGATGACGCGCCAATCGTGGGCGCCGATGCGGATCACCTCGCCGTCGACGATGCGCCGGTAGCTCTCGGGCAAGGCGTGAACGTGCCGACCAAAATTGCCGAAGCGCGCACGGTAGTTCTCCAGCGACGCATCGCTCCAGCCCGCCCGGCGGTAGAAGGCCACCCCCTCGGCCGGCGCCTCACGGCCGGTGTCCGCCGTCAGCACGCGGCAGTTCAGGTATTCGAGGCGGGTCATCCACAGCCGGCAGTTGAACTTGCGGGTCAACCAACCCGCCATGCCCACGTGATCGGGGTGCATGTGGGTGCCGAAGATGCGCGTCAGCGGACGCTGCTCGCCGGTGGTGGCAAACAACTCGCGCCAGGCCGCCAGGGTCGTGTCGGTGCGCATCCCGGTGTCCACCACGGCCCATCCGTTGTCGTCCTCGATGCCCCAGACGTTGATGTGATCCAGCGCGATCGGCAGCGGCATGCGCATCCAGACCACCCCAGACGCCACCGGCAGCACCTTGCCGGTCTCGGGCGCCGCCGCAAACGGGTAGATGAGGGTGGGCTTTTCCAGCTTCTCGCGGGGTGTTGGATCGGTCATGGGCGGTCTCGGGAAAAGGGTTGATGGTCGATGGTACCTGCGAGCCACTCGCAGCGGCCGCACCTGCGGGACTCGTCCGATCCCGGGGAATAATGCCGGTCATGACACCCCAAACGCTGCTCGAACACCTGGACAACGGCCTGCCGTGGCCGGATTCCGTCCACCTCCCCGAGAGCACCGACATGGCGGACGCGTACCAGCGGGCGCTGGCGGTTCGCGCGCTGCGGATCGAGCGCGGTGAGCGGCCCCGCGGCTTCAAGATCGGTTTCACCAACCGGCAGATCTGGGCGCGCTACAACGTCTTCGCGCCGATCTGGGGCACCGTCTGGGACACCACGCTGGCGTTCTGCGACGGGTCGGGCTCCGTGTCGATCGATCGCACCTGCCAGCCCCGCCTTGAACCCGAAACCGTGTTCGGCATGAAAGCCACGCCAGCCGCCCATGCGACGCTGGACGACCTGTTCGACGCGCTGGACTGGGTGGCGCCCGGGTTTGAGGTTGTCCAGTCGCATCGGCCCGACTGGAAGTTCACTGCGGCAGAAACCGTGGCCGACGGCGCCTTGCACGCACGGTTGGTGGTGGGCGCGCGGGTTCCCGTGGCTGCCCTTGCGCCCAACGCGCCCGAGCTCGATCGGCTGCTGGCGCAAGCCCGCGTGCGTCTGATGCGAGGCAATGACGTGGTCGAGCAGGGTTCAGGCGAGCAGGTGCTCGACAGCCCGCTGCGGGCGCTGCATCACTTCGTGCAGGCCTTGCGAGGCTGCCCCGGCGCGCCCGACCTGGGGCCCCACGATGTGGTGACCACGGGCACCTGGACCGACGCCTGGCCGATCCAGGCCGGCGAAACCTGGACCGCCGCCTTCACCCCACCGCTTTCGAGCCTGCGCGTGGCGGTCCGATAGGGCCCGCAGCCTGCCACCCGGCGCCAGGCGGCCCGTCATCGGGTCGCCGGCGCCGCGCTCCGCAGTTCGGCGAGCCGTTGGGCCAGCAACGCCGCCCATTTGTCGAACGCGTTGCGCGCGTAAGACCAGGCCTGGAAGGAGTTCAGGTAGCCTCCCACCCAGGTTTGCGCGGCCCCCGCAGCGCCTGCGTTCACGTCCGCCGCGTATTTGCGGCCGATCTCGGTGTCGCGGCATTCGGCAACGACGGTCCCGTTGGCGCCATCGCGGAATTGCATCTCCATGCCCGTCTCGCCCAGGTAAGGGGTGGAACCGGCCGGTCGACCGGTGGCGACGCCCGATCCGGCCTCCGCGACAAAGGCATAGGGAACCAGCGTGCCGGCCAGGCTGTCGGTCACCGTGGTCGGTACCAGTTCGGTCAGGGCGACCCGGATCACCAGCACGCCGGGGCCGGCTTTATCGACCACCGGCAACTGCGGTTTCAAGGCCTGAACCAGCGCGGCGTGGAAGTAGTCGGTCAGTGTCTTGAGGTCGTTGGGGTCGATGGTCTGCGGCGTGCCGCCCGCTTTTGGCGGGGCCAGCGACACGACGATACGCGACACCATCACCTTGTCAAAGCGTCGTGCATCCAGGTTGGGCGAGCGCCAGCATTCGATGCCCTGACCCCAGGATGTCGGCTTGAGCCGGGCGTAATCGGACAAGAATCCGCTGCGGGTGAGGCGCGCGCTGTCGGTCGCCGTGATGCCGGTCCCGCCGACGGTGAAGGAATCGCCAGTCGCGCAGCCCGCGAGGACGGCACAACCCACGATGGCCAATGCCGCGGCCGATGCGCGGTGCCGATGTCCGAGGCGCTTGAAGGTCAGTGTCATGGTGGTCTCGAAAGAAAGGATGAAACTAGAGCGGCGCGCCGGCCTTGGCCACTGAACCGATGGATGAATCGATGCGTGGCGAGGTTACGGCCATCCAAAAAAAAGCGCCCATCGGGCGCTTGATTGGGGTGCTGGCGGAAACGGAGGGATTCGAACCCTCGATGAGGCTCTACACCCCATACTCCCTTAGCAGGGGAGCACCTTCGGCCACTCGGTCACGTTTCCAGCAGACGCAGAATTATGCCAGATTCGGGGGCGTCAACGCGCCCAGAGCCGGTCGAACCGCCGACCTCAGGCCTGGTCGAGATCAAAGGCTTTGTGCAGGGCCCGCACCGCCAGTTCCATGTACTTTTCGTCGATCACGACGGAGGTCTTGATCTCGGAGGTGGAAATCATCTGGATGTTGATGCCCTCTTCCGACAGGCACCGGAACATCTTGCTGGCCACGCCGACGTGGCTGCGCATGCCGATGCCGACGATCGAGACCTTGCAGATCTTTGCATCGCCCGCGACTTCCTGCGCACCCAATGCCGGGACGACCTTGCCTTTGAGCAGGTCGATCGTGCGGGCGTAGTCGTTGCGGTGCACCGTGAAACTGAAGTCGGTCTTGCCGTCCTTGCTGACGTTCTGGATGATCACGTCGACCTCGATGTTGGCGTCGGCGACGGCGCCGAGGATCTGGTAGGCGATGCCGGGCTTGTCGGGTACGCCGAGCACGGAAATCTTGGCTTCGTCACGGTTGAATGCGATGCCGGAAACGACGGCTTGTTCCATTTGTTCGTCTTCCTCAAAAGTGATCAGGGTGCCAGACTTGGCCTCTTCCTCGATATTGATGTCCCAGGGGGTGAAGCTGGACAGCACGCGCATGGGTACTTTGTACTTGCCGGCAAACTCCACGGAACGGATCTGCAGCACCTTGGACCCTAGCGAGGCCATTTCCAGCATCTCTTCAAAACTGACGGTTTGCAGGCGCCGCGCCTCGGGCACGACGCGCGGATCGGTGGTGTACACGCCATCCACATCGGTGTAGATCAGGCATTCGTCGGCCTTCATCGCAGCCGCAACGGCCACGGCCGAGGTGTCGGAGCCGCCCCGGCCCAGCGTGGTGATGTGGCCATCGTCGTCCACGCCCTGGAAACCGGTGACGATGACGACTTTGCCCGCAGCCAGGTCGGCGCGCACGCGCTGGTCGTCGATCGACTCGATGCGGGCCTTGGTGTAGGCGCTGTTGGTGCGAATCGGCACCTGCCAGCCTGCGTAGCTGACGGACGGCATGCCCTCGGCCTGGAGCGCGATCGCGAGCAGCGCGCTGGAGGCCTGCTCGCCGGTGGCGGCCAGCATGTCGAGTTCGCGGCTGTAGGCGGTGTCCGTCCTGGCGGGCGCGAGTTCCTTGGCAAGGGCGAGCAAACGGTTGGTTTCGCCACTCATGGCGCTGGGAACGACCACCATCTGGTGGCCGGCGCGGGCCCATTTGGCGACCCGCCGCGCGACATTACGAATGCGCTCGGTCGAGCCCATCGACGTGCCGCCGTATTTGTGAACGATCAATGCCATGGATGTGATGCGGAATAACGGAGAAGACGCGGGCCTGCATGAACCCGCAGCGGCCCAAAGGCCTTGGCGCACACCGGTGCGCTCAGGCGACCGGAGCCTTGGATTGTACCAATCGCGACTGCCATGGCGCCGCCTGCATCGGCGCGCCAAAACGACCGCCCGCTCCGGTATCAGTCCTTATGCCAGTCGATTGCGTCGCCGAAACGCCGGACGAATCCGTGTCCGATCTTCAGATGCAGGCGATGGCCGCGGGTGGTGCAGGCGGACAGTTGATCCAACAGTTCATCCAGTTGCGCGGTGCTCGCGCTCGTTCCGTGCGACTGGCGCAGCCAATGGCGCAGCACGTTGGCCTGGCGGGGTCGCGTCAGGGCCCGCAGCGCGGCGATTTTCGGCGGCAGGCCGATCGCCGCAAGGTCTTGCGCGGCCAGTTCGGACAGCAGGGATTGGGCCTGCGCCGCGTGGGCGGCGCTGCGGGCAAAGGTCTCCCGAAACCGGGGAAACGTTGCCTCAAGCGCGGGTGTCAGCCGGGCCCGGATGCGGTTGCGCGCAAAGGTTTCGTCGGCGTTGCTGGGGTCCTCGACCCAGCTTTCGCCGCGCGCACGCAGCCAGCCCCGAATGTCCGCGCCCGCCACCGCCAGCAGGGGCCGGTGGTAGATCAGCCCGTGGCGCAGCCAGCGCGCCGGCATTGCGGCCAGCCCCGGCAGGCCGGCACCGCGCGACAACGCGAGCAGGATCGTTTCGACCTGATCGTCGGCGTGCTGCGCAAGAGCTATGTTATTGATAGCATCCTGTGGCCATTCGGCGGATGGAATGGCGTCAAATGCCTCATAACGGGCACGCCGCGCGGCGTCTTCGGGGCTTTCACCACGCGCCGCACGCGCATCCACCTGGCGAATGGCCAGCGGCACGCCCAGGCGGTCGCAAAAGGCTTCACAATGGCGCTGAAACCTGTCGGCCGCCACTTGCAAGCCGTGGTGCACGTGCATCGCGCGAACCTGACCAGGCCATTTCTCGGCACATGCCAGCAGCAAGGCGGTGGAATCGGCGCCACCGCTGAGTGCCACTAGCAGCGGCAGGCCGGGCTGGAAGCTGGCCAGCGCCTCGGGCAGGGACTGGCTCATGGTAGACGAACGATTCCGGCGGCGCGGCCGATTGTCAGGCGCTTACTTGCTGTCGGCCTTGGTGTCGGTGAAACGCCCGTAGCCCTTGATGCGCTCGTAACGGCGATCGAGCAAGTCCTTGAGCTTGAGGTCGCCGACCTGGCGCCAGGCGTCGTTGAGGGCCCGCTTGAGAAACGCGGCCATCTGGCGCGGATCGCGGTGTGCGCCGCCCACCGGTTCGTTCACGATCTTGTCCACCAGACCCAGCGCCTTGAGCCGGTGCGCGGTGATGCCCAGTGCCTCGGCCGCCTCCTGCGCTTTGTCCGAGGTCTTCCACAGAATCGACGCGCAGCCCTCCGGACTGATGACCGAATAGACCGAATACTGCAGCATCAGCACCTGATCCGCGACCGAAATCGCCAGCGCACCGCCGGAGCCGCCCTCGCCGATGATGGTGGTGATGATCGGCACCTCCAGCTGCGCCATCTCGAAGATGTTGCGCCCGATCGCCTCCGACTGCCCGCGCTCTTCGGCGTCAATGCCGGGGTAGGCGCCCGGCGTGTCCACGAAGGTGAACACCGGGAGCCCGAACTTTTCGGCCGTCTTCATGAGGCGCAAGGCCTTTCGATAACCCTCGGGTTTGCTCATGCCGAAGTTGCGCAGGCCCCGCTCGCGTGTATCGCGACCTTTCTGCTGCCCCACCACCATGCAGGCGGTGCCATTGAAGCGCGCGAGCCCGCCGACGATGCTCAGGTCGTCGGCAAAGTGGCGGTCACCGTGCAGTTCGATGAAGT
>ERZ1645187.1968-NODE-1968-length-18497-cov-4.791509_pt1 | contig 18497 bp, 17 predicted proteins | sample MGYA00575352_ERZ1645187 | MGnify/ENA primary metagenome ERZ1645187 (study PRJEB40837, sample SAMN11349314) | freshwater sediment metagenome | isolation source: river sediment | host: Sediment | place: India: Wazaribad , New Delhi | collected 2017-02-21 ... | reverse complement strand
CATTGGCACGGGTGCTCTCACCACAGCCGACCACCGATGACCGGCTCACCGAAATGAATTTTGGGCATTGGGAGGGGCAACGCTGGGACGATGTGCCGCGCGATGAACTCGACGCTTGGGCCGCCGACATCGCAGGCTATGCACCGCCGGGCGGAGAATCTCCCCGCGCACTCCAAATGCGTGCAGTGGCGTTTGTTCAGTCACTCGCTGTCCCGGAGGCGATCATCGTCACCCACGCGGGGGTAATCCGGACGTTGATTGCACACTGGCACAATATTCCGCCTTCGCAATGGTCATCGATTGAGGTGCCTTACGGTAGCTGCACGCGGGTTTCGATCCCCCAGTAAAATGCCGCAATGAACACATTCAATCCACTGCGCGATGCCATTCCCATTGGAGACCTCACCCGCGTGCTGGTGATCAAGCTTCGCCACCATGGCGATGTCCTTGTCAGTACGCCGGTGTTTTCGGCCCTGAAAGCCCATGCGCCAACGGTCGAAATCGATGCGCTGGTTTACGCTGATACAGCCGAAATGGTCACGCTGCACCCAGCCATCACCCAGGTTCACCGCATTGACCGTCAATGGAAACGACTCGGAGCGCTGGGGCAATTTCGCGCAGAGCGAAATTTACTGAGCGCGCTCAAAGCCCGTCAGTACGACCTCATCATCCACTTGACCGAACACTGGCGCGGGGCTTGGCTATGCCGATTGCTCAAGCCGCGTTGGGCCGTCGGCCCGGGAATAGCTACCCGCGGCAAATTCTGGGCAGGAAGCTTTAGCCACCTGCAGCGGATGCACAACCCACTTCGGCACATGGTCGAGACCAATCTCGATGCCCTCCGACGCATCGGAATACAGCCTGCGCCGGACAAGCGTCATCTGACACTGGTTCCGGGCGAAGCGGCAACCAATGCCGTCGCCACGCATCTGGCCAGCTTCGGCCTCGACAACAAAGCATATATTCATGTACATCCCGCATCCCGCTGGTTTTTCAAATGCTGGCCAGTCGATCACATGGCTGCACTCATTGCACGGCTGCAAGCGGCGGGGCACGCAATCATCATGACCGCCGCGCCGAGCCGCGAAGAGCAAAGCATGCTGGATGCAATACAAGCACGCCTACCCGCCCCCGTATTTACCCTCAGCGGCGTGCTCTCCCTGAAGGAATTGGCGGCGCTTACCAAATCGGCACGGCTGTTCATCGGTGTCGACTCGGCGCCAATGCATATCGCCGCCGCGGTTGGCACACCTGTCGTCGCGCTTTTCGGCCCATCCGGGGACAAACAATGGGGACCGTGGGGAGTGCCGAGCAGGGTGGTCGCCAGCGACACACATCCATGCCGCCCGTGCGGCCACGACGGTTGTGGCGGCGGAAAAATCAGTGACTGCCTAGCAACGCTGACACCCGACCAAGTATTCGCGGCTGCCGAGGCGCTGCTGGCCGAAACCTTGTGAAGATCGCCATCATCCGGCAGCGCTATAACCCCTATGGGGGCGCAGAACGCTTCGTTGAACGCGCCTTGGCGGCCTTGGCGGCAGAGGGCGCCGAAGTCACGCTCATCACCAGAAACTGGGATGGTGCGCCCGCAGCGAACTTCCGGCAGGTTACCTGCAACCCGACCTATTCGCGTCTTCTGGGCGGACGTACCGCACGCGACCGCAGCTTCGCCGAAGCAGTTCAGGCACTGGTTCAACAAAGTGATTTCGACATCACCCAGACCCATGAGCGCATCCCGGGATGCACGATCTTTCGTGCCGGCGATGGTGTGCACGCCGCCTGGCTGGCGCATCGTGCACGCGCCCTCGGACCATTGGCCCGCTTCAGGCAAAGCCTGTCCGGATACCATCGTTATGTGCTCGCCTCGGAAAAGGCGATGTTCGAGCACCCCGAATTACAAGCGGTGATCTGCAATTCCAACATGGTCGCCGATGAAATTTGCCATTTTTACGGGGTCGACCGCGACAAACTGGCTGTGATCTATAACGGGGTCGATACCGACCGTTTCTCCCCGAACCTGGCCGATGAATTTCGCGAAAACACACGCTTGGCCGCGGGCGTTCCCTTAAATGCACCGCTTTTGCTCTATGTCGGTAGCGGCTTCGAGCGCAAAGGGGTACCGCAGTTGATTGAGGCCTTCGCAAAGCGCAATTACCGCGAAGCGCATTTGGTCATTGTCGGCAAAGACCGCCGCCTCAAGGCCATGCAATCGCTGGCCGCCCGCCTCGGGGTCAGCCGGCAGGTGCACTTCCCCGGGCCTTTGAATGACGTCCGCCCCTGGTATGGCGCGGCCGATGGTTTTGTTCTGCCCACCCTGTACGACCCCTGCCCCAACGCGGCGCTTGAGGCGCTGGCCAGCGGATTGCCGATCGTGACCTCAACCACCTGCGGCGCCAAGGAATGGGTCAAGACAGGAGAAAATGGCTGGGTTGTCGATGCCCTCGACCAACTTATGCTGACAAAGCGCCTGGATGATCTGGCCGCGCTGGCCGGAGACAATCGCGCCCGTCATGCCGCGCGCGACGCCGTCGCCACACTGACTTTGCCGGCCATGGCCGAGCGTCTGCTGGCCCTGTACCGCCGCCTCGGCGAGCACAATGGCGAGCGGGTATAATCACAGGTTACATTTTTTCTTCAGGGGTTTACATGGCCGGTGAAATGACCAGTCGCCAGCTTTATGCGCGTCTACTGACCTACGTTCGCCCCTACTGGAAAGTCTTTGTCGGCGCCCTTTTGGCAATGGGCTTCTCGTCACTTGCCGAGCCGGTTTTTCCGGCGGTGATGAAAAAGCTGCTCGACGAGGGCTTTACCAGCAATGCGGGGCCGTGGGACTGGCTCTACTACCCGCTCATCATCATGGCCATCTTCCTGACCCGCGCCATCTTCGGCTTCCTGGGCGAATACGCGATGAGCTGGGTCTCGAACAACGTCGTCACCGAACTACGCCGGGTAATGTTCGCGCGCATGGTACGCCTGCCGACCCGCTACTACAGCGACAATCTGTCTGGTCGCATGATGTCGCGTATTACCAATGACGTCAGTAACGTCGCCGGTGCGGCCACCAATGCGCTGACGTCGATGATCCGCGACTCCATTGCGATTTTCGGCCTGATGGTCTGGCTGGTCTATTTGAACTGGCAACTGACGCTGATCACCCTATCCGTCGTGCCCTTCATCTCTATCGTCGTGCGTCGCTTCAGCAAGCGCATGCGCGCTGCATCGCGCGGACAGCAGGAGTCAATGGGGCGCATCACCCAAGTGCTTCAAGAAACCATCGAGGGTCACAAGGTCGTCAAGATTTTCGGCGGACAATCCTACGAAGAAGAAAGATTCTACAAGTCAGTACGCGAGCAACGGCGCATGGCCATGCGTGGCACCTTGGCCGTCGCTGCCCAAAGCCCGATCGTTCAGTTTTTTGCCGCTTCCGGTGTCGCCATCATCATGGGCGTGGCGCTCAAGCAGGCCGCAACGGACAACACCACGGTCGGCGGATTTGTCTCGTTCGTCACAGCCATGCTGATGATTCTCGCCCCGCTCAAGCGTCTCACCGACGTCAGCGCCCCCATCCAGCGCGGCTTGGCTGCGGCGGAAAGCGTATTTGCACTGATCGACGAAGCCATCGAGGAAGATCAGGGGAAGGAAGAACTGGGGCGCGCTCAAGGGCTGGTCGAATTCGACAATGTCCTGTTCACCTACCCGGGCGGAGAACGTCCGGCCCTTGACGGGCTGTCGCTGACCATTCGCCCCGGCGAATGCGTCGCACTGGTCGGCGCCTCCGGCAGCGGCAAAACCACCGCCGCAAACCTGCTACCCCGCCTTTATCAGGTCGACCAAGGGGAAATCCGCGTAGACGGCCACGCCCTCCCGAACATCCGCCTGGCCAGCCTGCGTGACAACATCGCTCTGGTCAGCCAGGACGTGGTGTTGTTCAACGACACAATCGCCGCCAATATCGCCTATGGCGGCAAAGCCGACGCCAGCTTCGATCAAATCCACGCTGCCGCGCGTGCGGCCCATGCCCTCGAATTCATCGAGGCCTTGCCGCAGGGGTTTGAAACCCTGATCGGTGAAAATGGCGTCAAGCTGTCCGGCGGCCAACGGCAACGCCTTGCCATTGCGCGCGCGCTACTCAAAGGCGCCCCCATCCTGATTCTCGACGAAGCCACATCCGCATTGGATACCGAATCCGAGCGCCACGTGCAGGCTGCGCTCGACGAGCTGATGAAAGGGCGTACCACGCTGATCATCGCCCACCGGCTTTCCACCATCGAAAATGCAGACCGGATCGTGGTTCTGGGACGTGGTCGCGTGCTGGAAAGCGGTCGCCACGAAGAACTCCTGGCGAAAAACGGGGCCTATGCTCGCCTGCATAGCCTGCAAGTGCAGGAATCGCTGGTGCAGGACGCATGAGCCTCGACCTCTCCGGCGAAAACTCTCCGCGCACAATCCTGGCCATCAACGTCTCGCGCATTGGCGACACGCTGCTCGCCGTTCCGGCCTTGCGCGCGCTCGCCAACGCCTGGCCCCAAGCCCGGATGACCGTACTGGGCCACCCCAAGCGTGTCGAAGTACTGGAACACCTGCCGTTTATCGACAAAGTGGGCAGCATCACCAAGCAGCGCGCCCGATTCATGGGGCGACTGCCCGGCAGGCCCTACGATTTGGCACTCGTCTGGGGCCACGACCACGCCCTCATCGAGTACGCTTTGCGCGTCTCCCAGCGGGTGGTCGCGTTCCGGCAACACCGCGGCGATCTTGACCAGCGCCTCTACCGCGTGGTCGAAGAAGCGCCTCAATATTCCGAACATGCCGTCGATTCGGCACTCCGCATTCCCCTCGCACTTGGCATTCCGCCCGCAGGACGCCGCTTGCAGTTTGCCCTCACCGAGGCAGAACGTCAGCATGCGGATACGGTGCTGGCAGCCAAAGGCGTTCAGGGACGCAGTCCGCTCATTGGGCTCAAAGTCGCCAGCTTTCCCACCAAAGCCTATCGCGACTGGCCAGAAGCGCATTTCATCGAACTATGCCAACGCGTTGCGGACACCTATCCCGGTGCCGCTTTTGCGATTTTCGGGGGCGCCGATGAACAGGAACGGATTGCCCGCATTCGTAAAGCCCTACCCAAACTGCCGATCGCCGGACTCGTCGGACTTTCACTCAGGGAAGCGGGCGCCGTCATGGCCTGTCTCGACGCCTATGTCGGCGTGGATACCGGACCAACCCACATCATGGGCTGTTTCGACATCCCGATTGTCGGACTTTTCCACTGTAAACTGCCGCGACGCCTCTACGGCCCACTCGAGCACCCCTACGATTTCTGTCTGGACCATCCCCGCGCCGGCAAGGATTGCGACGAGACCACGCCAATGGGCGAACTGGATGTCGACACGGTCTTCGCCCGCCTGACCGAAGCCTTGGCTTCCCGAGGCGCTGACAAGGATAAGCCATGACCATCGATCCACCGAAGAAACGCCGCATCGGCCTGTTTGTCGACTCCCTGATGGGCGGCGGTGCAGAGCGCGTCGCACTGAATTTTGCTGAAACCTTCATCGCATTGGGTCACGATGCCCGCGTCTTCGTGCTACACCCCCCTATCGAACATGAGGTTGGTCATGTACCGATTCATCTCATCAGTGACCGCGAACGGCTAGCCGACTGGCGACCACTTAACAAATGGCGCTACGCTCGGCGCATCCGCAAGCTGGTGCGAGAGATCGAAGCCGACGGCACCCGTTTCGATTTTTTCATCTCCAATGCTGAAGATTCCGACCGGCTCACCCGCCTGGCAGGCCTTGACCCGGTATTCATCCGTTACCGCAATTCGCTGATCCACTTTCTTAACGCAAAAGTGGGCAAAGCTACCGGCTTCAAGCGCCATCTTCGCCGAATGCGCTGGCTGAACAAATTCCGCGAGCGTTACAACGGCCATATCGTGACCGTATCCAAAGCGCTACAAACCGAACTGGTCGAAACCGTCGGCCTGAAACCGGCCTCAATCACGACGATCTATAACCCCTTCGATTTCGATCGCCTGCGCCAACTGGGCGAAGAGCAAGCGGACACCCCGCAATCCCCATACATTCTCTACGCTGCTCGCATCACCCCGCGCAAACGCCAGGATCTGCTGCTTAAAGCCTACGCCCTTTCGAAAATCGAATTGCCGCTCGTGCTGCTCGGCGGTACCAGTTGTGCCGAGGACGAGGCTTTTGAACGCCGTATGCGTACATTGGCGACTGAGCTCGGCATCGCCGACCGTGTGCTCTTCGCCGGATTCCATCGCAACCCTTACCCCTGGATCCGGCGCGCCGCATTGTTTGCCATGTCTTCGGACAGCGAAGGCTTGCCGACTGTCCTGATCGAATCGCTGATTCTCGGCACCCCGGTCGTAAGCACCGACTGCCCGACCGGCCCAAGCGAGATCCTCGTCGGCCCCCTGGCCAGCTTCCTGTCCCCGGTTGACGATGCCGAAGGACTCGCCGAAAACATGCGCAAAGCATTGGCCGCCTACCCGCCAATCGATACCGCCATGCTTGAACGTTTCCGGTGCGAAGCCACGATTCGGGCTTACCTGGCGCATTTCGAGACCCTGTTCGGAAAGACCCAGTGAAGGCGCAAGCGCCCGAAGCCTCCGCAGTTGCAACGGGTGCCTGGCTCCCGATAGCCCTGTTGGTCTTTACGGGCACCATCGCCAACGCCTCCGGCCCACGCCATGCACTACTCGTCGGCCTGCTGTTCTATGCTTTGTATCTGCTCGCGCGCGGCCGCTTGTCGCTCGGTTCAACGTGGCCCTGGTGCTTGCCCTGGTGCGTTGTCGTACTCGTTTCAGCCCTCTGGTCCTGGCGCCCGGTCACCACTTTGGTCGATGGCCTCTGGGAAGTGTTCGGACCGCTGGCTGCCGGTCTGCTCGCGGCCTCGATCACGCCCTACATTCCGGCGCGACGCTTCCCCTGGCCGTTCATCGCACTGGCGGCGGCCTGTGCGCTGGCCTTCGTCGGTGCCGCCAACGAGCATCTCGGGCTGGGGTTAGCAGGCCCCGGCATCCTCCTGAAAGCCTATCCCGGTCGTGGCGTTGCCAGCACGCTGGGCACGCTCGCCGTGCTGATCGCATTCTGGATGCTGTTTGCGTCGCCAGATCGGACCCAAGCGTATCGCATGCATTGGCGGATTACTGCGGTGGTTTTACTGTGTAGCGGGCTGGCCCTGGGCCTGCTTGGACACAACCGGATGTTCTGGTTCGCGCTGGCGGCCGGCCTGCTGCCCTGGTCGGTACGACTTGCTGCCAGCTCGCTGCGCCTACGCATTTTCTCGGTTGCACTGTTTTTTTCCGTCGGAGCCTTCGGCATCCTCTATTCCAGCGTCTTCATGAAGAGCGAAGGAAATATCGGTATCGAACAGGCCACCACCGTATTGCAACAAAAATATGCGTCCGATCCCCGGTGGGTCATCTGGACCGCCTGGAGCAATGTCATTGCGGAGCGCCCTTGGTCAGGCTATGGCTATGGCTCACGTATTCTTCCGCGGATCGGGGAGCAGAAAATTCCGCCCGAGATCGAGGATGCGGTGCACGCCCGCCATCATGCTCACAATGTCTTTTTGAATGCGCTGGTCCAGACCGGCTTCATCGGATTAGTCGCCTTCCTGATTCTGCTTATTGGCATGTTCGCTGCGCTTCTCCGAGCCTATCGACTCGCCCCGCAGGCCGAACAACGCTGGGCCGCAGTCGGGGCCGCCTCGCTGCTTCTCGCTGCGCTCGCCAAATCACTGACGGACGACTTTTTCTGGGGGCCGGCGAATATCGTCATGTGGACCTTCATGGGTGTGCTTATCGGTCTGCTCCGCGTACCGGCCACCGATGTTTCAAGCCCGTGCAGACAAGAGGAGGCCAACGCCCATGGCACAGGAAATTCGTAGCATTCTCGTCGTCCGCCGCGACAACATTGGCGACCTGATTTGTACGACACCGCTTTTTTCCGCTTTGCGCCAGCACTTTCCCCATGCCCGCATTGATGCCTTGGTCAACAGCTATAACCGGCCAGTACTATTGGGCAATCCCGATATCAACCACGTGTACGCTTACACCAAGGCCAAGCATCGGGAGGCAGGCGAAAGTGTCCTTGGTGTTCATTTGCGACGTCTTCGCCTGATGTTGTCGCTGCGCGCCACGCGCTACGATGCGATGGTGCTCGCCAATGACGGCGACACGCGCAGAACCTTGAAGCTCGCCCGCTGGATCGCACCGCGGCAGGTCATCGGTTACTGCCCGGCGAACGAAACCGCTGACCCGCGACTGGATATCGCATTACAGCCGGACCCGGCGCATCGACATGCCGTCGAGATTTCCTTCGCGCTGCTGGCCCCGCTCGGAATCGCCGGCACGCCCCCGGCCATGACATTGGTGCCGGATGCCGCGCAAGTGCGCGATGTACGCGCCCGGCTCGATGCCTTGAGCACCGCGAAAAGCGCTCCGACACTGGCAATTCACATCAGTGCGCGTAAAGTGCCGCAACGATGGCCTGCAGAGCGCTTTGTCGAGCTGATGACCGCGCTCCACGCGCGCTGTGGCGCACGCTTTGTGCTCCTTTGGGCACCTGGCGCAAGCGACAACCCCACCCATCCCGGCGACGACGAAAAAGCCGAGGCAATCATGCAAGCCACCCCATCCTTGCCGGTACTGGCCTGCCGAACCGAGCGCCTGGAGGCCTTGATTGGGGCAGTGGCCGCTTGCGATGCAATGATCTGTTCGGATGGCGGTGCGATGCACGTCGGTGCCGCATTGGGCAAGCCGATTGTTTGCTTCTTTGGCAATTCAGACGCTGACCGCTGGCATCCCTGGGCTGTTCCCCACCGGGTGTTGCAAGCGCCCTCGCAAGATGTCAGGGACATCACGGTCGACGATGCGCTCGCTGCCTGCCACGCACTGGGCATTGAACAATTGCCACAGGGCTAGCCTGCGGCCATATCGCACTCAGGGGTAACGTAAGCCCGGCAACGATCGGTAGACCGCTTCCGTGCTGTCGATCATGCCTTCAAACGTGAAATGCTTCTGGGTGTGCTCGTAGCCGGCATCGGCCAGTCGTTGGCGTAGCGCCGGGTCACGGTGCAAGGTTAACAGGCGCTCACACAACGCATCGACGTCTCGCGGCGGTACGACCAGTCCGGTTACGCCGTCGATCACCACTTCGGGCAAGCCGCCAATATCCGTCGATACCACCGCACGCCGCATGGCCATGGCTTGCGGTAATACTTGCGACGTCGCCTCGTTGGCATACGAGGGCAAACAAACGACATCCATGGCCTTGATGAAAGGCGCCGGGTCCTTCTGATGCCCGGTCAGAAAAATGGCGTCTGCCAACCCGGTTTCACCAATTTGCGCCTCGATGGCCGGGCGTTGCACGCCTTCGCCAACAATCACCAAACGGGCATCGGGAACGAATTCGCGCAGCTTGACGAAGGCCCGAATGAGATCGCCATGGCCCTTCCAGGAGCGCAGCACCCCGACGATTCCGACGACAAAGGCTTCGGGAGGAATTCCCAAATCCGCGCGCACATCGGGCAGCGTGCGTTCGAGCGAAAACTGTGCGACGTCAATGCCGGCCGGAATCGACACAATCTGTTCGGCCGGCATCTTGTTGAACTCGACCATCGCCTTGCGAATGAACTCGCCCGAAGTGATGACGCGATCCGCCAACTTGGTATACAGAAAATGGGAAAACGGACTGCGCTTGATCGGCGTGCTCAAGTGGCGGCTACGAACCACTGGCCGCCCGGCCAAACGCGCTGCCATCCCGGCCAGACGATGATCGACCGAGCTGTGCGTATGGACGATATCGACGGCATTACGCTCAATGATCCTGCGCAGGGCGGCAACCGCACCAAAGTTCAAGCCCTTGTGCATGGGCACCGGAAAAACCTGGAATCCGGCCTCGCTCGCACGCTGAAACAAAAGGCCATCGGGCTGCGTGGCCAGCAACACCTTGTAGCCGCGGTCACGGAATGCCTTGCTCTCGGCAAGAATACGGATTTCCTGGCCGCCCCACCCCGAGGACCACTCGGTATGGAGCAGGGTAAGCGGAGTATTCGAACGGGCTTGAACGGACATGAGTCGGAAATTCCTGATCCTGATTGGTTAGGCGATTGCCAAGGCCTAGTGCGCCGCTTCCCAGTTCGGCCCAACGCCGACCTCGACGACGAGCGGAACCGCCAGTTCGGCAACCTGGCTCATCAAACGCGGCAAGTGCAGACGCACGTCGCTCAGCTCGTCGTCCGGCACCTCCAGCAACAATTCGTCATGCACCTGCAAAATCAGGCGACTTTTCAGGGTCGACCGCGACAACCAGTCTTGTACGGCGACCATCGCCAACTTGATGAGATCCGCGGCCGTGCCCTGCATCGGGGCATTGATTGCCGCACGTTCGGCGCCTTGCCGGCGCATGACCTGGCTGGAGCGAATCTCCGGAAACCACAGGCGGCGACCAAAGGCCGTTTCGACGTAACCCTGTTCGCGTGCCGACTGGCGGGCCGCTTCCATGTAGCGCGCAACCCCCGGATAGCGCGCGAAGTAGCGGTCGATATAGGTTTGCGCGGCACCGCGCTCCAGGCCGAGCTGGCGCGCGAGGCCGAAGGCGCTCATGCCGTAGATCAGGCCGAAATTGATGCTCTTGGCGACACGACGCTGGTCGGGGCCGACTTCTAGTGGCGTCACGCCGAAAATTTCGGCGGCCGTTGCACGATGGACGTCTTCGCCGTGAGCGAAGGCTTCGCGCAACCGCGCATCGCCCGAAAGATGGGCCATGATGCGCAGTTCGATCTGGGAATAATCCGCTGAAACGATGCTGCTGCCGGGTGGCGCGATGAAGGCCGTACGGATGCGCCGCCCTTCCTCGGTACGTACCGGAATGTTCTGCAGGTTGGGGTCGCTGGAAGCGAGGCGCCCGGTCACTACCGACGCCTGGGAATAATGCGTATGGACCCGCCCCGTCTCGGCGTTGATCATGCGCGGCAGCTTGTCTGTGTAGGTGCCTTTGAGCTTGGACAGGCTGCGGTGTTCAAGCAGCAATTTGGGCAGCGGATAATCGAGGGCGAGCTCGGAAAGCACTTCCTCGTCGGTCGACGGACTGCCGGAAGCGGTTTTCTTCTTGACGGGCAAACCCAGCTTGCCGAAAAGAATTTCGCCGAGCTGTTTGGGCGAGGCAAGATTGAACGGCTGCCCGGCAAGTTCATAGGCCTGAGCTTCGAGCGCCATGATCTTCTGGCCCATTTCATGGCTTTGCCGGGCCAGTTGCGCCCCGTCAATCAGTACGCCATTGCGCTCCATGCGCCAGACGACCTCGCGGGCCGGCATTTCGATTTCATGGTAGATGCGCGACAAACCCGGCTCGTCGGCAAAACGCGGATGCAGCGTGCGGTGGATGCGCAGCGTGACATCCGCATCTTCTGCCGCGTAGGTTGCCGCCCGCTCGATATCGACCTGATCGAAACCGATCTGCTTGGCTCCCTTGCCACACAAATCCTCGTAGGCAATCGTTTCAAGGCCAAGGTGGCGGGAACACAATTGACCGAGATCGTGCCCCTTGTCCGATTCGATGACATAGCTCTGCAACATCGTATCGTGCGCAATGCCGGCCAGCGCAATGCCATGGTTGGCAAAAACGTGCTGATCGTACTTGGCGTTTTGCAGCACTTTTTTACGGTCGACCGCGACAAGCCACGGGCGCAGTCGCTCCAGCACAGCATCGCGCGGCAATTGATCGGCGACACCCGGGGCCGTATGGGCAAGCGGAATGTAACAGGCCTGACCAGGCTCCACCGAGAGCGAAATGCCCACGATGCGGGCAGCGAAGGCATCCAGGCTGGTCGTTTCGGTATCCAGCGCCGTCAATTCGGCCGCTTCGATCTTGCTCAACCAGGCATCGAAGCGCGCCCAGTCCAGAATGGTTTCGTATTGGACCTCCGGTGGCGTCACCGCGGGCGCCGGATCGGCCGCAGCAGCCGGTGCAACGTGATCGGCGGCATGATCCAGATCCTTGAGCCAGGTACGGAATTCGAAGCGGCCATAAAGTTCGCGCAACGTCTCCCGATCCGGGATTGTCGCGGTCAACGTCTCCGGAAGAGGCAAATCGGGAAGATCGCGGACGACAGTCACCAACTTTCTACCCAACGGCAGAAATTCCAGATGATCCCGCAAGTTCTGACCAACCACGCCGCCAATGTCGCCAGCATGCGCAACGATGCCATCGAGAGAACCGTACTGCGTCAACCACTTGACCGCCGTTTTCGGGCCGCACTTGGGCACACCGGGAATACCGTCGACCGCATCGCCGACCAGCGCCAGATAATCGATGATCAAGGCTGGCGGCACGCCAAACTTGGCAAGCACACCCGCCTCGTCCAGCAACTCGTTGCTCATCGTGTTGAACCAGCGGGTACGCGGTCCGACCAATTGAGTCAGATCCTTGTCGCCAGTGGAAATCAGGGTTTCCAGTCCGGCGGCATCGGCGCGGGTCGCCAGCGTCCCGATGACATCGTCGGCCTCGACGCCTTCAACGTTCAGCACCGGCCAGCCTGCCGCCTTGATCGCCGCATGGATCGGTTCGATCTGCGTGCGCAAATCGTCCGGCATGGGCGGACGGTGCGCTTTGTATTGCGGATACCAGTCGTCGCGAAAGGTCTTGCCTTTGGCATCGAAGACCACCGCCTTGTAATCCGCCTTGTAGTCGCTTTCCAGACGACGTAGCATGTTCAGCACGCCATAGAGCGCACCTGTCGGTTCCCCGGCCTTGTTGCGCAAATCGGGCAGCGCATGAAAGGCGCGGTAGAGATAGGACGAACCGTCCACTAACAACAAGAGAGGCATGAAACGTGACGGAAAGTGAAAAACTGGCGATGGGTGTGGAATCCGAGGCGCTGCTACAAACAGCGTCCGCCCGCGAATCGTGGCGAATTTTCGGCATTATGTCAGAGTTCGTCGAGGCTACCGAACGTCTGGCGGCCATCAAACCGGCTGTCACGATTTTCGGCAGTGCGCGCGTTCCGCCCGGCTCGCCGTACTACGACCTCGCCGAGCGCACCTCCCGATTGTTGTCCGACTCCGGTTTCTCGGTCATTTCCGGTGGCGGGCCGGGCATCATGGAAGCGGCCAACAAAGGTGCATTTCTGGGGCGCTCCCCTTCGGTCGGGCTCAACATCCAGCTCCCGCACGAACAGAAGTCCAACCCTTATCAGGACATTTCGCAGACTTTCCGTCACTTTTTTGCCCGCAAGTACATGTTCGTCCGCTTCGCCAGCGCGTATGTGGTCCTGCCCGGCGGCTTCGGCACACTCGATGAACTGATGGAAGCCTTGACGCTGATCCAGACCGGAAAGGCGCGCAAAATCCCCCTGATCCTTGTCTGTACCGCCTTCTGGCAAGGCATGATCGACTGGTTCCGCGCCCGCCTCGTCGAAGAACGGATGGTGGACCCGGAGGATATGAACCTGATTCAACTGATCGACGAGCCCGAAAAGGTGGTCGAAGCCATTTTCAAGCACTACGAAGGACGGCCTTTCGGACCTTTGCCGGGCGAAGGCGAATTGATGCTCAACCTGTAATAGAATCGCGCCTATTCACTGAAGGTTTCCTCCATGCGCAAAGCACTTTACATCGCCCTTTTCGCCGCACTGCCCGTCTGGGCCCAGCAACCCGGCAACCTCCAACCTCTGCCGGCCGTTCCACCGCCCCCGCCGGGGATGGAAGCCTTCGATGCCGCAATGGACGAACCGCAGGTGAATATCGTGCGCTCCGATACCGAAACCCGCGAGGAGTTCCGCCAGAACGGTCGCCTCTACATGGTCAAGGTCACGCCAGCAGTCGGTCCGGCCTACTACCTGGTTGACCAGCAAGGCGACGGCAATTTCGTCCAGATGGACGCTTTTGGTCCGGCACCCCGTGCCCCGATGTGGCGCATCAAGTCCTGGTAAACATTGTCGGTCTACACCACTGTTGAACGCGATGCGCTGGCCGAATGGCTGGCGCCTTTGTCGGTCGGTCCGCTGATCGATTACTCGGCCATCGCCGCAGGCATCCAGAATTCCAATTACTTCGTCAGCACCGCCAAAGGGCGCTGGGTGCTGACGCTGTTCGAGCATATCGAAGCGCAGGATCTCGCTTTTTATCTGGGCTTGCAGGCGCATCTTTCGGCACGAGGCATTCCCTGCCCCAATCCGGTTGCCGCTGGGGGCAACTACTGGCGTCCGCTTGCTGGCAAACCCGCCGCGTTGTTCAACTGCTTGCCCGGCAAAAGCCTCAGTCAGGCCACACCGGAGCACTGTCATCATTTAGGCGGCGTACTGGCCCGCATTCACCTCGCCGGCGCGGACTACCCCGATCCGCCGCCCAATCCCTGCGGCGCCGAGTGGCGCGCGCGGACCGGCCAGCGCCTCGCCCCACGCCTCTCACCGGACGAACGCACCGCCCTGATGGCCGAACTGGCCTTCCAGTCGGCACAGGATTTTTCGCAGTTGCCGCGAGGCATCGTCCATGCCGACCTGTTCCGGGACAATACGCTGTGGGCCAACGACCAGCTGACTGGCGTTCTGGACTTCTACTTTGCCGGCGAAGACGCCTTGCTGTTCGATCTTGCGGTCGTCGCGAACGACTGGTGCAACGATGCGCCAAGCTTGCAGGCCTTGATCGCCGGCTACCAGCAAGCACGACCGTTAACGCTGCACGAACGGGCGGCCTGGCCGGCGATGCGGCGGGCGGCTGCGCTGCGCTTCTGGCTGTTGCGTCTGGAAGCCCGCGAACATCCGCGCACCGGAAGCGTTGTAACCATCAAAGATCCCAACGAGTTCGGCACACTTTTGCAGCATCTTCGCCTTGTCGGCGACGTATTGCCCGGCTAGCATCCGTTTATGAACGACAATAATCTTCCTGTTTCCACCATCAACAGCAATTTTCAAGGCATCAGCCGCGAAGTGGAGCCTGGTGCCTGTTTTGCCTGGATGCATCACGGATGGAAACTCTTCCTTGCCAACCCCGGCGTCTGGATCGGTAGCAGCGCCCTGCTGCTGGTCATGTTGATGGCCATCTCCATCGTCCCTGTTTTCGGTCAGATCGCGGCCCATCTGCTCGCCCCGCTGTTCGGCGCTGGCATGATTCAGATCGCCCGGCAGCTCGATGCGGGTCACCAGCCTGAAGTTGCCGACCTGTTTGCCGGGTTTCGCCACAATGCTGGGCAACTGGTGATGGTCGGCGTGTTCTTCGCCATGGGAATTTTCGGCCTCGCTTTCATCGCCTTCATCCTGGTCAGCAGCGGTGTGATCGGTGGCATCATCACCGGCCGTGTGGCCGGACTGGGCATTGCCTTCGGTAGCACGATGCTGGCGGCGGTGGTCGTCGCAGTCCTCTCGGTACCGGTCATCATGGCCACCTGGTTTTCTCCCGCACTGGTCTTTCTGCACGACATGCAGCCTCTGCCCGCCATGCGTGCCAGCATGGCCGCCGGAGCCAAGAATTGGTTGACCATGATCATTTTCGGGATTTTCCTGGTAGTCGCCCTCTTCTTTGCCACGCTGCCGCTGGGCCTGGGCCTTCTCCTCCTCCTCCCGGTATTTTCGGCTTCGGTATACGCCTCATACCGCGACATTTTCGTGGAGAGCTGACATGCGGGCGGAAACACTCCCGGCCAACGCCGGTTGGCGCTGGATGAGCGACGGATTTGCTATCTTCCGGAAGAACCCCGCGCTGTTTTCGATGCTGGTCGTCCTGTACTGGACCATCCTGATCTTCGTAAACATCGTGCCCGGGGTTGGCGCTGTCATTTCGTCCTTGCTGATACCGGGGCTATCCGTTGGACTGATGCAGGTCGCGCGCGATCTGGAACGCGGACACCCTGTCGCCTTGCCCACCTTGTTTAACGGCTTTCAACGCAATCCACGCACCCTGCTCGTTCTGGGCGCCCTGTACCTCTGCGCAACCCTGGCGGTCCTGGCGCTATCGACGCTCATCGATGGCGGCGATTTCCTGAAGGCCCTCATTTCCAGCGACGAGCTGGACCGCGAAGCCTTGGAGTCCGGCGCCTACCTGTTGCCCGCCGCCTTTGTCACAATCGCACTGCTTCCGGTACTGATGGCCTGGTGGTTTGCGCCAGTACTCGCAGCCTGGCACAACCTTGGCGTCGGTCGCGCGCTCTTCTTCAGTTTTGTCGCTTGCTGGTTGAATTGGCGTGCCTTCTTTTCCTTCAGCCTGGCCTTGTTGCTCTTCGCCGGCATCCTCCCCGGCATGGTCTTTGGCCTGCTCCTCGCAGTGATCCCGAGTAGTGCGGCCGCCTTCGTTGCCACCCCGTTGTTGCTCCTGATTGCCGTCACCGTGTTCTCCACGGTTTATGCCAGCTTTTACGCCAGCTATCGCGACATTTTCGGAAATGCCGAACTTGTCTGAGCCGCTAGGCCTTTTCGGCGGCACTTTCGACCCCATTCATTTTGGCCACCTGCGTCTGGCCGAGGAAGCCATCGCGCACCTTGGCCTTGGCAGCGTGCGCTGGATTCCCGCCGGACAGCCGCCCCATCGCGGCGTACCCGAAGTTACTGCTGCCCAGCGGCTGTCCATGGTTTGTTTGGCCACGGCCGGCAATAACCGGTTTTCGGTCGACCCTGCCGAGGTCGAGGCTGCTGCGCCGAGCTACACGGTACAAACACTGCGCCGCCTGCGTGCCGAACTGGGCGCGGCACGCCCCTTGGTGCTACTGGTCGGCGCGGATGCGTTTGCGGGCCTGCCGACCTGGTTCCAGTGGCGCGAGCTGTTTGCATTGGCCCATATCGCCGTATCGCATCGCCCCGGCTTTCCTGTGGAAGTTGGCAGCTTGCCCGACGAACTGGCCACTGAATTCGCGCAGCGCCGCCTCGACGACTCAACCGCTTTAAGGCAGGCCCCCAGCGGTGGCGTCATTACCTTCGCGATGACCCAACTCGCGATTTCCGCAACGCAGATCCGTAAACTCCTGGCAAACGGGCACTCTGCCCGTTATTTGCTGCCGGATGGCGTTCTCGACTATATTGATTCTCATCAACTCTACAAAAATCACTAATGGACATACGCAAGCTTCAAAAAATCGTCGTTTCGGCCCTCGAAGACATCAAAGGCAAGGACATCGAAGTCCTCAACACCACCAAGCTGACCTCGATGTTCGACCGGCTGGTCATCGCAACCGGGGATTCCAATCGGCAGGTCAAGGCTTTGGCCCGGAACGTTCAGGACAAGGTTCGCGAAGCGGGTGCAGAAGTGCTTTCGGTGGAAGGGGAAGAAACTGGCGAGTGGGTACTCGTGGATCTGGGCGACATCGTGGTTCATGTCATGCAGCCCTCGGTACGGCAGTACTACAACCTTGAAGAACTCTGGCAGGCGACTCCCGCCCAACGGCGCAAGGCTGTAGAACAGCAGGCCGCCGGGGAATGAAACTGAACGTGCTCGCCGTCGGTCACCGCCAACCCGATTGGGTCAGTGCTGGCTGCGCCGAGTACCTTAAACGCATGCCGCGCGAACTGCCAGCCAGTGTGATCGAACTCAAGCCGGAACCGCGGGGCTCCAAGACGCGCGAGCAATTGCTCGCCGCCGAAAAGGGAAGAATCCGCGACGCACTGCCTCATGCTTGTCGGCTGGTCATACTGGACGAACGCGGCGACGACCTCACGACCATGAAGCTGGCCAAGCGCCTGGAATCGTGGATGCAGGACGGGCGCGACGTCGCCCTCGTGATTGGTGGTGCCGACGGCATCGACGAAGAACTCAAACAGGCTGCTGACGATAGCTTGCGGCTTTCCAGCCTGACATTGCCACACGGCATGGCCCGTCTGCTGTTGTGCGAACAGTTGTATCGCGCGGTGAGCGTACTGCGCAACCACCCTTATCACCGGGAGGGATGATGCGACTCTATCTGGCCTCGCGCAGCCCCCGTCGTCGCGAATTGCTCACACAAATGGGCGTCGCATTCGACACGCTGATTTTCCGCACCGGCATGCGCTGCGATCCCGAAGTCGATGAGTCCGCCCTGGCTGGCGAAGGGGCACTGCCTTATGTCGAGCGCGTGACCCGGGCCAAGGCCGAGCACGGCATCAAATTGCTGCTGGAAAGGCGACTGCCGATTCGCCCGGTGCTCGCTGCCGACACCACGCTGGAATTCGAAAACGAAATTATCGGCAAACCGCAGGACGAAGCCGACGCCAGCGCCATCCTGCGCCGCCTCTCTGGCCAAACGCACCGCGTGCTGACCGGCGTTGCCGTCAGTTTTGAAGAACGCACGGAATATGTCGTATCGGTCAGCGAAGTTCGGTTCCGCGAAATTGACGATCAAGAGCTTCGCCATTACGTGATGAGTGGCGAACCAATGGACAAGGCCGGGGCCTATGGCATTCAGGGCCGCGCCGGGCTGTTCGTCGCTCACCTCTCCGGCAGCTACACCGGGGTCATGGGCTTGCCGGGTTGCGAAACCGGCGATTTGCTGAAGCGTTACGGGTGGCGGTTC
>ERZ1645187.1967-NODE-1967-length-18500-cov-38.656004_pt1 | contig 18500 bp, 12 predicted proteins | sample MGYA00575352_ERZ1645187 | MGnify/ENA primary metagenome ERZ1645187 (study PRJEB40837, sample SAMN11349314) | freshwater sediment metagenome | isolation source: river sediment | host: Sediment | place: India: Wazaribad , New Delhi | collected 2017-02-21 ... | reverse complement strand
TCGCTGTCGGGCGTGATCCAGTGGGTGTTCGCCGCGCCGCTGTTCTCGTTCAACCTGTTCTTCCTGACGGCGCTGCTGAAGCGCGACATGTCGCCGGTGCGCCGCATGGTCAGCCGCGAAGGCGTCGCCAGCCTCGTCGAAAACGCCATTCAGGTGCTGCGCTGGGGCCTGTGGATGGCGCCCATCATCTATTCGTTCCTGAAGGCCGCCGGCGATCCCGCCTGGTACAATCAGGACGGCGCGATCCGCACCGGCGTCGCCACCGCGATGAGCTTCAGCCTGTCGCCCGACGCCTTCCGCGCCTGGAGCCTCGAAATCTTTACGGGGCTTCTCGCCTACGACTGGCTGCGCGTGCTGATCTGGTTCGATCACATGGGCCTGCGCGTCGCCACCCTCGTCAACCTGTCCTTTGTCGGCGGCGACATCGCCGACGAAAAGGCCGCGAAATTCCTCGGCGCGGCGACCCGCTCGCGCGCCGTTCCGGAAGCGATCCGCCGCTTCGGCACATGGGCGCCGTTGCTGCTGCCCTTCTACATCCCGCGCGGCGCGGAATGGGACAAGGCCTGGACGGGCGCCGAGCGAATGGCCGCCTCGACGCCGCCGATCACAAGCCTGATGCTCGGCTATGGCGTCATCATCGGCGTCGCCTGCATCGCGCTCGCCGTCGAGTTTCTGTTGCGCCTGAAGCGCCGCAACAAGGTGCGCGCCACCGCCATCGCGGCCGAGGCGGAAACGCCCTACCCGCGCAACATGACGCTGACCAACGGCCTCGTGACGCTCGAACTGGCGAGCGACGGCCAATGTTATTCGCGCGTTGAAGGCCCCACCCGCAACGGGCCGCCGATCGACGTCACCCGCCGTCCCGACGATCCGCTCGTGCCGCGCGGCAAGTTCCTCTATCTGCGCGAATTGCGCGACGGGCAGCCCGGCCATCTCTGGTCGCTCGGCTCGAAGCCTGCCGAATTCGCCGCCGTCGACTGCCGCGTGACGCGCCTGTCGCCGACCAGCGCGCGCATGACCAACAGCTACGACGGCGTGCATCTCGAAGCCGAAATCGCGCTGATGAACGAAGCGCCCGGCGAAATCTGGCGCCTCAAGATCGTCAACACCAAAACGCAGCCGCGCAAGCTGATGCTGGCGACCCTGCGCGAATGGGTGATGAACGAAACCGGCGTCGAGCGCCGCGATCCGGCCTATAACGCCATCCATGTCGGCACGACTTTCGTGCGCGGCCTCGGCGCGATTTTCGCCCGCAACCGCCTGCTCAAGACGCGCGCCGACAAGGCGGCCGAGCGCCATCTGTCGCACGAGATCGCCTATCACGCCGTGCGCGAAACGGCGGCGGTGCGCCTCGTTGGCTATGAGGATTCAAAACCGCGCTTCTACGGCCTCGGCACGGCGCGCGAGCCGCAAAGCCTGTTCGACGGCGCCCAGCCCCGCCCCGTATCGGACGAAGGTCTGTTGTATACGTTCGACCCCGGCGCCAGCCTGCGCGTCGAAGTCGATCTGCCGCCCTCAGGCGAGGTGGAGGTTCTGATCGTCGACGGCTGGGCGCATAACGCGCGCGAAGCGGCGATGACCATTGCGACGCATTTCGGCGTCACGGCGCCGAACCGCGACGACATTCAGTCCGTCATGGGCCGGATACGCCATCTCATCACGCCGCGCGCCAGCGGCAAGCCGCGCTTCGAATTCAGCGCCGACGGCGCCGCGCTGCTGACGCGCCCCGGTTCGCCGCGCCCTTACGCGCATGTGATGTCGAACGAAGTCGGCCATGGCGCCGTCGTCACCAACGACGGCGACATCTTCACCTTCCACCGCAACGCCCGCGCCAACAGCGTCACGCCGTTCCGCATGGGCGAAGGCCGCTGGCTGCCGGCGGGTCAGGGCGTCTATGTCGCCGACCTCGGCTCGAACGAAACGCATAGCGCGACCTTCGTGCCCTGCCGGCGCAAGGACGGCCAGTATGACGTGACCTTCGGCCGCGGCTATGCCGTCTATCGCAACCGCCGCGACGATCTCGACATCGAAATGACGGTTTTCCCCGCCGTCGATCAGCCGATCCTCTACAAGCTGGTGAAGCTGCGCAATGTCGGCGCGGCGACGCGCGTGTTGCGCGTCGTGCCCTTCGCCGAGATCACGCTTGCCGAAACCGCGCCGGAAGGCGCCGGCCGCGTCAACGCCGAGACCAGCGACAACGCACGCGAATTGTTCTTCAACAATCCGGGCAATGACATCGTCTCCGGCTGGGCCTTCGCGACGACGAGCCTGCGCGCCGAATTCGCCGAAACCTCGCGACGCCGGTTCATCGGCGGCGCCGATCGCGAACCCTGCTGGCCCTATATGGTCGAGCATGGTCACCCCGACGCCTCTGCGGATGACGACGGCTGGCGCATCGCCGGCTTCGTCGGCCAGATCGCCGTGCCGCCGGGCGGCGAGGAAACCATCGTCTTCGCCATCGGCCAGACCGAGACGCGCCTCGGCGCCGAGAAGCTCGCCAAGATCGCCCGCGACGTCGCAACGGCCGAAAAGGAGCTGCGCGCCGTCAAGGATTACTGGAGCGAGACGCTCGGCGTCCTGCGCATCGAAACCAACCGGCCCGACTTCGACAGGCTCGTCAACGACTGGCTGCCCTATCAGCTTCTCACCTCGCGTCTGTGGGGCCGCACCGGTCAGGCGCAACGCTCCGGCGCCATCGGCTATCGCGACCAGCTGCAGGACGTCCTGCCGCTGATCATGCTCAAGCCCGAGGCGGCGCGTCGCCAGATCCTGCTGCACGCCGCGCAGCAATTCATCGAGGGCGACGTGCTGAAATGGTGGCACCGGTCGGCCGATGGCCGCACCGGCCTCGGCGACCGCACGCGCGCCTCCGATCCGCATCTGTGGCTGCCCTATCTCACCGTGCGCTATGTCGCGCAGACGGGCGACGCGACCATTCTCGAAGAGACAGCCGCCTTCATCGAGGGGCCGAAAGTGCCGCTCGGCGAAGAAGGCCGCATGATGACGCCGCGCCCCTCGCGCGACAGCGCCACGCTTGTCGGCCATTGCATGCGCTCCATCGACCATGTGCTGGCGCGTATGGGCCGGCACGGCCTGCCGCTGATGGGAACCGGCGACTGGGACGACGGCATGAATCTCGTCGGCTGGGAAGGTCGCGGCGAAAGCGTGTGGATGGGCTTCTTCCTGCACGACACGCTCGTGCGCTTCGCCGATCTCATCGAGACGCGCGGCGACGACCGCAACGCTGCGCGCTACCGCGCCGAGGCGAGCCAATTGGCGAGCGCCTTGGACGCGACATGGGACGAGGACCGCTTCATTCGCGCCTATAACGACGACGGCAAGATCATCAAGCCGATGAGCGCCATGACCTCGGCGTGGCCCGCTCTCTCCGGCGCCATCCCGCACGCCCGCGCGCTCGAAGCCTGCGAAAACGCCCTCGCCGCGCTCGACAAGGGCAATCGCGTGCTGCTGGTGACGCCGCCTTATACGGAGGACTCCGATCCGATCCCGGGCCGCAGCGCCGATTATCCGCCCGGCGTGCGCGAGAACGGCGGCCAATATTCGCATGGCGTCTCGTGGTTCGTCGACGCGCTGGCGCATATGGCCCGCGAATCTGCGGCCGTCGGCGCCGGCGACGAAGCCGCGCGCCTGCGCAAGCGCGCTTTCGACATCTGGCTCGCGATCTCGCCGCTCAGCAAATATGCGCCCGAGATGATCGACGTCTACGGACTGCCGCCGCATCAGCAGCCGGCCGATGTTTACGATGGCCCCGGCTACGAAGGCCGCGGCGGCTGGGCCTGGTATACGGGCGCGGCCGCGCGCATGATGAGCGCCGCCTACGCCATGCTCGGCCTGCGCATGGTGAAAGGCGAATTCGTCATGGACGAGGACGCCTTCGAGCCGCGCGGCGATCTGCAATTGAAGAGCGTGACCTTCAAGGGCCGCCGCTTCGAAAAGACAAAGGCGTCGGCCTGATCGCAGCGGCGCAATATAAAAAAGAGGCGGCGCATGCGCCGCCTCTTTGCATTTCGATCCGCTGACGCGGCGTCTTACTGGATGTCGCGCACCGCGCCGCGCGCCGCGCTGGTCGCAAACGCGGCGTAAGCCTTGAGCGCCTTGGAAACCTTGCGCTGGCGCGCCGCCGGCTTCCAGGCGTCCTTGCCCTTCGCTTCCATGGCGGCGCGGCGCTTGGCGAGTTCGTCATCCGACACCGCGAGATGGATCGTGCGGTTGGGAATGTCGATCTCGATGCGATCGCCTTCGCGCACGAGGCCGATGGCGCCGCCTTCCGCCGCTTCCGGCGAGGCGTGGCCGATGGAAAGCCCCGAGGTGCCGCCCGAGAACCGCCCGTCCGTCAACAATGCGCAGGCTTTGCCGAGGCCTTTCGATTTCAGATAGCTCGTCGGATAGAGCATTTCCTGCATGCCCGGACCGCCGCGCGGTCCCTCGTAGACGATCACGACGACGTCGCCGGCCTTGATCTTGTTGGCGAGGATCGCGGCGACCGCAGCGTCCTGGCTCTCGAACACCCGCGCCGGACCGGCGAATTTCAATATGGAATCGTCGACGCCCGCCGTCTTCACCACGCAGCCGTCGCGCGCGATATTACCGGTCAGCACCGCCAGACCGCCGTCTTTCGAGAAGGCGTTGTCGAAACTGCGGATCACGCCCTTCTGCCGATCCTTGTCCAGCGCCTCGTAACGCGAGGCCTGACTGAACGCGACCTGCGTCGGAACGCCGCCCGGCGCCGCGAGGAAAAACTCCTTCACGCTGTCGCTGTTCGAGCGCTGCACGTCCCAACGGTCGAGCGCGTCGCCAAGCGTCGCGGCGTGAACGGTCTTGCAATCGCGATGCAAAAGGCCGGCGCGGTCGAGTTCGCCGAGAATGCCCATGATGCCGCCAGCGCGATGCACGTCCTCGATATGCACATTGGCGACCGCCGGCGCGACCTTGCACAGAACCGGCGCCTTGCGCGACAGCCGGTCAATATCCTCCATGGTGAAATTCACCTCGGCCTCGTTCGCCGCCGCCAGCAGATGCAGCACGGTGTTGGTCGAGCCGCCCATGGAAATGTCGAGCGTCATCGCATTCTCGAAAGCCGCGAAATTGGCGATGGAGCGCGGCAGCACATTTTCGTCGTTCTGCTCGTAATAGCGCCGCGCCAGATCGACAACGAGACGCCCCGCCTCGAGAAACAGCTTCTTGCGGTCGGCATGGGTGGCCACGACCGTGCCGTTGCCCGGCAGCGAAAGCCCCAGCGCCTCGGTGAGGCAGTTCATCGAATTGGCGGTGAACATGCCCGAGCACGAACCGCAGGTCGGGCAGGCCGAGCGCTCCATGGCCTGCACTTCGTCGTCGGTGATGTTGTCGTCGGCCGCCGCGATCATGGCGTCGATCAGATCGACCTTCTTCACCTGCCCGCGCATCGTCACCTTGCCGGCCTCCATCGGGCCGCCCGAGACGAAGACTGCCGGAATATTCAGGCGCAGGGCCGCCATCAGCATGCCGGGGGTGATCTTGTCGCAATTGGAAATGCACACCATCGCATCGGCGCAATGGGCGTTGACCATATATTCGACCGAGTCGGCGATGATCTCGCGCGAGGGCAGGCTGTAGAGCATGCCGTCATGGCCCATGGCGATGCCGTCGTCGACCGCGATCGTGTTGAACTCCTTGGCGACGCCGCCGGCCTGCTCGATCTCGCGCGCCACGAGCTGGCCGAGATCCTTCAGATGCACGTGGCCGGGCACGAATTGCGTGAAGGAATTCACGACCGCGATGATCGGCTTACCGAAATCGCCGTCCTTCATGCCGGTGGCGCGCCAAAGGCCCCGGGCGCCAGCCATGTTGCGGCCATGCGTTGAAGTGCGCGAGCGGTAAGCGGGCATGTTTTCATCCTTCGCTGATAGGCGGCGGCCTTTATCCGCTTTCATCGCGGCGCTGGCAAGACCGGCGGGATTTCGACCCAAATCAATGAAAAAATTTGATTTCGGGCGTTTATGGCAATGGCGCGCGGCGGGTCCGGCGAGGGGACGGATATAGTTGCGCGCTCCAGAGCTTATTGTCGCTCGCTCTATAGACGAACGGCGCATGCCGGCTTAGCTTTGCCGCCGGTAGGAAACAAGAACAGAGGGCAACATGGGTCTCCGCAATATCTTCGTCCATCTCGATTCCGGCGAACGCACGGCCGAACGCCTGCGCCTCGCGCTCGCTCTGGCCAAGCGCCACGACGCGCGCCTCGTCGGCGTCTTCGCCCAGCGCGCCAGCGCCTTCCGTGTCGGTCTGGTCGCCGTTTGGCCGAATGAAGACTACGTCAAGGCCGCAGACGCCGCCCGCGCCAAATTCGACGAAACCGTAGCCGGCTACGCCAAGGCCGAGTTCCTCGACCTCAACCGTGGCGGCGAGCAGGAAATCCTGCATCACATGACCGATCTCGCGCGCCATTTCGACATGGGCGTTCTCGGTCAGGACGAAGATTCAAACCAGCGGCTCGTGCCCGCCGACCTCGTCGAACAGCTGATCGTCGAAACAGGCCGCCCGATGCTCGTCGTTCCTTACGCCGGTCATTACGCCGAATTCGGCCATCGCCCGCTCATCGCCTGGAACGATTCCTCGCAGGCCGCGCGCGCCCTCAACGACGTCATTCCGCTGATCCAGAAAGATGGGCAGACGCTTGTCGTCTCCATCGGTCCGGCCCGCGAAATCGCGCATGACAAGGTGTCCGCCAACGAGACGGCCGTCCATCTCGCGGCCCACGGCGTCAAGGCCGAAGTCTCGGCCATGGTTTCCGGCGAAGTGAAGCTGATGGATACGCTGCTCAACCGCGCCGCCGACCACAGCGCCGACCTGCTCGCCCTCGGCGCCTTCGGCAATTACGGCTTCCCGCGCCTGGCGCGCGGCAGCGGCACCCGCTTCATGCTGCGCCACATGACCCTGCCGGTCCTGTTCTCGCACTGAAACACGCTCGGAATACGGGCGGATCTTTATCCGCCCGTATTAACTAAGGAATTTCTAACGATTAACAAAGTGTTGCAGCGCCTCACCTGACATGCACAATTGCAGACATGTCTACTCAAGCTGCACATAGTGAAGACCCTTCACGCCAAAGTTCTTTTGCAAAGCGCGCCCAGGAGCTTTTGAAAAGCCTCGAATACCGGCGAGCAGATACAGACGAAGAGCTGGATAAAATAATTAACCTGCGCTATCGCGCATATTTACGCGAAGGCGCAATTCAAGCATCTGAGTCAGAAAGACTCGTAGATTCATTTGACGAGCTTGATAATGCGTATAATTTCGCAATATATTATGAAGAAAAACTAATAAGCGCCCTTCGAATTCACTGCGTCAACGCGAATAATCCATACTCTCCTGCGGTTGAATCATTCGGCGATATCTTGACGCCGCTGATCGCTGAGGGGAAAACGCTGATCGATCCCAATCGCTTTGTCGCGGATTTCGATCTCTCAAGACATCATCCGGAAATTCCATTTCTCACTCTACGCATCGCTCATCTGGCTTCTCTGCATTTCAACGCAAATGTCGTGACTATGACGGTGCGCGCCGAGCACCAGGCTTTCTACAAGCGCGGCTTGTTTGGACAGGTCCTGTGCCCCCCGCGAACTTACCCTCTCCTGAGCAAGCCGATCAGCTTGCTGGCTGTGGACTTCCAGAAAGAGCTGCAACGGCTTGAAACCCGGCACCCTTACTGGATCACGCCCGTTGCGGACCGCGACGCGCTTTTCGCGGCCGGCCCCACTCGGGGGAGGATGTCGAAAAGGTGAAAAAATTTAGCGAAATCTAAAACCCTTGTTGAGAATGATGAGGGCCGCCTCCTTAGCTTGCGGCCCGATGATGCCTTCTCTCAAAATCCGCGCGAAACATATCGAAAGCTTCATTTTCCCCGTCGTTGCGGTCTTGGGACTGGTAAGCGGCTGGCGCATCTATGCGGAATGGGCGGATTCCGACAAGAACAGCGTTTCCCATGCCGAAATGGTCGTCGTGCTGCTCATCGCGATCGCAATTATCTTTGCGATGAACTGGCGCACGCGCGAACAGGTGATCCGGGCGCAAAGAGCGCTGAGTGAAACAAAAGAAAAATACAAGGCGCGCGCTGAACTTTCAGAAGCCCGATATGCGGAAAAGTCCGAAGTCCTTGAGTTTTCCCTCGCCCATATGAACCAGGGCGTCGCGATGGTGAACCCGGAAGGTCAGCTGTTGCTGTTCAATCAGCGCAGCGCCGAATATACCGGCATCGATGATCGACAGTTCCAGTTTCCCGTCCATGTGGCCGATGTATTCAAGGCGCAGTGGGAATCCGGCGAATTCGGCGCGACAGGTGAGCTGCTTCCCCCGGATATCCGCCAATATTTCCTGACCGGCGTCGGCTCCCTGCCGGCCAAATACGTGCGGCGTCGCCCCAACGGCACGTTCATCGAGGTGCGAACCGAACGATTGCCTTCCGGCTATATGGTTCAATCCTACACCGACATTACCGAGTTGGTTCAGGCCAAGGAGGCCGCGGAAGCTGCGGCGCGCGCCAAATCGACCTTCTTGGCGACGATGAGCCATGAAATTCGCACGCCGCTGAACGGCGTGCTTGGCATGGCGGCCCTCCTCCACAAGGAAAACCTGTCGCAAGAGCAGAAGGAATATGTCCGCACCATCGCCAATTGCGGCGACGCCCTGCTGAGCGTCATCAACGACATTCTCGACTTCTCGAAGTTCGATTCCAGCATGGTCGAACTCGAAGATGCGCCGATGGACCTGCGCAAATTGGCGGCCGACGCCATCAGCGTGGTCGATGTGACCGCCAAGTCGAAAAATCTTCCCGTTCGCTGCGAAATCGCGGAGGGTGCGCCGCATTGGATGCGCGGCGATCTGAAACGCCTGCGTCAGGTGCTGCTCAACCTGCTGTCGAACGCGGTCAAGTTCACCGACAAGGGATCTGTGACGCTGCGCGTCGCGCCGACCGCCGACGGCAAAATTCGCTTTGAAGTCGCCGACACCGGCATCGGCATCCCCGAAAACGCGCGCGACAGGCTTTTCAAGGAATTCTCCCAGATCGACGCCTCGATCAACCGTCGTTTCGGCGGCACCGGCCTCGGACTGGCGATTTCAAAAAAGATCATCGACGCCATGCAGGGCGTCATCGGCGTCGACAGCGAGCCCGGCAAGGGCAGCGTCTTCTGGTTCGAGTTTCCGCTTGTGGAAGCCGAACCCGAAGCGATCGATCCTGAGGAATTGGCGGCGTCTGGCGCCAACGCGTTGCCTGCGCTGCATGTGCTCGTCGCCGAAGACATGAAGGTCAACCAACTGGTCATCGGTCGTATTCTCGAAACCCACGGCCACCGCGTCACCTTCGCCAATGACGGGGCGGAAGCCGTGGCGAGCGCGCTGTCCGAAGCGTTCGATCTCGTGCTCATGGATATGCAGATGCCCAATATGGACGGGCTCGAAGCGACGCGGCGAATCCGCGCGCTCGGCGGACGCAATGCGCATATGCCGATCCTCGCCATGACCGCCAATATTTTTGAAAGCGACAAGATCGCCTGTCTCCAGTCGGGAATGAACGGACTGGTTTCGAAGCCGGTCAAGCTCCCCGAACTATTCGATGAAATGGCCAGGGCCCTGCAAAACTCGCATCGTGAAGAAGTGATGCAGCAGGCGGAATCAGCCGGAGGCAACGACATCGCCATTGATGGCGAGCGCTTCCAGCACCTCGCGCGTCATCTTGGAATCGACGCGCTGGATGAGGTTCTCGCGGATTTCGAAACGGAAGCGCGGAATTGTTTCGCGGTGCTTGCCCAAGGAGACGAGCAGGATGCGCAACATCGTCTCCGCGCCTTGCGAAAGGCGCAGGAAACGCTCGGCTTCACGCAAGCCGCTCAGCTCTGCGCGCAGACCGTCGAGGATCGCGACGTTTTGCGCATCGCCGCGGAACGCAGTCTGGACAAGGCGCGCATGCTGGTCGCGCTGAAACGCGCCAGCATGAAATCCCCCGCCGAAGAACAGACATCCGTTGCAATTGCGGCGTGAGATAAGCCGTCCCTTAAGACATTGCCGTTAGATTGCGTGGTAGAACCGAGAGTAGCGTCCATGCCGATGATCCACACCTGCTGCGTTCCCACCTGCCGCCAAACCAAGATCGGCGCAGCGCACGCCGACTTCGAAGATTTCGTCTGCGAGGATCATTACGCGTCGGCCGCCCCTGCTCTGCGCCGCCGTCTTGAAACCACGCAGAAGCGCCTCTCGGCGTTGCGCGAGAAATGGGACGACGATCGTTATTTCGGCGAAGTGCTGGCGCGCGGCCGCTACCTGAAATTCTGTGCGCTGCTGGAATGGGCGCAGGAAAATGTCGATCGCGCCTGGTCGCGCATGATGATGGATATTTTCGGCGCGCAGGCGCGTAATTCCGCAGCCAACACGACTGGAGCGAAAGTTCGCAAGGCCTCCTGACACGCAACGAGCGCTGACAAACGCCGCCGCCGTCCAACAGGCCGGCGGCAAAGGCATATGGCGAAAACGAAACTATAAGCCATTGTTTTTAAAAGAATTTCTTGAATTTTTCCCTTGACGTCCTCCCAGGCTTGTGTCAGCCTTACCTTACTGCCTCTCGGCAAATCGGATGCGACGGCTCCCACTTCGCCCAGAGAGTTCCGCCCAGTCATATGGCTGAAAGCGGCGCGGTTCGGCCCCGGGTTCACCCGGCAGAAATTCGAGGTGGAGGAGCATGACGCCGCCGAATCATTCCTTCTGGTCGCTTCGCGGCGACCATGGCGCGGGAAAGCGGTAGGGCCCTGCCAAAGGCCCGCGTCTTCGAAAATTCATCATCGCGCGAGACGATTTCAGCGCATTTGCCACAAGCAACCGTTGTTTTCGATCTCGATTTGATCTGACGATCATCCAGACCGCTTCGCTTGAGACGAAGCATTTCGGCCCCGTTCGCCACAGCGCGACGGGGCCTTTGGTTTTGCGATGACGCGTACCCGTGACGCTTGCCGACAAGGCTCCCTGGCGCGAAACTGCGATGACGACTCTTTTTCCAGCAGGCAAGATCATGGCCTTCGCAAACGAACGCGATCTTTCGCAATTCTGGATGCCCTTCACAGCCAATCGTCAGTTCAAGGCGAGTCCACGCCTGCTCGCCCGCGCCAAGGGCATGTATTACGAGACGCCGGACGGGCGCAAAGTGCTCGACGGCACGGCGGGCCTCTGGTGCGTCAACGCCGGCCATGCGCGCGAACCGATTGTCGCGGCCATCGCCCGGCAGGCGGCGGAACTGGATTACGCCCCGCCCTTCCAGATGGCGCACCCCATCGCCTTCGAATTCGCGCAACGGCTCGGCGAATTGAAGCCCAGCCATGATCGCATCTTCTTCGCCAATTCCGGCTCGGAGGCGGTCGACACCGCGTTGAAGATCGCGCTGGCCTATCACCGCGCCCGCGGCGAAGCCCAGCGCACGCGGCTCATCGGGCGCGAACGCGGCTATCACGGCGTCGGCTTCGGCGGCATGTCGGTCGGCGGCATCGCCGGCAATCGCAAGGCTTTCGGCGTGATGCTGCCGGGCGTCGACCATCTGCGCCACACGCATGACCTGGCCCGCAACGCCTTCACGCGCGGCGAGCCGGAGCACGGCGACGAACTCGCCGAGGATCTTGAGCGCATCGTCGCCCTCCACGACGCCTCGACCATCGCCGCCGTCATCATCGAACCAATGGCGGGCTCGACCGGCGTGCTGATCCCGCCGAAAGGCTATTTGCAACGCCTGCGCGCCATCTGCGACCGGCATGGAATCTTGCTGATCTTCGACGAGGTCATCACCGGCTTCGGCCGCCTCGGCGCGCCCTTCGCCGCCGACCGTTTTGGCGTCGAACCCGACATGATCACCGCCGCCAAGGGCGTCACCAACGGCGCCGTGCCGATGGGCGCGGTTTTCGTCAAACGCACGGTCCACGACGCCTTCATGCAGGGGCCTGAAAACCTCATCGAATTCGCGCATGGCTATACCTATTCCGGCCATCCGCTCGCCTGCGCCGCCGGCATCGCCACGCTCGACGTCTACGCGCAGGAGGGCCTGCTGACCCGCGCCCGCGCGCTTGAACAGACCTGGGCCGACGCCCTGCATAGCCTCGGAAGCGCGCGCCATGTGATCGATATCCGCAACCTCGGCCTCGTCGGCGGAATCGAGCTTGAACCACGCCCCGGCGCGCCGGGTGCGCGCGCCTACGAAACCTTCGTCAAATGCTTCGAGGCGGGCCTGCTGGTGCGCGTCACCGGCGACATCATCGCCCTGTCGCCGCCGTTAATCGTCGAACGCGAGCAAATCGCCCGCATGGTCGAAATCATAGGCGAGACCTTGAAAAGCGTGGCGTGAGCGATGCCGCAAACCAAAGCGCGACGCCCACGAAACAGGCGCCCCCGCAAATGCCGAGAAAACGGCCTTACCTTGTACTTTCAGTCGCTTGCGCCGTCACAAAAGCTTGGCCTCCCGCTTGCATGATGAGGGTTGCTCCCCTCGAGCACGGAGACCACGCCATGACAAAGGTCGTTTTTTACGAAAAGCCCGGCGCCGCCGACGCGTCTCGTCACAAGGCCATGCTCGCCGCCGCGGGCCATGAGGTCGAGTCGCGCAATCTGATGACCGAGGCCTGGAGCGCGGCGCTGCTGCGTCCCTATTTCGGCGCGACGCCCGTGCGCGACTGGTTCGATATCGAAGCCCCGCGCGTCCGTTCCGGCGAGGTCGATCCTGATCGCATCAATCCGCAAGCCGCGCTGACCATGATGATTGTCGACCCGGCGCTCATCCGCCACCCACTCGTCAAAGCCGGCGGCGATTGTCGGGCCGGCGTCGACGAGGCGACGATTTCCGCTCTCGCCCGAGCATAATGGCGGGCGAGGCGCCCGCCTGACCCTCGCCGCTCATATAACGAAAAGGCCGCATGCGACGCATGCGGCCTGAATGCGCGATCAATAGACGCCTATCATCTTCAAACCTGCGATGATCAAGACGACGCCAAGCGCTTTCAGAATGACGCGGTTCGAGAAACGGCCAACGCCGAGCATCGTCCCGACCACCGCCCCGGCAAGCGCTGCGGCGGCGAGCAAAGGCAAATCCGGCGGCAAAGCGCGTACCGAAGCCAAATTGCCCAGCAAGCCCGCAATGGAATTGCAGAGGATGAAAACAGCCGCGACGCCGGACGCCGTGCGTGCATCCGACCAGCCCATGAGAAGAAGAAGAGGCGAGAGGAAAATGCCGCCGCCCGTGCCGGTCAGCCCCGACAGCAGGCCGATGCCACATCCGGCGAGGACGCCCCAGCCGACAGGGATATCGATTGGAGCGCGAGCCATTTGATGCTCGCTCGAGCTTAGCAGACGGACCGCTGCGACAAGCAGCACGCCGCCGATAAGGGGGCGATAATATTGACCGGGCAGTTGAATTGAGCCGCCGATGAATGCACAGGGGATCGCCCCGACCAGAACAGGCCAAAGAGTGCGCCCGCGAAACAATCCGGCTCCGACATAGCGCCAGGACGCGTAGGCCGAAACGAGGACATTCAGGACAAGCGCCGTCGGCCGCATGACCGAAGGGGCGACCCCAAAGAGCGCCATGATTGCGATATAGGCGGATGCGCCGGCATGTCCGACCGAACTGTAAAGCGCCGCCCCCAGAAAGAGGCAAATGGCGAGCAGCAGTTCCCATTCCCAAGACATAGACTTCCTCTATGCCGGGTATGGCCGAAACCGCCAGAGGCGGTCAACCTTTCCGCCTGTCAGGAATTGCGCTTCGGCCGGACTCGGACGATGACGTCCACCGACACGATCTCCATGCCTTCAGGCGCCCGCACATCGGCGAGGTCGATATCTTCGGCCGGAATGTCGAAGAGATGCTCCTCCCCCTCGACATAAAAATGCTGATGCGCGCCCGTTTTGGTATCGTACCAGAGGCGAGACCCGTAAAGCGCGATCTCGCGCACCAGACCCGCGTCGCTGAACTGCTTCAGCGTGTTGTAGACCGTCGCGAGCGAGATATTGGCGCGGGCCTCCGTCGCCTCCTGATACAGCTCTTCCGCCGTCGTGTGCCGATCGCCCTTGCCGAACAGCAGCAGACCGAGCGTCATGCGCTGGCGCGTCGGCCGCAGCCCCGCCGTTTCCAGACGCGCGCGCAGATCGTGAAAACCACATGCCGGGCGCTTCGTCTCGACCCGCGCCGGGACGCCCCGGGCGCGCGCGGCCTCCGCGAGCATCAGCGTCCGCCATTCCTCATCGTTCAGCAGCTTGGTCACTGCGCAAAATCCTCGAAAGTCTCGACGAGCGGCCTAACGCCGCAATTTGTCCATATTATGCGCGGCTTGGGGCCGCCGCGCAACGAGCAGGTTGCATTTAGAACTATTCCGAAAACCAACGCCTTGACCGTTGTCTGTCGATGGTTAGGCATAGAGACGGCCGCGCGCGCGGCGTTCTGGAGAGAGGCCCCATGCGCTTTGCCGCCGGCATAGACCAATATTTCGATATTCTGCGTAAGGCAGCGCCGCCGCCCTTGTCGCAACTGACCGTCGAGCAGGCGCGCGCCATGTATCGCTTCAAAAGCGAGAAATTCGGCGGCCCCAAGGTTGAAGTCGCCGAGGCTCTCGATCTCGCCTGCCCCGGTCCGCGCGGACCGATTGGCCTGCGCCTTTATCGCCCCGCCGCAGCGGCTGCCCCGCAACCGGCCCTGATCTATCTCCACGGCGGCGGCTGGACCATCGGCGATCTCGAATCGCACGATCACGTCTGCCGGGCGCTCGCCATCGCGGCGGGCTTCCCCGTCATCGCCGTCGATTACCGGCTGGCGCCGGAACACCCCTTCCCCGCCGGCGCCGACGACGCCGTCGCGGCGACGAACTGGATCGCGGCCCACGCCGCCGATCTCGGCTTCGACCCGGCCCGCCTCGCTATCGGCGGCGACAGCGCCGGCGGCAATCTGAGCGCCGTCGTCTGCCTCGCCGCCCGCGACGCGGGCGGCCCCACCTTGCGCGCGCAGGCGCTGATCTATCCTTGCGTCGATTGCGCCCCCGCCTCGGCCGATTTCCCGTCGCGCCGCACCAACGCCGCCGTGCCGCCGCTGACGCAGGACGCGCTCGACTTCTTCGACGACAAATATTTCCCGGACAAGACGCGCGCCGTAGATTGGCGAGCCTCGCCACTTCGCACGGCCAGCCACGCGAACCTGCCGCCCGCTTTGATCCTGACCGCCGAATACGACGTGTTGCGCGACGAAGGCCACGCCTACGCCGCGCAATTGCGCGCCAGCGGCGTGGCTGTCGAGGAGCGTGACTACGCCGGGCAAATCCACGGCTTCATCGAATTCGGCGGCCTGTTGCCGGACGCAGGATGCGCCATCGCCGACATCGCCGCCTTTTTACGCGCCCGGCTTGCAGGTTGATCATGGCCGCAAACGCCGACATCGGCTCTGCGACTACATTGCTCGAAGCCTTGCGCGACCCAGCCGCCGTGATCGATGCGGCGACGCGCGTCGTCGCCGCCAACGCCGCATGGCGGGCGCTGCTGCCCGCCGCGCGGCTGGAGCAACCGTTGGCGCTGGCCCTGCGCGCGCCCGATGTGCTCGACGCCATCGCGCGCGTGCAGCAGGGCGGCGCGGCTGAAACGGTGGCCTGGAGCGAGCGCCGCCCGTTCATCCATTATCACGAGGTCCACATCGCGCCGGTCGATATCGCCAAGTTGGGCCGCTGCGTCGCTCTGACCCTGCGCGACCTCACCGAAATCCGCCACACGGAGCGGATGCGCGTCGATTTCATCGCCAACGCCAGCCATGAATTGCGCACGCCGCTGGCCTCGCTGCTGGGCTTCGTCGAAACCCTGCAAGGCGCGGCGCGCGACGACGCCGGGGCGCGCGAGCGCTTTCTCGGCATCATGGGCGAACAGGCCCGGCGCATGAAGCGTTTGATCGACGACCTCCTGTCGCTCTCGCGCATCGAGCAGAACGAACATCGCGCGCCGCAAACCGCCGTCGATCTGGCGGGCGTGGCGCGGCAGGTGACGGAGGGGCTCGCGAGTCTCGCGGCGGAAAACCGCATCCGCCTCGCGCTCGAAGCCCCTGAAGCGTTGACCGTCACGGGCGATCGCGACGAACTCGTCCGCGTCGTCGAAAATCTGATCGAAAACGCCATCAAATACAGCGCCGACGACGACGGCGCCGAACGGCCCGTCGAAATCGATCTGAAAGACATCGAACATCGCGCCGTTCTCAGGGTGCGCGATCATGGACCAGGCATTTCCCGCGAGCATCTGCCACGCCTGACGGAGCGCTTCTATCGCGTCGACGCGGGCCAAAGCCGCGCCAAGGGCGGCACCGGTCTCGGCCTCGCCCTCGTCAAACACATCGTCGCCCGCCATCGCGGCAGGCTGTCCGTAGACTCGACTCCAGGCGACGGCGCAACCTTCACAATCTCTCTGCCGCTGCGAGAGAACATTAAATAAAAACAGTTGCCTGCGTTGTCACGCAGCTGTCACGCATTTTTCGTACAAGGCCCGCGTCGGCAAGAAACGCCGACAGCGCGGGCCATCCGGGTCCGCTTCGCACACACGAGCCGAAGAGGCCCCTATGAAGCCGATGTTTTTCCTGCGCCTGACCGCCGCCGCCGCATTCGCGGGCGGTCTCGCCGCGTCCGCCCAAGCCGCCGACATCTCCGGCGCGGGCGCCACCTTCCCCTATCCGATCTACGCCAAATGGGCCGATTCCTATAAGAAGGAGAGCGGCAACGGCGTGAATTATCAGTCGATCGGCTCCGGCGGCGGCGTCAAGCAGATCAAGGCGCGCACCGTCACCTTCGGCGCGACCGATGCGCCGCTGAAGGGCGAAGACCTCGACAAGGAAGGTCTGACGCAATGGCCGATGGTCATGGGCGGCATCGTGCCCGTCATCAACGTGGAGGGCGTCAAGAGCGGCGACCTCGTCCTCGACGGCGCGACGCTCGCCAGCATCTTCCTCGGTCAGGTGAAGACCTGGGACGACGCGGCCATCGCCAAGCTGAACCCGGGCGCCAAACTGCCGTCGCAGGCCATCGCGGTGGTGCGCCGCTCGGACGGCTCCGGCACGACCTTCAATTTTACCGACTACCTCGGCAAGGTCAGCGCCGACTGGAAGAGCAAGGTCGGCGTCGGTCCGGCCGTCGAATGGCCGGTCGGCATCGGCGCCAAGGGCAATGAAGGCGTCGCCAACAACGTCGCCAACACCAAGGGATCAATCGGCTACGTCGAATACGCCTACGCCAAGCAGAACAGCCTGACCTTCGCCAAGCTCGTCAACAAGGACGGCAAGACGGTGGCGCCGGAGATGGCGAGCTTTCAGGCGGCCGCCGCCAACGCCGACTGGACGAAGGAAAAGGGCTTCTATCAGATCCTCACCGATCAGCCTGGCGCGGCCTCGTGGCCGATCACCGCTGCCACCTTTATCCTGATGGCCAAGCAGCCGAACGACGTCGCGGCCTCGACGGAAGCGCTCAAGTTCTTCGACTGGTCCTTCGCCAATGGCGCCAGGAGCGCCGAGGCGCTCGACTACATTCCCATGCCCGACAACGTCATCGGCATGATCCGCAAGGCCTGGGCCAACGAGATCAAGACAGCCGAGGGCAAGCCGGTCTGGACGAAGTGAGGCGAGGTAAAGGCTTGTGAAGGCCGTCATGGCCGGGTTTGTCCCGGCCATGACGCAGAAAAAAAGACGCAGAAGAAAACGCGAACTCCAAACGACCGAGCTCCGACATGACCGATGTCGCAATAGTCAAACCCATCGCCGCGCCGGATGCGGATGCGCGACGCGCCGCCGTCCTGCGCCGCTTTCGCCTGACCGACGCGATCTTCCGCAACCTGACCCGCAGCGCGGCGATCCTCGTGCTCGTCATGCTCGGCGGCGTCATCCTGTCGCTGATCGAAGGCTCGTTGCCGGCCATCCGCGCCTTCGGCTTCGGGTTTCTGACCAGCGAATCGTGGAATCCGGTGACGGAGAAATTCGGCGCGCTGTCGCCGATCTACGGCACGCTCGTCACCTCGGCCATCGCCATGCTCATCGCCACGCCCATCGGCGTCGGCGTCGCCATCTTCCTCACCGAGATTTGTCCGGAAAATCTGCGCCGCCCCATCGGAATCGCCATCGAATTGCTCGCCGGCATTCCCTCGATCATCTATGGCGTCTGGGGCTTGTTCGTTTTTGCGCCTTTCCTGCAAACGACGTTGCAACCGATGCTCATCAACACGCTCGGCAACGTGCCGGGCCTGCAAACGCTTTTTGCCGGCCCGCCCTACGGCATTGGCATCCTGACGGCGAGCATCGTGCTTGCGATCATGGTGCTGCCCTTCGTCGCCTCGATCTCGCGCGACGTGTTCATGACTGTGCCGTCGGTGCTGAAGGAAGCCGCCTACGGCGTCGGCTGCACCAAATGGGAAGTCGTGCGCAAGGTCGTCATTCCCTACACGCGCATCGGCGTCATCGGCGGCTTCATGCTCGG
>ERZ1645187.1966-NODE-1966-length-18503-cov-9.208207_pt1 | contig 18503 bp, 21 predicted proteins | sample MGYA00575352_ERZ1645187 | MGnify/ENA primary metagenome ERZ1645187 (study PRJEB40837, sample SAMN11349314) | freshwater sediment metagenome | isolation source: river sediment | host: Sediment | place: India: Wazaribad , New Delhi | collected 2017-02-21 ... | reverse complement strand
GGCGCTCGTCCACCGTGCCCACGTAGATGGGCATGTCCGGGTGGGCGGAGGCAAGGCGCTTTATGCCCTCCTTCGAGGCTATCATGCAGATGAAGCAGATGTTCTTTGCGCCGCGGCTCTTCATGATCTCCACGGCCTCCACGGCGGAGCCGCCGGTGGCCAGCATCGGGTCGGCTATCACCACGAGGCTGTCCGAGACGTCCTCGGGCAGGCGCACGTAGTATTTCACCGGCTTCAGCGTTTCCTCGTCGCGGTATATGCCTATATGCGCGAGCCGGGCCTCGGGGCAGAGCGTCACCAGCCCGTCCACCATGCCGAGGCCAGCGCGCAGTATGGCGACGAACACCAGGTCGTGCGCCAGTTTCTGCGCGTCAGCCACGCCGACGGGGGTGCGGACCCTGGCCTTCTTCAGCCTGGCGTTGGTAAGCGCGTCATGGGCGAGGAACATCGCCAGTTCGCCCATCAGCCGCCTGAAGTCGGCGACGTTCGTCCTCTTGTCCCGCAGGCGCGCTATCTTGTCCATCACCAGCGGGTGCTTCGAGACATGAACGTTCTTCATTGTCCTGCCCTCCTTGGGGGTCACTTTATGATCTCGCGTATCAGCGGTTCCTTGCGCGGGGCCTTCGGGCCGTACGCGAGGGAGGATTCGAACATCTTAACGCCGTCGGCGAGTTTCGGGGCCGACGAGGCGTAGGCGGTACCTATCAGGTCGCCGGGCTTCACCTTGTCGCCGGGCTTAGCCGCCAGTATGAAGCCCGCGCCGAAGTCCACGGCGTCCTCGGCCTTCGCGCGGCCGGCGCCCAGCGCCACGCTGGCGAAGCCTACGGTGCGGGCCTCCATCGCGGTGAGGTAGCCGGCCTTCTTCGCCAGAATGCGCTTCGAGAACTTGGCCTTGGGCATGTAGCGGTCGGGGTCGTCCACCACGCGCACGTCGGCGCCCTGCCACTTTACCATCAGGCGGTACTTCTCCAGGGCGCTGCCGTCGGCTATGGCGGCGCGGGCCTTCTCCATGCCTTCCTCGGCGGTGCGGGCCTTGCCGCCCAGGTGTATCATCCAGCCGGAGAGCACCTCGAGCACGCGCACGAAGTCCTCGGGGCCCTTCTCGCCGGCGAGTATCTTTATGGACTGAGAGGTCTCTATGCCGTTTCCGATGGCGACGCCCAGGGGCTCGTTCATCGCGGTCATCACGGCGACGCAGCGTATGCCCAGGAGCTTCGCGGTCTTCATCAGCGCCACCGCGAGCTCGCGGCTGGGCTTGAAGTCCTTGAGGAAGGCGCCGCTGCCGTACTTCACGTCCATCACCAGGCCGGTGATGTCCTCGGCGTACTTCTTGGAGAGGATGCTCGCGACGATGAGGGGGAGGGCCTCGACGGTGCAGCTGGCGTCGCGCAGGGCGTAGAGCTTCTTGTCGCTGGGCGCGAGCTCGGCGGTCTGGCCGAACATGCTGAGGCCGGTGGCCTTCAGCTGCTTGACGATATAGTCGGGCTTGAGGCGCACGTTGAAGCCTTTCATGGCCTCCAGCTTGTCCAGCGTGCCGCCGGTGTGGCCGAGGCCGCGGCCGCTCATCATGGGCACAACCACGCCGCAGGCCGCCACTACGGGGGCCAGCGCTATGGAGACGCCGTCGCCTACGCCGCCGGTGGAGTGCTTGTCCACCTTCATGCCTTTCACGGCGGAAAGGTCGAGCTTCTTGCCGGAGAGGGCCATGGCGCGGGTAAGGCCGGCGGTCTCTTTCGGGGTGAGGCCGTTAAGGAAGGAGGCCATCAGCCACGAAGAGAGCTGGTAGTCGGGGATGGTGCCTTCGGCGGCGCCCATCGCGATGAACTTCAGTTCCTCGTCGGTCATCTCCAGTCCGGAGCGTTTCTTCAGCAGCAGGTCGAGCATTCTCATGGTATATACCCCTTTATATAGATTTACTTCTTCAGCGCCTTCGAGCGCAGCATGCCCTCGAGGAGCCCGCGCATCTTCACCGACACCTTGTCGCCGAGCTCCAGCACTTCCTCGTGCGTGAGCACGGTCCTGGAGATGCCGCTGGCGAAATTGGAGATCCAGCAGACGCCGGCCACGCGCAGCTTAAGCTGGCGGGCGGCTATGGTCTCGGGCACGACGGACATGCCGACCACGTCGCCGCCCAGGGTGCGGTACATCCGGACCTCGGTGGGCGTCTCGTACGACGGGCCGGTCACCGCGGTGTAGACGCCGGAGAAGGCGCGCACCTTCAGCGACTTCGCCAGGCGCAGCGCCTCGGCGCGCAGCGCCGGGTCGTACGGGTCGTTCATGTCGGGGAACATCGCGCCGAAGGCCTCGTGGTGGTTGCCCATCAGCGGGTTGGAGCCCATCAGGTTGATGTGGTCCTCGAGCAGCACGAAATCGCCGGGCTTTATCGACGGCTTCAGCGAGCCGACCGCCGCGGTCAGGAGCAGGTTCTTCACGCCGAGGGACGCGAGCACGCGTATCGGGAAGGCGATGAAGGAAAGCTTGTGGCCCTCGTAGTAATGGAAGCGGCCGCGCATCATCACCACGTCGGCGCCGCCCATGCGGCCGAACACCAGCTCGCCGGCGTGGCCGGCGACGGTGGTCACCGGGAAGCCGGGGATGTCCTTATACGGTATCGAGAAAGCGTCCTCGAGGCGGGGGAGGGCCTTGCCCAGGCCGGAACCGGCTATGATCGCCGTGACGGGCCTGCAGCCGCGCGCCTTCTTCTTCAGCCAGGAGGCCGTCTTTTCTACCTGAGCGAGTATGTCTTCTGCCATTGGTGTCTCCTTGCGCCTAGAAGTAACCGGCCCCGTCGGCCGTGAAGGCGCCCTCAATATGGTCCGGCTCGTTGCCGGGCACTATCCCCACGATATCGAACCTGTACTCTTCGGCTTCCGGGCGGCGCGCTTTTATGTAGGCCATGGCCGCCCTGATTATTTTAACCTTTTTCGACGGGGTTATGCTCTCCGCCGGCCCGCCGTACCCGGGATTGGACCGCGCGCGCACCTCCACGAAGGCCACGGTGCCGTCCTTCCGGGCCACTATATCCAGCTCGCCCATGGGGCAGGACCAGTTGCGGTCCAGTATCTCGTAGCCCGCCGCGCGCAGGAAGGCCGCGGCGGCCTCCTCGTAGGCGGCGCCTTTCTGGTTCACCGCCGGGCCTCCGCCGCGGCGGCGGCCACCGGGGCGAAACTCATGCGGTGCTCCGGGCAGGGGCCGAGGCTCCGCAGCGCGGCCATGTGCGCCGCGGTGCCGTAGCCCTTGTGGCCGGCGAAGCCGTAGCCCGGATATTTGCCGTCGAGCAGCTCCATCCAGCGGTCCCTGATCACCTTGGCGTAGATGCTGGCCGCGGCCACGGAGAGGGACTTCGCGTCGCCATCCACGACGGGCTCCTGCGAGCAGAGCTCCAGGCGCTTTATGCGCAGCGGCCCGTCGACGAGCACCAGCGCGCCGCGCGGGTCCGCGCCGGTATAGCGCAGGAGCCGCCCGACGGCGGAGCCCATGGCGTTGAAAGTGGCCTCCAGGATGTTGACGCGGTCTATCTCGGCCGGACCAGCGTAGCCCAGGCCGAAGCGCACGCCGGAATCCAGCATGAGGCGCAGCGCCTTCACGCGCTTCGCGGCGGAAAGTTTCTTGCTGTCGTTGACCAGCGGTGAGATGAGGGGGAAGGCCGCGGGAGGGATCCACGCGGCGGCGGCGGTGACGGGACCGGCCAAAGGGCCGCGCCCGGCTTCGTCTACGCCTATAAGGATGGCCGGCTTACGTTCCTGTACGACAGAATTATCGAATCTGCAGAGGGGCACGTTAGACCCGCCAGTCCGCCCCGCGCGCCGACGGGCGCGCGGGAGCGGGCGGTGGCTTACTTCGCGGGCTGCTGGGCGGGAGCGGGGGTCTCGGTCTTGGGGACCGAAGCCTCTATCTCCTTCTCAACTTCCTCGAGCCTGGCGGCCTTGCCGGACAGTTCGCGGAGGTAATAGATCTTGGAGCGGCGGACCTTGCCTTCCTTCACGACCTCGATCTTGTCGATGCGGGGGGAGTGTATCGGGAAGACGCGCTCGACGCCGACGCCGTAGGAGATCTTGCGCACGGTGAAGCTCTCGGAGATGCCGGAGCCGCGGCGGGAGATCACGACGCCGTCGAACACCTGTATGCGCTCGCTGTCGCCTTCGACGACCTTCGTATACACCTTAACGGTATCGCCGGCACTGAAATCGAATTTCTCGTTCTTGATGCCCAGATACTTAGCGATGTTATTCATTTTACTGCCTCCTAGACTGTGTCAGCGCCGTTGAACGGCGTATGTTGAAAACAAAATTCACTTCTTCTTCGCGGACCTGCCGCGCTTCGCCGGGACTTTCACCGGGGCGGGGGCCGCCGCGAGGTCCGGCCTCGCTTCTCCCGTCAGCTGCTTCGCCTGCGATATGCGCCAGTCGGCTATCAGCTTGTGGTTGCCGCTGAGCAGCGCTTCGGGCACCTTGCTGCCGCGCCAGACCGCCGGGCGCGTGTAGTGCGGCGCCTCCAGCAGCCCGTCGGTGAACGTTTCGTTCACGGTGGCGTCGCCCTTGCGGAGCACGCCCGGGATAAGCCGCGTCACCGCGTCTATCACCGCCACGGCCGCCGGCTCGCCGCCGGTCAGCACGTAGTCGCCTATAGAGAGCTGCATGTCGGCCAGCGGGGTTATCCGCTCGTCGATGCCCTCGTAGTGCCCGCAGATGAAGACCAGGTGCTTCTTCTTCGCGAGCTCGAGCGCGACCGACTGGTCGAAGCGCCTTCCTTTAGGCGTCATCAGTATGACGAAGGAACCGCGCTTCTTTACCTTCTTGAGAGCCCGGTAAACCGGCTCCGCCATCATCAGCATCCCGGTACCGCCGCCGTAGGGCTTGTCGTCCACGGTGCGGTGCCGGTCTTCCGTAAAATCGCGGGGATTCGAGAAGCCGAGCTCCAGGAACCCCTCGGCGCGGGCGCGGCCCACGATGCTCTCCGACAGCGGCGAATCTATCATGCCGGGGAAGAGCGTGACCGCGTCTACGCGCATATTCAAAGAACGGCCCTGCGGCTTAGTCTATGTCCAGGTAGACTTTCTTGTTCTGCCTGGCGGCGGCGGTCTGCAGCACGGTGCGTATGGATTTCACCACGCGCCCTTCCTTGCCGATGACCTTGCCGCGGTCCGAGGAGGCCAGCGTCAGCTTGAAGCGGACGACGTCGCCTTCCTCGTTGACCCCTATCTTCACGGCCTGCGGGTTCTCCACCAGCGAGCCGATAACGTACATGAGCAGGTCTTTCATCCCGTTCACCGTTATTTCTTCTCGGCGGGCTGCGCGGCGGCCTTCTCGGCCTTCTGGGCGCGCTTTATCAGGGAGCCGACGGTCTCGGAAGGCTTCGCGCCGTTCTTAACCCAGCGGCCCAGCTTCTCGGCGTTGATCGCGACCTTCTGCTTTTCCTTGCCGGCCTTCGGGTCGTAGTGGCCGATCACCTCGAGGGGCTCGCCGTGCGGGCCGCTCGACTTCTCGATCGCGACTATGCGGTAATGGGGCTGAGTGCGCTTGCCTATCCTCTGAAGCCTAAGAACAACTGCCATGGTTTCCTCCTTGACTGCTAAAAACGGGCACAAGCCGCCGGCCCGCTCAAGCGGGCTGGCGTGAAAGTCTATTATATTATATTTTCGGCTTTTTGGGAACAGTTTCAGAGCGTGCGCGCCATGCGGCGCAGCAGCGCGGCCGGGTCCGGCGCCTTGAACAGCGCGCTGCCCATCACCAGCGAATCGGCGCCGGCGGCCACGCAGGGGACCGCGGTCTCCTCGTTGATGCCGCCGTCCACCTGCAGCCAGACGGGCCGGCCGCGGCGCTCTATCATGCGGCGCGCCTCGTGCACCTTGGGCAGCATATCCGCCATGAACGACTGGCCGCCGAAGCCGGGTTCGACGGTCATTATAAGGACAAGGTCCACCTTGCCGATGAAGGGGGCCAGCCTGGAAGCGGGGGTACCGGGCTTTATAGAAACGCCGGCCTTCAGGCCGAGTTTCCTTATCTTCGCCACGCAGGCGGCGGCGCCCGCGGCCTCGGCGTGAACGGTTATAAGTTCCGCGCCGGCCTTAGCGAAAGGCTCCACGAACATCGCCGGGCGCTCCACCATCAGGTGCGCGTCCACCGGCAGGCCGGAGGCCTTCGCCACGGCGGGCAGCAGGCCCGGGCCGAAGCTGAGGTTGGGGACGAAATGCCCGTCCATCACGTCGAAGTGCATCCAGCCGGCCAGCCGCCTGAGCGGGGCCAGGCTGCGCCTGAGGTCCGCGAAATCGGCGGACAGCACGGAAGGCGCGACGGCGACGCGGCCCGACGGGGAGGGGAAGACGGTCATTTTACCGGGCGCTCCTCGACGAGTATGCCGTTGACGAAGATGCGCACCTTCTCGGCGCCGCCGTACGGCACCGACAGGTCTATCTTGGAGCCCGGGTCGCGCAGGCCGTTGAAGATCTCGCGGTCGCCGGTCTTGCCCATGGCCACCACGCGGATGTGCCGCTGCGAGCCGCTCTGCGACACCTCGTAGTGCACGCGGAACTCGCGCTCGGAGCCCGACGAGCCGCCCTTGCGGCCGCTGACGGTCAGCGTCACGCGCGCGTCGGACGCCACGACGGCGTCGGGCGCGGGGTTCTGGTCTATGATGGTGCCGCCGGGGAACAGCGAGGCGGCGTCCTCGGTGAGCACGAGCTGCACCTTGTTCTGGGAGGCCCACTGCTGCGCCTCGTCGCTCTTCTTCTGGCGGAAATCGGGCATCATCACTATGCCGGCCGGCGGCAGGCCTGCGGACACGACCACCTGCACCATCGTGTTCTTGGACACGCTGAGCTCGGGCTTGGGGTCCTGCGAAAGCACGGTGCCCTTCTCGGCCTTAAGCGAGTAGCTCTCGCTGACCTCGCCGAGCACCAGCTGGCGCTGGCGCAGCAGCAGCTCGGCGTTCCGGAGCGGCAGGCCTATCAGGCTGGGGGTGAAGACGGATTCGCCGCCCTGGCTGAAGACCACGCGCACGATCTTGCCCTCGCGCACCGTCGAGCCGGCGCCGGGCACCTGGCGCAGCACTGTGCCTATCGGCACGGTCTCGTTGAACTCGGTGCCCTCTATCTTCATCGCGAGGTTGAGCTCGGAAAGGGCCTGCAGGCCGCTCGCCGAGGACTTGCCGGTGATGTCCGGCACGATAACTTCCTTGCGGTTGTGTATGACCGTCTCCATCGTCCACGAGAACAGGAAGTAGGTCAGGAAGAAGAGCAGCAGGCCTATGCCGCCTATGCGGGCGAGGAAGCCGGGGCTGATCACCTTCTCGTCGGAAGTGGTGAAATGGCGCTGGTAAAATTCCTTGATACCCACGATGTTCTCCTTATTTATCGGCGGGCGCGGCAGGCAGCCGGTCGCCGGCCTTCAGGCGCAGCCCGTTGAGGAAGTCGGCCGCCGGCATTTCCTTCTTGCCCTCCGGCTTCACCAGGCCGATCAGCAGGCCTCCCCCGTCGCCACATTTTACAACAAAGCCTTTGCCTCCCTCAACGGAGAGCACGGTGCCGGCCGGGCCGGGGCCGGAGGCTCCGGGCGCCAGTTCGGCGCGTGCCACCTGCACGGTCAGCAGGCGGTCCGGCAGGGCCAGCGTGAAGCGGGGCTTCGGACCGCAGGCGAGACCGCGCACCCGGCCCAGCAGTTCCCCGGCGGGCCTGTCGAAACGCAGCACGGCGTCCTCCCTGCCCAGCTTCGGGGCGAGCGACGGTTCGCCGGACTGCGGCTCGCGCCTCAGGTCCCCGGCGGCCACCATGGCCAGCGCCTCGTCGAGCAGTACGCCGCCGAGTTCGGTGAGGCGGGCGAAAAGGGAGGCCGCGTCGTCGGAAGGCAGCACCGGCAGTTCGCGGCGCAGCAGCACCGGGCCGGTGTCCATGCCCTTGTCCAGCCAGAATATGGTGACGCCGGTGACCTTCTCGCCGTTGATCAGCGTCCACTGCACCGGGGCCGCGCCGCGGTACTTGGGAAGGAGGGAGAAATGGACGTTCAGGAAACCGTAGCGGGCCAGGGCCAGGGTCTCCTCGGGGATCAGCCTGCCGTAGGCCACCACCACGCCGAGGTCCGGCTTCAGTTCCGCTATCGCCGAATGCAGTTCGGCGCGGCTGGCCGGCTTGAAAGCCTCGAGGCTGAGCTCGCCCGCCAGGGCGTTCACCGGGGCGCAGCACATCTTGAGGCCGCGCCCGACGGGCCTGTCCGGCTGGGAGATCACGCCGGCTATCTCGTGGCCGGCCGCGGCCATGCGGTTGAGGAAACCGCAGGCTATGTCCGGCGTGCCGAGAAAGACGGTACGGAGCTTCTGCACGGTCAGAGCTTCTCCGGCTTCATCTTGCTCTCATCGATCTTCTTCCACTGTGTCTTGAGCTTCATCAGCGTGGGCTTGAGCTTCAGGCGGGTGAGCAGCGGCAGGCGGTCCACGAAACTTATGCCGTCCAGGTGGTCCAGTTCGTGCTGCAGGGCCTTCGCGAACAGGCCCTCGGCGTTGATCTCTATCGGGAGGCCCTTCTCGTTAAGGCAGCGCACCTTGACCTTGGCGGAACGGCGCACCTTGGCGAACAGGCCCGGGAAGGAGAGGCAGCCCTCCTCCTCGTACATCGAGCCGGACTTCTCGGCCATCTCGGGATTGATCAGGACTATGCTTATCGCCGGCTCGTCCTCGCGGTGTATCTTTATCACGACGAGGCGCATGTCGAGGCCTATCTGGTTGGCGGCCAGGCCGGCGCCGCCGGCGGCCTCCATCGTCTCGAACATGTCGGCTATCAGCGCCGGCAGGTCCTTCTTCACCGCCGCGAAATCGACCTTCTTCAGTTTCTTCTCGAGTATCTTCTCGCCGTACTTGCAGATCCTTCTTATAGCCATATATCCCTCACTTTAAGAAAGCTGGAACGTCATCTGGCGGCCTTCCCAGACCACCCTGGCGAGCACGGGCTTGCCGGGCTCGCCGGGCTTCTTCAGCATTCCCCAGGCCATCGCGAGGCGCTCCAGCTGCACCTCGGCGCCGGTGGACCCGGAGACGCCCATCACGATCTCGTCGGCGCCGGCGGCCTGGGCCACCTGCGCCATAGAGAAGAACGGGTCGTTGGAGAAAACGAATATCGGCTTCACGGTCTTGCCGTACTTCTCGGCCAGCAGCACCACCGCGCTGAACACCTCGCGGTCCTCGTCGGACATGGTCTCGGCGCCGGACTGTATACCCTTGGCTATCTTGGCGCTGAGGACGATGATGTCCGTCGTCTCGTCGTCGACGGTCTCCAGCACGGCGGCCAGGTGCACGAGGTTGTTGGGGTTGCGCACAGGCACGAGGATGCGGCGGGTGCCGGTCAGCTCGGGCACCACCTTGGCGATGTCCGACTCGCTGCGCAGGTTCATCTTCTCGTCGGCGTCCTCGTCGGGCATGTAGAGCTGGGCCTTCTTCTCGTTCATCTTCTCGGAGATGTGGAAGATGGTGAAGAACGTGACGGTGAACAGCACGCCGCCTATCGTGGCGACCTTCTTGGTAAGCATGTTCATGCCGGTGGCGGCCAGCAGCACCAGCAGCACGGCCACCAAGCCGATGGGCAGGTAGACGCCGCCGGACTTTACGTTGAACGGGAAGCGCCACTCCTGTTCCTCGTCGCGTTTCTTGAAGCGGAGTATGATCATCGACAGCGTGTCGAAGGTAAGGCTCCACAGCACGCCGAAAGAGTAGGCCTCGCCCAGCAGGAAGATGTCGCCGCGGGAGATCAGGATTATCAGTATCTGCGTTATGGCCACCAGGTTTATGATGCGGTACGTGGTGCCGTACTTCTTATGCAGGTGGCGGAACCAGTCGTGCAGGATGCCGTCGTCCGCGACGCGGTTCAGCACGCCGTTGGAGCCGACGAAAGAGGTGTTCACGGCGCCCACCAGCATCAGCGCGCCGGAGATCACGACCATGGTCTGCAGGCCGAGCCGCGCCCAGTAAGGGCCGTCCAGTTCCAGCGCCAGGCCGCTGAGCAGATTGTCGGCGTACTTGCCGGCCACCAGGTCCGGCGGTATGATCAGCGAGGACATGAAGGTCAGCAGGCCGGTGAACAGCACGCTGAAGACGAAGATCGTTATGACAGCTTTCTTGAGGTTCTCGAACTTGGGGTCCTCTATCTCGCGGTACACCTGGGCCAGGGTCTCGAGGCCGGACAGAGCAAGTATGGAATGGCCGAAGGCCATGATGATGCCGAGGGCGCCGACGGCCTTGAGCCAGGGGAAATGGACCGTCCAGCCCAGGGCCTTGTCGGTGAAGACCGGGTGGAAGGGGGGCAGCGTGAAGCCGCGGTGGTACAGCGTCAGGCCGGCCCAGCCTATCAGCACGACGGCCACCAGCGTGACGAAGGAGATGATCTTGAGGTTATTATCGGCGGATTCCTCGACGCCGCGTATGTTCTCGCGCCAGAAATAGCCGGTGACCAGCAGCGCGAAGACGACGGCGAAGGCGCGCGCCGGCACGTGCCAGTTTATATGCATCAGCGGAAGCACGTTCTCCAGAAGGCCGCCGAGATAAAGGCCGGCGGTGACGGAGCTTATGGGACCGGTAAGGGTGTAGTCGAAGATCAGCGCGGAGACCGAGAGCTTGGCCATCACCTTGCCCATCGCCTCGCGCACAACGACGTATACGCCGCCGCGCACGAACAGCAGGCAGGACTCGGTGTAGACGCCGAGCATCAGGCCGGAGAACAGCATGACGCCCATGATGAACCAGGGGAAGGCGGGGCCGAAGGCGTTCATGGCTATGCCGCCGGCATAATAGGCGCTCGAGCCGAAGTCGCACAGCACTATGGAAGCCGCCTTCCAGAAAGAAATGAAGCTAAGCATGGCCGTGCTGAGCACGAACACCTGCTTGAAGCGGGGATTAACTACCATAATAAAGATTATATATATTTAACGACGGGAACAGGAAGCCGGCGGCTAGCGGGAGGCGAGGAGCGCGGCTGCGGCGGCGGGATCGTTCAGCGAGGCCAGCTTGTCTATCAGCTCGGGCTGGAAGGTCTGGCTCAGGAGCGAAAGCATGTTGAGGTGGCGCTGGAAGAAGGCCGGCTTGTGGGGGGACAAGAGGAGCAGCGCGGCCTTCACCGTATGGCCGGTGGCCGGGTCGGTGAAGCCCTGCGGTATCAGGCCGAGCACGCCGTAGAAGGAACCGAGTTCCGGGAACTTGGCGTGCGGTATATAGAAGCCGCTCTCCAGCACCTGGTTGAGTTTCTCCACCTCGGCCACGCGGTCCGCCAGGGCCTTGGCGCTGATGGCGCCGCTCACCTGAGGCAGCATGCGCTCGGTAAGAAGGCGCAGCACTTCATCCTTGGAGGGCTTTCCCTCTATATAAATGGTATTCCCGGGCTTTATAAGGGCTGAGAGGCTTACGCCGTCGGACTGTCTTATCATAAGGACCGCTGACTTCCTTATATGATATCATTTACCTGTTCCCGTCGTCAATCGGCGGATTTATGACCAAGAATACCACCATAGCGGCCATAGGAGTGGACCGGGGCGGCACCTGGACAAGGGTGGCCGCCTTCGACTCCGCGCTGCGCCCCCTCAGGGCCGCCAAGTTCAGGACCGGTCCGGACCGCTCGCTGCCGGCCGCGCTTGTAAAGGCCGTAGCCGCCTGGCCGGGCGGCGAGGAAGCGCCGCTGGTGATAGCCGCCCGGGGCGTCTTCAGCCGCAAGTGGAAGAAACCCTTCCTTATGAAAGCCCTGCGCGGCAGGCTGAACCTGGTGGACGTGGTATCAGACGCAGAAGCCGCCCATTTCGCCGCCTTCCGCGGCGGGCGGGGCATCCTTATAATAGCGGGCACCGGCGCGGTGGCCTTCGGCGGCCGCCCCGGCGCCTTCGTTATGACCGGGGGCAAGAACCCTCCTTCAGGCGACCCCGGATCGGGACGCTGGCTGGGGCGGCAATATCTCGCCATGCTCGGGCGCCTGAGCGAGGCCGGGCCCATGGGCCACGGCCGCTGCGCGGCCTACGCGGCCAATTTGCTCAGGCGGGCCCGGCGCGGCCACGCGGCCTGCGCGGCGCTGGAAGCCGCCGCCCACCACGAGCTGGCCTCGCTGCTGAAGGAAGCCGCCGGGCGCGGCGCCGTGAAGGCGGCGCTGGCCGGCGGGCTGATGAACGACGGCGCCTTCAGGGCAGGTTTCATGGCCGCGGCGCGCCGCGCGCTGGGGAAGCGGAAGGTGGATTTCGTCAGGGCGGCCATGACCGCCGAGGAGGCGGCCGCGCGCATAGCGCTGCTGCGGAGAAAGACAAAATGAAAGAGCTCGACGTGATAAAGCGGGCCGCCCTGGCCGGCGGCAAAATACTTTCGGCCAAGTTCGGCAAGGTGGGCTATAAGCTCAAGGGCCGCGCCAACCTGCTGACCGAAGCGGACCTGGCCTCGCAGGCCGCCGTGATAAGGACGATAAAGCGGGCCTTCCCCGGCGACGGCTTCCTCGCCGAAGAGAGCGACCCGGTGGACACCGGCAACGGCAGGCTCTGGATCATAGACCCGCTCGACGGCACGACCAACTACGCCCACGGCTTCCCGGCCGCGGCGGTGTCGATAGCCTTCGCCGAGAAGGGCGTGGTGAAGGCCGGCGGAGTTTACGACCCGTTCAGGCGGGAACTGTTCCTGGCGGAACTGGGCCGCGGCGCCTCCCTCAACGGCCGCCGCATACACGTCTCGGCGGTGCCGTCGATACCCAAGGCGCTGCTGGTCACCGGCTTCGCCTACGACCGCGCCGAGCGGGCCGAGTTCTACTGCGGCTTCTTCGCCGAGTTCATGAAGATCTCGCACGACGTGCGCCGCATGGGCGCGGCCTCGCTGGACTTCTGCTGGCTGGCCGCCGGGCGCACCGACGGCTACTGGGAGTTCGGCCTGAAGCCGTGGGACGTGGCCGCCGGCGGCCTGATAGCGCGCGAGGCCGGCGGGCGCACCAGCGATTTCTCCGGCAGGCCGTGGCAGGTCGGCGCCGGCATGGGCGCCGAGACGCTGGCCACCAACGGCCGGCTGCACGCGCCGATGCTTAAGATCATAAGGCGCCGGATCGCGGCGGAGGCCTGATGCCGGTACTGGGCATCATAGTTTTCTGCACGGTCTTCTCGCTGGGCTACACGGCGGCGCTGGCCTGGGTGCTGGAGCGCAAGGAGAGCCGCTACGGCCAGGGCTCGTACTCCTTCACCGACGTGTTCCTGCCCGCCTCGCTGACGCTGATAGTCGTCTATTTCCTGAACATAGTGCTGCTGATAAGGTACGCGCGGCTGACGCTGCCCGTCGACGGGGCGCTGTGCGCGGCGCTGGCGCTGTTCTGGTCCTGGCGGGAACGGAAGTTCAAGGCCTCGGCCGCGCGCGCCATAGAGCGGCTGCGCGCCGAGATGAGCCTGCTGGCCGACCAGGTGCAGGCCGACCCGTCGAACCCGGTCTGGTTCGAGCGTATAAGCGAGCTTTACGAGAAACTTGGCGACACCGAGCGGGCGCTGGAAGCGGCGCGCCGCGCTGCCGCGCTTGACCCGGCGGTGGCCCGGACCTGGCGCGTGAAGAAACTCGAAGAGGATCTGTCAGCGGGAGGCCAGCGCGGCGGCCGCCGCGCGTGAAGCTTCCCTGAAAAGGTAGTCGCCGCCCGCCCTCGCGGTCTCGGCGGCGATGAGCCCGCCGCCGGCGGGGTCCAGCAGTCTCACCGTTATAAGGTAGCCTTCCCCGTCGCGCCGCACCGAGCCGGAAACGGCCAGCGCGGCCCCTGCCCTGCGCGCCAGCGCCGCGGCGGACTCGTCGAAAGAAAGCCCCGAATATTCCTGTTCCTTCTCGGCCAGCACCATGTCGGCGCGGCTGCGGTCGGCGGCCGTGAACCTGCCGGTGCGGACCAGTTCCGACTCCACGAGGCCGCGCACCACCTCAGCCTCGGTGGCCGTCACGCCGGGGCCCGCGTAGAAAGGCGCCACGGCGGCCAGCGGCCTGCCCGGCGGCAGGACCGGGCGGCGGGGGGCCGCGGCGGCCGCTCCGCCCCAGGCCCAGCCCGCCGTCATGCGGTGGGCGGCGCCCAGTTCGCCGTAAGGGTTGAAGGCGTAGTCGAGAGAGAAGCCGCCGAGCTTCAGGCCGAAGCCGGCGGCGAAGGCGCCCATGAAGCCGTGGTCGTCGTAATTCCGGAAGTTGAGGCCCGAGCGCAGCGACAGCCCCGAAGCCGCGGAGAAAGGCAGGAACAATTCTCCGGCCGCGGCCAGGTAGGGGGAATGGTCGGCTGGCAGCCGGCCCTCGAAGAGCAGGTTAAGGTCCGGCGCGTACTTCCACTTAAGCCCGGCGTCCATTTCGAAAGGCAGCGGCGCGGCCTCGGAGCCGAGCTTCAGCGGCGTGCCCAGGTTCCTGAAAGCGAGGGCGAACTCGGTGACCGAGGGGTAGGGGGGCCTGTAGGCAAGTCCGCCGTCCAGCGCGCCGGCCGAGCCCGTCTCGTCGTCGAGGCGGCACCTTATGTATTTCAGGGCCAGGCCCAGGTCCAGGCGGCCGTAGCGCCCGGCCCAGCCGGCCGAATAGGCCGAGTCGTAGGCGGCGAAACCGGCGCCGGAACCGGAGCCCGCCGCGTCCAGCCTTTCCCCGGCGTCGTAGCCGTTGTAGATCAGCCCGGCCGAGAAGGTGCCGGCGGAGGAATAGCGGGAGAAGGCCAGCGCCGCTCGCGAACCGCCGGCCGGCAGCGAGTTGTACGAGGCCGAGGCCGAGGCGCCGGCGGCGGCGAGGCGGGTCCCCGCGGGATTAAGCGCCAGGGAGTCCGTGCCGTTCAGCGCCAGGCCGGCCCCGCCCAGCGCCGCGAAGCGCGCCGAAGGCGGCACCTTCAGGAAGCCGGCGGAGGTCAGGCCGCGGGCGTCGTCGGAGAAAGCGTTGACCGGGAATATCCCGCAGGCCGCGGGCCGGGGGGAAAAAAGGAGCGCGGCCGCCGCGCAGAGGCCGGCGTACCGCGCTCTTATCAGGCGCCGTCCTTCCACTTTACTTCTTCAGGTCCTTTACCAGGTACTCTATACGGGCCTTTATCTTGGTCTTGTCCAGATTGTCGATGTCCTGGATTATGTCCTCGAGGAATTTGACGGTGAACTCGTTGTTCACGCTGCCCTTGGAGAGGCGGGATTCTATGCCCTTCAGGCGGGCGTCTATGCCGCTGATGCCCTCGTATATGCCGCGCACGAAGGTCTCGGCCTTGTTGCCGCCGGAGGCCTCGGCGGAGGCGGGCATGGAAACCGGCGCGGGGGCGGCCTCGGCGGCCGGCTCCTCGACGGGCAGCTCGGGCTGCTCGGCCGGGAGTTCGGGCTGGTCGGCGGGGATGTCCGGCTGCTCGGCGGCGGGGGCGTCCACGAAAGGATTGTTCTCCTCTTCGGCGCCATCGGCCTCAAGAGGGGCGGCCTTCCTGAGTTCCGCGTACTTGCGCAGGGAGAAGACCAGGCCGGCGACGGCGGCGGCGAACACCAGGGCCCACACGTAGAACACGGGGTCCATCCAGGCAGAGTAGAGGTTGAATTTAGGCATAGCGTTCTCCGGTTACAGTTTTATCTCCTGTCCTTCCTTCACGGCGAAACATTTCAACTTGGAGCCGGCCCGTCGGGCCAGCCGCGAGCAATCCGCGACTATCCGGTCCAGCTGCGCGTCGGTGCGGTCCTGGTTGTGGTGGAAAAGCCCCAGCGCGCGGACCTCGGCCTTCAGCGCCAGGTCCAGCGCCTGCCGCCATGTCGAATGGCCCCAGGTGCTGCGGCGCGCGTACTCGTCCTCGGTATAGTCGGCGTCATGCACCAGCAGGTCGGCGCCGCGCGAGAAGGCCAGGTATTCCTCGGGGGTCCTGCCTCCGGGATGCACGTGGCCCAGCTCGTTGTCGGTAAGGAAAACGAAGGAGCGGCCGGGCTCGCAGAACTTGTAGCCGAGGCCGTTGTTGGGATGGCTGAGCTCTATGGGCAGCACCTGCATGCCGCCCACCTCGCAGCCGCCGGCGCACAGCGAGGCGAACTCGAACCGGGCCGAGATCTCCTCGAACTTCACCGGGAAGCCGGGGGGCTGCATGGTCTTGGCTATGATCTCGCGCACAGGGTCCGACGTGAACGAGCAGCCCATTATGCGTATGCGCGTCTTCTTGCTGTATATGGGGGCGAAGAAAGGGAAACCCAGCACGTGGTCCCAGTGCGAGTGGGTGAACAGCATGTCGAAATCGTTGGAGGAGTTCTTGAGCAGTTCCTTGCCCAGCAGTCTTATGCCGGAACCGGCGTCGACGATGACGAGGTCGCCCTTCTTCGAGCGGACCTCCAGGCAGGTGGTGCTGCCGCCGTACTTTATGTAATTCTTCCCCGACACGGGTATGGACCCGCGCGCGCCCCAGAATTTAAGTTTCATGACCGTATTATATTAGCAAAAAGCCGCCGCGTTTAGAATTGCAAAAAGTTACGCCCGGCAAGCAGAGCGGGGCAAACCGCAAAAACGGCAATAATCTTAAAACTTGCCGCCGGGCGTTCTATATGCTAGACTTTAGCCACGGGGTTTAGATCGTGGGCAGATACGAAAAATACGCGGTAGCCGGGTTATTCCTTGCGTTCGCGGCGACATTGGCGCCGTGGGCCGCCGATTTCCCTCTTAACGACGACTGGGCTTACGCCCTGGCGGTGCGCTCTTTCTCCGAAACGGGCAGGCTGGTGCTGAGCGACTGGGGCTCCTCCACGCAGATAACGCATATACTGGCGGGGACCCTGGTCACCAAGGTCTTCGGCTTCAGTTTCGCCGCCCTGAGGCTAATGAACATCTGCATAGCCGCGGCCGCTCTTTTCATGTTCGTGAAACTGATGGACGAGCTGGGGGCGGGGCGCTTCGAGAAAATGGCGGCCGGCCTTACGCTGGCCTTCAGCCCCATCTACCTGGTGCTGGCCAGTTCTTTCATGACCGACGTGCATTACCTGTTCTGGATGCTGTCGGCCATGTACTTCTTCGCCCGGAACCTGAACGACCCGGAGGACCGGCCGGCGCTGGTGTGGGCGGGGGCCTGCACGGCCGCCGCCTACCTGACGCGGCAGCTGGCGGTGGCCCTGCCGCTGGCGTTCACCGTTGCGCTGCTGCTGCGCGGCCGGTTCCGCTGGCGGGACCTGGCCCCGGCCTGGGGCCTGCCGCTGGCGGCCATGGCGCTGCACCAGCTCTGGTTCACCTTCATGCACGGCCCCACCTGGGCCTCGGTCAATTATGTATCCGGGGCTACGCTGTCGCACCTGGCCTCGCCGGTACGGCTGGCCGCGGACTCGGCCTTCAGGCTGTTCTCAGCCGCCATGGAGACCGGCCTGCTGCTGCTGCCGCTTGCCGCCGGCTTCATATTCAGCGCCAGGCATTTCTTCACCAAGAACGACCTGCACAGGCGGGTTACCCTCACCGCGCCCATCATCGTACTGGCGGCCCTGGCCGTTTTCGCGCTGGTGAAAGGACCGCTGCCTTATCTTGAGAACAATCTGACCAGGTCCGGCCTGGGGGTGCTGACCCTGGGCGGGGCGGCGCTGAAACCCTCCGGCTTCTTCGCCTCCGGACTGTTCTGGAACATCTGCACGGCGGCGGCAGCCGTGTCGGCGGCGTTGCTGATGTGCGCCTCCGGCCTGTCGCTGAGAGCCGGCAGCCCGGCCCTTCGCTTCGTCTTCGCCGCCTCGCTGCTGCAGCTGGCCGTTTCCATGATAGGAGCCAAGTTCTTCGACCGCTACCTGCTGACACTGCTGCCCGGCTTCGCTGCTGCGGCGGCCTTCGCCGGCAGGGGGGTGCGTTTCTCCAAGGCTGCCGCCCTGCTGGCCCTGCTGCTCTGCGCCGGGGCAGGCTGGGCCGGCATGAAGGACTACCTGGCCTGGAACAAGGCCAAGTGGGAACTGGCCACCCGCCCCCGGCAGGGCATAAGCCCGGACGAGATAGCCAACGGCTTCGACTACCAGGCCTGGTTCAGCTATGAGAGGAACATGGCCTACCTGAAATCCATGAAGCCCCTGTCCATGATAGGGGAATGGGAATGGCAGGGCATGAACCAGTACAAGGCGCTGGTGGCCTTCAACCCCGATCCCCGCTTCCGTATAGCCGACAAACAGGAGTACTGCACCCCGCTTTCGGCCCGGAAAGGGGTGCTTTACCTGCTTACCAACAAATAGGCCGTCCGCGGCCTCCTTTTATACCCCGGCCGGGCCGGGGCGCGTTGATTACTGTCCCTTTTTTTTAATAAGATATATATATATGACATCCTTTTAAACGGCGTTTACCGTTTATCCCCATACAATTTAAGCCAATGGGAACCCCTGAGCCGGGGGTGGGATTCAAAATAAGCCGGTAAAAGAGGCAAAAAGATATGAAAAACGAAAAAATAGCGATAGTCGGTCTCGGCATCATAGCCCCCAAGGCGCTGAACAAGGACCAGTTCTGGCAGAACGTGCTGGACGGCCGCAACTGCATTGGCGAAGTGCCCGCGGACCGCTGGGACTGGAAACTCTATTTTTCGGAAGACCATAAGGCCGCGGACAAGACCTATTCCAAGATAGGCG
>ERZ1645187.1965-NODE-1965-length-18509-cov-7.199686_pt1 | contig 18509 bp, 15 predicted proteins | sample MGYA00575352_ERZ1645187 | MGnify/ENA primary metagenome ERZ1645187 (study PRJEB40837, sample SAMN11349314) | freshwater sediment metagenome | isolation source: river sediment | host: Sediment | place: India: Wazaribad , New Delhi | collected 2017-02-21 ... | reverse complement strand
AGGATGCAGTTCAGCTTCGAATGTGAATTCAGCTTCGGATCCTGCGTCATCGGCAGTCCACGCAGATGCGGCACGGTGGCCAATCGGATCGGGCGCGGCAGTTTCTGGCGGCTGTGCTCCATGATGATGACCATGGTCGGGCCGCGCTGACTCAGCTTTGGGTGCTGGAACGGCCGGGTTTTCACCCCGCGCGTCACCATAAGCCGGGCATGCGCATCGGTCTGCATGCCGTTCGCTTTTTGCGTCTCTAACAGGGCATTCGTGACGTCCTGTTTGCCCATCCCGATATCAAGATCGATGGCCTTTGCCGCTTCGAAAAGCCGGTCGATGTGTTCATCCAGAAAGGCCCAGCGCCCATTGTAAAGCCGGACACCCTCCCAGACGCCATCGCCCAGCATGAAGCCGGAGTCATAGACCGACACCATCGCCTGTGCCTTGGGCACGATGCGGCCATTGACCCAGATCAGGATTTCTTCATTGCGCGCATCATCTTCGGCCTGATGTGTTGACACATGGTCCGTCATCGCTCAGCCCACCTTGCAAGCCGCCATGACGGCCATGTTCAGAATGTCGTTTACCGTCGAGTTGGTCGAGCAGATCTGAATCGGCTTCTTCACACCCGTCAGGATCGGGCCGATGATCGTGGCGCCTGCCATTTCCTGCATCAGTTTGACCGAGATTGAGGCTGAATGCCGGGCCGGGACCACCAGGATGTTGGCCGGACCCGACAGCCGGCAGAACGGATACTGCGCCATTACCTCCGCATTCAAGGCCACGTCCACGGTCATTTCGCCTTCATATTCGAAGTCGACCTTCATCTGGTCCAGAACTTGTGGGGCCACGTGCATCTTTGTCGCACGCTCGGAGACGGGATAGCCGAAGGTCGAGAAGGACACGAAAGCAACCCGCGGGTCCAGACCCAGATTGCGGGCAACACCAGCCGCACGAACCGCAATCATGGCAAGATCCTCAGGCTCGGGCCATTCCTGCACCAGGGTATCGCCGATCAGCACGATCCGCCCCTTGTGCAGAACCGCCGTCACCCCGACCGCGCCATCCGACGCCTTGGCATCAAACACATGGTTGATAAGCGACAGAACATGCGCCGATTTCCGCGTGGCGCCGGTCACAAGCCCGTCGCCATGGCCGTGCTGCAACATCAGTGCGGAAAACACGTGCCTGTCCCGCGCCGCCAGACGGTGCACGTCATGCCGGTCAAACCCCTGACGCTGCAAGCGCTGATACAGGAAGTCCTTGTACTGATCGAGATGCCGCGAATTTGCGGCATTTACGATTTCCAACTCTCGCACTGCATCGGCCAGACCCGCGAGTTCCAGCTTTTCCCGCACATCCGTCTCGCGGCCAACCACCAAGGACCGACCAAGGCCCGCGCGCTGATAGGCGACGGCGGCCCGCAGAACCCGGGGGTCATCCCCTTCGGCAAAGATCATCCGAGCCTGTGCGGCCTTGGCTCGGGCGTGGATGCCCTGAAGGATACTGGCCGTCGGGTCCATGCGGGCCTTGAGGCTTTGCTCATAGCCCCTGAGGTCAACGATCGGCCGCCGGGCCACACCCGTATCCATGCCCGCCTTGGCCACAGCGGGCGGGATCACATAGATCAGACGCGGATCGAAAGGTGTCGGAATGATATAGTCCCGACCGAAGGACAGCTTGCGGCCATAGGCCATGGCCACCTCGTCCGGCACGTCCTCACGCGCCAGAGCTGCCAAGGCCTTGGCGCAAGCGATCTTCATTTCGTCGTTGATCGCGCGTGCGTGGATATCCAGCGCGCCCCGGAAAAGGTAGGGAAAGCCGAGAACGTTGTTCACCTGATTGGGGTAGTCGCTGCGGCCAGTGGCGACAATGGCATCGGCGCGCACCGCATGGGCCTCTTCCGGGGTGATTTCGGGATCAGGGTTGGCCATGGCAAAGATTACCGGGTTGTCGGCCATGGACGCCACCATTTCGGGCGTCACCGCACCCTTGGCGGAAACGCCAAGGAACACGTCTGCGCCCACCATCGCCTCTTCCAGCGTGCGGGCATCGGTGCGGGCGGCATGTGCTGATTTCCACTGGTTCATGCCCTCGGTGCGACCTTGATAGATCACGCCCTTGGTGTCGCACATGATGCAGTTGTCCTGCTTCGCGCCCATGGCCTTGATCAGCTCAAGGCAGGCAATCCCGGCGGCCCCTGCCCCGTTCAGGACGATCTTGCAGTCTTCGATCTTCTTGCCAGAAATCTCCAGCGCGTTGATAAGCCCCGCCGCGCAGATCACCGCTGTGCCATGTTGGTCGTCATGGAACACCGGAATGTCCATGATTTCCTTCAGCCGCTGTTCGATGATGAAACACTCCGGCGCCTTGATGTCCTCAAGGTTGATGCCGCCGAAGGTTGGCCCCATCAGCGAAACCGCCTTGATGATCTCGTCCGGATCTTCGGTGTCCAACTCGATATCGATGGCGTTCACGTCGGCAAAGCGCTTGAACAGAACCGCCTTGCCCTCCATCACCGGCTTTGACGCCAGCGCACCAAGGTTTCCCAGCCCAAGAATTGCCGTACCGTTCGAGATGACGGCCACCATGTTCCCTTTGACAGTGTAGTCATAGGCGGTGGCGGGGTTTTCCGCGATGGCCTGCACCGGCACGGCGACGCCCGGCGAATAGGCCAGAGACAGGTCGCGCTGTGTCGCCATGGGCGTGGATGCAACCACGTCATATTTGCCGGGGCGCGGTTCAAGGTGATAAGCAAGCGCTTCTTCCGGGGTGATCTTGGTCTTCGTCATAAGGCGGCCATCCTTCTGCAACCAGATGGGTCTTAACGCCCCACGCGGCATCTGCCTAGCTGCAGCATTCGGGCTTTTCGCCACGGGACCACTTTTGTAGGGTCTTGCGACGTAAAGGGAGAAGATCGTGAACGACGACAGCGTCACGCCGATGATGGCGCAATACCTGGAAATCAGGGCTCGCAACCCGGGCGCCCTCTTGTTCTACCGGATGGGCGATTTCTATGAGATGTTCTTTGACGACGCAGTGGCGGCGGCAGAGGCGCTGGACATCGCACTGACGAAACGCGGGTTTCATCAGGGCGAGCCGATCCCGATGTGCGGCGTGCCGGTGCATTCCGCCGAGGGGTATCTGCTGGCGTTGATCCGCAAGGGCTTTCGCGTGGCGATCGCCGAGCAGATGGAAGACCCCGCCGAAGCCAAGAAGCGCGGATCGAAATCGGTGGTCAAACGGGATGTGGTCAGGCTGGTCACACCGGGCACGCTGACCGAGGATTCCCTGCTTGAGGCGCGACGCCACAACTATCTTGCAGCCTGGGCAGAGGTGAGGGATCAGTCCGCACTTGCCTGGGCGGACATCTCGACCGGGGAATTCCGGGTGACGGCGTGCCCCCTGCCCCGACTGGCCCCCGAACTCGCCCGGCTTGGACCGCGCGAAGTTCTGCTGAACGAGAGCCGCGAAGGAGACCTTACACGGCTGATCGGCGAGACCGGTGCAGCGGCAACCATCCTGTCGCGCGGCAGCTACGATTCCACCTCGGCCGAACGGCGGCTCTGTGCGCTGTTTGAGGTGGACAGTCTGGATGCCTTTGGCGCGTTTGATCGTGCCGAAATCTCGGCCATGGGCGCCTTGATCGACTATCTGGATCTCACGCAACGCGGCAACCTGCCCCTTCTGCGCCCGCCGCAACGCGAGATGTCGGGCAGCACGATGCAGATCGACGCGGCAACGCGGCGCAATCTGGAGATCACCCAAGCGCTTTCGGGGGGCCGGGAGGGATCACTTCTTGCTGCGGTGGACCGCACAGTGACGGCCGCCGGGGCGCGCCTGCTGGAACAGCGCCTGTCGAGCCCGTCGCGCGATCTGGCCGAAATCCACCGTCGATTGGAGGGCGTGCGGTTCCTGACCGAAAGCCCCGGCCTGCGCGACGGCCTGCGGGCGGAATTGCGCCGGGTTCCCGACATGGATCGCGCCCTGTCCAGGCTCGCGCTTGATCGGGCCGGACCACGGGATCTTGCCGCAATCCGCAATGGTCTGGAGCAGGCCATGCAGATTGCCCGCAACATGGGAGGCGATCTGCCGCCCCTTTTGACTTCGGCAGTCGAGCGATTGAAAGGACACGAGGCACTGGTTGCGCTGCTGGCATCGGCCCTTGTGGCAGAGCCACCCTTGATGCTGCGGGATGGCGGCTTCATCGCGAAAGGCCATGACGCCGAGCTCGACGAAACCCGGCGCCTGCGGGACGAGGGACGAGCGGTGATTGCCGCGATGCAAATCGATTACATTGCGCAGACCGGCGTCCAAAGCCTGAAGATCAAGCATAACAATGTGCTGGGGTATTTTATCGAGACAACCTCTGCCCATGCCGAAAAGATGCTGTCCCCGCCCCTGTCGGAAACCTTCATCCATCGGCAAACCACGGCAAATCAGGTCCGCTTTACAACGCTGGATCTGAGCGCCCTGGAAACGCGGATCCTGAATGCCGGAAATCACGCGATTGATCTGGAAAAGCGTCACTATGCGGTGCTTAGAGACGCGGTTCTTGAAGCTTCCGGCCCGATCTCTGAGACCGCGCGGGCGCTGGCAGAGATGGATCTGGTGGCGGCCTTTGCAGACCTGGCGCAGGCCGATGGGTGGTGCGAACCCCGCGTCGAGGAGGGTCGCGCCCTTGTCGTCAAGGCCGGAAGACATCCCGTTGTTGATCGCGCCCTGCGCAGACAAGGGGCCGGGACCTTCGTGGCGAACGACTGCGTCTTGACAGAGGGTGGAACACCCGCGATCTGGCTTTTGACGGGCCCGAACATGGCGGGGAAATCAACATTCCTTCGGCAAAATGCCCTGATCGCGCTTTTGGCACAGGCCGGCAGCTTCGTTCCCGCCGCATCGGCCCGCATCGGTCTGGTCAGCCAGCTTTTCAGCCGCGTCGGCGCCAGCGACGATCTTGCGCGGGGCAGATCGACATTCATGGTGGAGATGGTGGAAACGGCCGCCATCCTGAACCAGGCGGACGAGCAAGCGCTGGTCATCCTGGACGAAATTGGTCGCGGCACCGCAACCTATGACGGCCTGTCGATCGCATGGGCGACGCTGGAGCATTTGCATGGCGTCAATCGGTGCAGAGCGATTTTTGCGACCCATTATCATGAAATGACGGGGCTTGCCGGCAAATTGCCGGGTGTCGAAAACGCCACGGTCGCGGTGAAGGAGTGGGAGGGAGACCTTGTCTTTCTGCATGAAGTCCGCCCGGGCGCGGCCGACCGGAGCTATGGCGTACAGGTCGCGCGGCTTGCGGGCCTGCCCAATGCGGTCATCGAGAGGGCAAGGACGGTGCTTGAAGCCCTTGAGTCAGGCGAGAGGGGCGGTTCGGGCGGCCGACAGATGTTGATCGACGACCTGCCGCTTTTCCGGGCGGCACCGGCACCCCAAGCCGCAACGCCCAAGTTCAAGGACTCACTTGTCGAGGAACGGCTGAAACAAGTTCACCCCGACGAGTTGACGCCAAAAGAGGCGCTTGGGCTGATCTATGAACTTCATGAGTTGGCGATCCGGCGCGGAAGCTAGCAGCACCGCGCCGGATGAAGGTCAACCGCCCGTGTTCGAGGAGACACCAACCTGCGCGGGGCGCAAGAGGCGTTCATGCAGCAGGAAGCCTGTGGTCATGACCTGAATGATCTGGCCAGCCTTCGTGCCCGGAACCGGCGCTTCGAACATGGCCTCGTGCAATTGGGGATCAAAGACGTCCCCGATCGCGGGGTCGACGGCGGTGACGCCATGTTTGCCCAGAACGCTGGTAAGTTCGCGCAAGGTCAGCTCGACACCGTCGATCAAGGCGGCAGCCTGCGCGCGGGTTTCATCACTTGCCACATCAAGCGCGCGTTTGAGGTTGTCGTAGACCGGCAGCAGATCACGGGCAAGCCGGGAGCCGCCGTATTGTTCAGCCTCGCGGCGGTCACGTTCAGCGCGCTTGCGCGAGTTTTCGGCATCGGCAAGCGCCCTCATGAACCGATCGCGCAGTTCATCCCGCTCGGCACGAAGTGCGGCAAGTTCGTCCGCTTCGATGAACTCTTCAGGTTCCGAAATCGGGTTTTCCGCGGGGGCGTTGGTTTCTTGCGCCATCTTGTCTTTCCAGTGGTTACGTCTGTCGTTCAGAACTTTATCCCCTGCCCCGTTCGGACAGGAGTTTACCGACCAACTGCGCCGTGTAGTCGACAATCGGAACGATGCGGCCATAGTTCAACCGAGTCGGACCGATCACGCCAATGGCACCGATGATCTGTCGATCAGCGTTCATATAGGGAGAGACGACCAGAGAGGAACCCGAAAGTGAGAAAAGCTTGTTCTCGGAGCCGATAAAAATGCGCACACCATCGCCATCTTCGGCCAGAGACAGGAATTGGGCGATGTCGCGCTTGCGTTCCAGATCATCGAACAGGTGACGGATGCGATCAATATCTTTCGCCTCGTTGCTTTCGGCGATCAGGTTGGAGCGACCACGAACAATCAGACGTTCAGGCTCTTCGGTAACTTCAGACTGCCAGACAGCGACACCGCTCTCAACCAGCGCCCTGGAGAGGGAGTCGATTTCCGAACGACGACGATCGATTTCCTGAATGATGCCCGTACGAAGTTCGGAAAGGGTTTTGCCTTCGGCAAGCGCATTAAGGAAATTCGCAGCCTCTCTCATCGAAGAGGGTGTTTGTCCCGGCGGGGGCGTGATCATCCTGTTTTCGACATGGCCATTTGCGAAGACAAGCACAACAAGAGCCCTGTCTGCGGCCAGACTGACGAATTCGATGTGGCGAATGGCGGCATCCTGCTTGGGCGCCAGAACCACACTGGCACCCTTTGTGATGCCCGACAGCGTTTCGCTGACATGATCCAGAAGGGACGCGATGTCCTTTTCCCCGGAGGTCAGAACGCTGTCCATGACCTGCCGATCTTCAGACGCGACGGAGCCAACCTCCAGAAGCCCGTCGACAAAAAGACGCAAGCCAAGTTGGGTTGGAACCCGACCAGCCGAGACATGCGGACTGTCAAGAAGGCCGAGGTATTCGAGGTCCTGCATGACGTTTCGGATGGTGGCAGCCGACAAGGATTCCGACATGCTTCTTGTGAGCGTGCGAGAACCGACTGGATCACCGGAACTTAAATAGCTTTCCACAACGCGCCGGAAAACCTCGCGCGAGCGATCGTTCAGTTCGGAAAGAATGGTGGACTTGCTGGCCATACCCAAGAATTAAGGAAACAAGAGGTGTAACGTCAATGAGGGTTGCATCCGTTTGTCGGTCAGTTCTATCTGGCGCTGTTCATGAAACAGGAGAGTAGGAATGCGCCCTTCAGCGAGGAAGCTGGACGAATTGAGAACCGTGTCGATTCAGATCGATCAGGTCAAGCATGCCGAAGGCTCCTGTCTGATCCGAATGGGTGAGACGCACGTTCTTTGCACGGCGACTGTTGAGGAGAAAGGGCCACCTTTTCTGAAGAATACCGGGCTTGGCTGGGTAACTGCGGAATACGGGATGCTGCCGCGCGCGACCCACAGCCGCACCAGGCGAGAGGCCGCAGCCGGCAAGCAGTCGGGACGGACACAGGAGATTCAGCGTCTCATCGGTCGCTCATTGCGCGCCTGCGTGGACCGTTCGGCGCTTGGCGAACGTCAGATCGTCATTGATTGCGATGTTCTGCAGGCTGATGGCGGCACCAGATGCGCGGCGATTACCGGCGGTTGGGTTGCGCTGCGACTGGCAACGCGACGGATGATGCGGTCTGGTGTCCTTGTGAGCGATCCGATCATGGACCATGTTGCCGCGGTCTCCTGTGGAATATACGCTGGGCAGCCGGTTTTGGACCTGGACTATCTTGAAGACTCGAATGCCGGAACAGATGCGAACTTCGTGATGACAGGGCGGGGACGTCTTGTTGAAGTGCAGATGTCGGCGGAGGGGAGCACTTTTGGGCATGAAGACCTGACATCCCTGCTCGATCTTGCAAGGTTGGGAACCAGGGCGCTTGTGGAGGCGCAGACGGCAGCATTGGGAGGAACTGGTGCATAATCTTTCAGGCAAGAAATTGGTGCTTGCAACGCACAACGCTGGAAAGATTGCCGAGATGGTTGCTCTTTTGGGCCCTCACGATGTCTCTATACTTTCTGCCGCAGATTTCGGCCTTTCGGCGCCGGAGGAAACGGCAACTGACTTCGTTGGGAACGCAAGGATCAAGGCAAGGTTTGTGGCGGATCAAACGGGTCTGCCATCCCTTGCCGACGACTCGGGCATTGAAATTGACGCTCTTGAAGGAGCTCCCGGGATATACACGGCGGATTGGGCAGAGACACCTGCCGGCCGGGATTTCGATTTCGCGATGCGCAAGACTTGGGAGATGGTGACACGCTCAAGCGCACTTCCCCCTTACTCTGCACGTTTCCGCTGCGCGATTGTGGTCGCGTGGCCGGATGGTAGTGAAGAGGTATTCGAAGGTGCCGTTGAAGGTCGCCTCACTTGGCCTCCAAGGGGTCCAGGAGGACACGGATACGACCCGATGTTCCAACCCACTGGGGGCGAATTAACTTTTGCAGAGATGTCTGCCGAAGAAAAGAACCGGATCAGCCACCGTTCCATGGCTTTCGCCGCGTTGACCGCCAGATGTTTCACGTGAAACATTGCATAACGGAACGCCGATGGGATTGATGTCGCTGACACTTGCCTGCAGCAGACCAACATATTGATACGTCAGTGAGTTGCGTTTGCTGCATCGCAAAAGCCTTGTCGATCGACCACAAAGGAAAAGATCATGCAGGAACAGGCTTGGGGCGGGTTCGGGGTATATCTGCATTGGCCCTATTGCGAGTCCAAATGCCCCTATTGCGACTTTAACAGCCATGTAGGCCAGAGCATTGAACCCGATGCCTGGATCAGCGCCTTTGAAGCTGAGATCTCTCGTTACGCGACACAATCCTATGAAAGGATCGTTGAAACTATATACTTTGGCGGTGGAACGCCCTCTTTGATGCCAGCAAAAATTGTTGCAGGCGCCATCGACGCCATCCGGAAGGCTTGGCGCACCGTCAACGACATCGAGATCACGCTGGAAGCAAATCCGGGATCGGTTGATGCGTCGAGGTTTGCCGATTATCGAGCGGCCGGCGTTAACCGGATCTCGTTGGGGGTTCAGGCGCTGGATGATCGGTCGCTGAAGCAACTTGGCCGTCGCCATAGCGTCTATGACGCATTGAAAGCACTGGAGATTGCCCAGAACACCTTCGATCGGGTCAGCTTTGACCTGATCTACGCCAGGCAGGATCAATCCTTGGAGGACTGGCAAAAGGAGTTGTCCCGCGCACTATCACTTGCGGGGGATCACTTGTCTCTCTACCAACTCACTGTTGAGGACGGCACCGCCTTCGCCGAGCGCGCTGCCCGAGGGGGACTGAGAGGTCTACCGGACGAGGATCTGTCAGCCGAAATGTATGAGCTGACGCAGGAACTCTGCTGTGCGGCGGGGTTGCCTGCATATGAGGTGTCAAATCACTCTCGCAAGGGGTCGGAGTCTCGACATAACATGATCTATTGGCGCGGCGGCGAATACATTGGGATCGGACCAGGAGCGCACGGTCGCGTCTCACTGAAAGGCCAACGCTACGCAACAGAGGCAATCCGCAATCCCTCGGAATGGCTTGATGCCGTGGCACGGCTGTCTTCCGGAGAGAAGAAGAGAGAAGCACTACAATCTGACGAGATCGCGCTTGAGTACCTGCTGATGTCGCTACGAACGACAGAAGGCATGAACCTCAAGCGCTATGAGGCAATCTCTGGGAGATCCGTTAGCCCTGCCAAACTGGATGACCTCAGCGTGCTCGGGCTGCTCCAGCAAGAAAACGGCTACCTATCCGCAACGCCAAAGGGACGACTCGTTCTGAACGCGATCCTGAGAGATATTTCGGATGACTGAAGAGCCTGCCGACTGACAGAATCAGACTTTGCGTACACTTGAATCCAGGGCAGCTGCAGACAGCGCAGAACAGAGAAGATCCAGCTGCTCCAAGCTGTGGTAGGAGATTGTCAGGCGGCCGCTCCCGGACAGGTCGTGGTCAATTCTAACCCCCATTTCCAAAGCTGCGGACAAGTCCGCCTCCAAGGCCAAGGTATCGGCGTCCTTTTCCGGCTTCCCGCGGGCCTTTCGGGCTGCACCCGCCGGAGTCGCCGACTTCCGAACCAGCTCTTCAGTCTCGCGAACAGACAAGCCCTTTCCAACAACCTTGAGCGCAAGCTCTGTCGCATTTGGTACCGTAACCAGCGCGCGCGCATGTCCGGCAGACAAGGTCCCATGCGCGACCATCGATTGAACCTCATCCGGCAGATTCAAAAGACGGAGCAGGTTCGCAATGTGGCTCCTGCTTTTGGAAAGCGCCTCCGCAACCCTCTCCTGCGTGTGGCCGAAACGATCCATCAATTGCCGATAAGCCAATGCCTCTTCGATGGCGTTCAGCTCTGCTCTTTGGATGTTTTCAATGATAGCAACTTCAAGGACTTCCGCGTCCGAGAACTCTCGCACGATCGCAGGCACGGCGTGAACTTGTGCCATCTGCGCCGCGCGCCAACGACGCTCACCCGCGACGATCTCATATTTTGCAGGCCCCGATGATTCGCGCAAAATCAGCGGCTGAATGACGCCTTTGGTCCTGATGGACGCGGCCAGATCATTCAGTGCTGCAGGCTCGAAGCTGCGGCGCGGTTGTTGTGGATTAGGTGCGATATCGGCGACGGCAACAAGAAGTTCCGCCTTTGGGCCCCGCCCATCCTGTAGACTTTCGGGCAAGAGGTTGACATCGGCCATCAACGCCGACAGCCCTCTGCCAAGCGCGCGACGATCAGACTTCTTTTCCACAGTCTCTCTCCTTTTCTTTTCGCTCAAGCGGACTGCGCGCCAAAATCTCCCGCGCAAGCGATCTGTAAGCCTCGGCGCCCTTGGACGAACTGTCATAGCTCAGCACAGGTTGTGCAAAAGACGGGGCTTCACTCAAACGGACATTTCTCGGAATGGTGGTCTTGAAGACCAGAGAACCCAAGGCTTCCCGCGCATCCGATTCAACCTGCTGGGCGAGCCTGTTCCGAAGATCATGCATGGTCAAGACCACGCCCTCGATCCGAAGCGCCGGATTGGCCACCTGACGGATCTCACGTATTGTCAGCATGAGTTGTGATAGGCCCTCCAAGGCGAAAAACTCTGTCTGAAGCGGCACAAGCACGGCATGACTCGCGACCAAACCATTGATCGTCAGAAGATTAAGCGACGGCGGGCAGTCAATCAGAACGAAATCAAGCTCCAATTCGTTCAAACCCGGTTGGCGCAGCGCATCGTGCAGCAAAAAACTGCGCTTTTCCCGAGCGACAAGTTCGATGTCCGCGGATGAGAGGTCCGTGGAGGCAGGACAGATCCACAGCCCGGAAATGCCGGTCGGCCGGACAACGTCTCTGATCGATATCTCTTCGACCAAGAGATCATATGTCGAGGGGCTTCGATCGGACGATGAAAGACCGAAACCCGTTGACGCATTGCCTTGTGGGTCCAGATCAACGACAAGAACCTGGGCACCAGCCTCGACCAAGGCCGCCGCCAGATTTATTGCCGTCGTTGTTTTCCCAACGCCGCCCTTCTGATTGACGACCGAGATGATTCGAAGCGGTTTTGTCCCGACGAAATCAGGCATGCGCCAACCTCCGGAGGAATATTACGGAGGCCCTTGGTTCGGTGATGCTAGCCCGACAGTCAAGGTCGAATAACCAGTCCTTTCGCGCCTGTGCAATCTCGTCCACAGCGTTCTCGCCTTTGAGAAAAGCGCACACCCCCTTTTCTCCAAGATGAGGGGCCGCATAGCTGCAGAGTTGCGACAAAGGGGCCAGCGCTCTTGCTGACACGACATCGGCCTTTTGTGGCGGCAAGTCCTCGATACGGCATGTGGAGACCTGGATTCCAAGACCGAGAACACGCCCGGCATGGGTCAGGAATACCGATTTCCGACGATCACTCTCCACAAGATGGACCTGCAAATGCGGCAGGAAGTGCTCTGCCAGGATCGCAATCACGATGCCCGGAAACCCGCCACCGCTGCCGATATCAAGCCAGCAGCTGTGCTCTTCCTCTGCGCAGACGAAAATCTGCGCAGAATCGACAATATGTCGCCTCCAAGCATTATCAATCGTCGAACGGGCGACGAGATTGATTTTGGCATTCCATTTCGTCGACAGAGCAAGAAAACTCTGAAGCTGATCGATCAGCCGATCCGAAACAGGCCGATCCGGACCGAGCGCGCTCTGCAAAAGGTCCCGATCCATCACCCTGCCAACCGCTTCGCTTTCTTGATATGAGCCAACAAAAGGGCAAGCGCAGAGGGTGTCATGCCTTCAATCCGGGCAGCCTGGGCCAATGTCTCAGGTCTTTGGATCCTCAGCTTCCCTGCCAGTTCAGAGGAAAGGCCGGGAAGCCCGGTATATTCGATATCTGCAGGGATAACCGCAGCCTCTTCACGCCTGAGCGAGTCGACATCCTTTTGCTGCCGATCCAGATATTGCTGATATAGGGCGTCGTTTTCGAGTTGCGCCCTGATCGACGGGTCTATCTGCGTCGCCCGGGGCTCAAGCAGGTCGATCTGCTCCCGCGTGACACCAGGCATGGACATCAACTTGAACAGACTTCTACGCCCGCCATCTGGATTGACAGCAATCCCGGCGGCCTTGATGTCTTTTGGACTGGCATCCACAGATTCAAGCAACTGCCTGCCAGACTCCAGTGCTTGGATCTTCTCGTCAAAGGCGCGAGCGCGGTTTTCCCTGACGCAGCCGATTCTTAACCCTATGGGTGTAAGGCGCTGATCGGCATTGTCCGCGCGCAATGCCAGACGGAATTCTGCGCGCGATGTGAACATCCGATAGGGTTCAGTCACCCCGAAAGTGGTCAGATCATCGATCATGACGCCAATATAGCTGTCGGTCCTGCTAAAGATAATCGGCTCGCCCCCCGTGGCATGCCGAGCGGCATTCAGGCCGGCAACGAGACCCTGCGCCGCAGCTTCCTCATAACCCGTTGTTCCATTGATTTGCCCAGCAAAAAACAGACCCTGGACAGATTTCGTCATGAGGGCCCGCGAAAGGCCACGCGGGTCGAAGAAATCATATTCAATGGCATAGGCGGGTTGCAGGATCGTGACGGCTTCGAGACCGGCGATGGACCTGACATACTGCTCTTGCACATCCAATGGCAGAGACGAGGAAATTCCGTTCGGATAGACCGTGTCATCATCCAAGCCTTCAGGCTCAAGAAACACCTGATGCGACGATTTTTCTGAAAATCTTACGACCTTATCCTCGATGGACGGGCAATACCGCGGACCAACTCCCTCTATGTGACCGCCATACATCGCCGAAAGGTGCAAGTTCTTCCGGACGATCTCGTGCGTCCGTTCATTGGTATGCGTGATCCCGCATGAAATCTGCCGCACAAATGGCTTGTCATTCAAGAACGAGAACAGGACAGGCGTTTCGTCGCCTTGCTGCATATCGAGCTTGTCCCAAGCGATAGTCCTTCCGTCAAGCCGAGGCGGCGTGCCCGTCTTGAGTCTTCCCCCTCGAATTCCGATTTCATCAAGTTGGGCCGCGAGCAAGAGTGACGGGGCGTCGCCAATGCGCCCGCCAGAGGTGCGCTTTTCACCGACATGAATAACGCCATTCAAGAACGTCCCGGCTGTCAAGATGACGGAGGCGCATCCAAGACGCTCACCCGTCGAGAGCAACACACCGGAGATCGTGCCAAGGTGGACATCCAGACCACACACTTCCCCCTCGATAATCGTGAGAAAGGGTTCAGCGGAAAGTGCGGACTGCATCGCTTCGCGATAGATTTTTCGATCGGTTTGTGCACGAGGACCCTGAACTGCTGGCCCTTTACGTCGATTCAACAGCCGAAATTGTATCCCTGCCTGGTCGGCAACGCGGGCCATCACACCGTCAAGGGCATCTATCTCTCGAACAAGATGCCCTTTGCCCAGCCCACCGATCGCAGGATTGCAGGACATTACACCAATAGACCCGGCCTTGAGCGTCACAAGGGCAGTCCTTGCGCCCAACCGAGCGGAAGCCGCAGCGGCCTCGGAGCCGGCGTGACCGCCACCGACGACAATGACATCAAAATGTTTCACGTGAAACATCCTCATTTTCCGATGCAAAAACGTGAGAAGATCTCACCCAAGAGGTCCTCGACGCCCACCTTGCCAATCAACATCTCCATGGACATCGCCGCAACCCTCAAATCGTCAGAGACCAACTCGACCAACACCCCACTCTTCAATCCGTCCCGCGCACGCGTCAAAGCACAAGATGCATTGCCGAGTATCTGGCGATGCCGCTCTCGAATGGCAAGTGAAGATCCAGCAACTCGTTGCGTCAGGACCTCGCGCAGCCTGTCAATAAGCGTCTCAACCCCCAAACCGGTTTTTGCGGAAATCAGAAGACCATCCGTTGCCCCATGATGCGCAAGGTCTGCCTTTGCACGAACCACCAAGTCACCATCCCTGGGCTCCAATGGAAACCGAACCTCTCCCACATGAAGAAAAATCCGGATGTCCGCAGCCGCTGCCCGCTCAATCGCCCGAGAAACACCGATCTGCTCAACCACATCATCCGAATCCCGAATTCCGGCTGTGTCGAGAAGAGTCACAGGAAGGCCACCGATGTCCATCCGGACCTCGATCACGTCGCGGGTCGTTCCAGCAATGTCCGAAGTAATTGCCGCATCGCGACCAGCCAAGACGTTCAGAAGGCTGGACTTTCCAACATTAGGCTCACCGACAATCGCGACCTCGAAACCATCCCTTATTCGCTCCGCCGCTGCCCCACCCTTAAGTTCTTTCTCTACAGATTCACAAAGCCGGTCAACGATTTCAAGAACATGACCCAGCAATCCATCGGGAATCTCTTCTTCCGAAAAGTCGATCGTCGCATCCAGAAATGCCAGGGCTTGAACAAGATCAGCCCTCCAGGCTTTTGCCCGCTTTCCCAGCTCACCCGACATGACAGCCAAGGCCTGCCGCCTCTGGGCCTCGGTCTCTGCGTCGATCAAATCAGCAAGACCCTCAACCTGGGTCAGATCAAGACGCCCATTTTCCAAAGCTCGCCGGGTGAACTCCCCGGGTTCCGCCAACCGCAGCCCCGGTTGATCCCCCAAGGCCATCAAGACCGCACGCGTGGTCGCAATGCTCCCATGGATATGCAACTCGACGACGGGTTCACCAGTAAAACTCCTGCCGGCCTCGAACACGAGAACCAGAGCTTCATCGATGAATTCACCCTTATGACGGATCTTGCGCAGACCGGCCGACCGAGGCGAAGGCAAACCACCACAGATCACGCTACAGGCCTGGTGTGCGTTTTCACCCGATACCCTGACGACCGCAATACCAGACTTCCCCTTGGCGGACGCCAAGGCAAAGATCGTATCCATGTTGGTCCCCTCTGAAATCAAACGCCTCAGGCGTTCATGGATTCAAAGAACTCGGAATTCGACTTGGTCTGCTTGAGCTTCGACAACAGGAACTCGATCGCATCGGTCGTCCCCATCGGGTTCAGGATGCGCCGCAAGACATAAGTCTTCTGCAGGTCTACCTTGTCCACCAGCAGGTCCTCCTTCCGAGTACCCGACTTCAGGATATCGATCGCCGGGAATACCCGCTTGTCGGCCACCTTCCGATCAAGCACGATCTCGGAGTTACCGGTGCCCTTGAACTCTTCAAAGATCACCTCATCCATCCGGCTTCCGGTATCGATCAGTGCCGTCGCGATGATGGTCAAAGACCCACCTTCTTCGATGTTTCGCGCCGCCCCGAAGAACCGTTTCGGGCGCTGCAAGGCATTCGCGTCAACACCGCCGGTCAAAACCTTGCCTGACGACGGCACAACAGTGTTGAATGCCCGACCCAGACGCGTGATCGAATCGAGAAGGATCACGACATCGCGCTTGTGCTCCACCAAACGCTTCGCCTTTTCGATAACCATCTCGGCCACGGCGACATGTCGGGTCGCAGGTTCGTCAAAGGTCGAAGATACAACCTCGCCTTTGACGCTGCGCTGCATGTCCGTCACTTCCTCGGGCCGTTCATCGATCAGGAGAACAATCAGATAGCACTCCGGATGGTTCTTCTCGATCGAATGCGCGATATTCTGCAGCAACACCGTCTTGCCGGTGCGCGGCGGCGCCACGATCAGCGCGCGCTGGCCCTTTCCGATCGGACAAACCAGATCGATGATCCGTGCCGACCGGTCCTTGATCGTCGGATCCTCGATCTCCATTTTCAGCCGCTGATCCGGATAAAGCGGCGTCAAATTGTCAAAATGGACCTTGTGGCGCGCCTTTTCCGGGTCATCAAAGTTGATCTTGGTCGCCTTCACCAGACTGAAATACCGCTCGTTCTCGCGGGGCGCCTGAATGACCCCTTCGATGGAATCCCCCGTCCGCAACGAGAACTGCCGGATCATCTCGGGGCTGACATAGATATCATCAGGACCCGGCAGGTAATTGGCTTCCGGGCTACGCAAAAAGCCGAACCCGTCCTGCAGCACTTCCAGAACGCCGTCCCCACCGATCTCCCAGCCTTCTTCGGCATGCTCTTTCAAAAGCGAGAACATCATCTCGCCCTTGCGCATGCTGGGCGCGTTCTCGATCTCCCACTCTTCCGCCATCGCCAGCAGTTCAGCCGGCGTCTTTGCCTTCAGATCGGCAAGATTCAAATGTTCAACGGTCATGGAAAACCTCTCGCGCTGCCGTGGCTTCGGCAGATCAGCTCATGATGCAACAGGAAGGCGCCCTTGGCCGGACGGCCCGCGCACCAGCGCAGCTAAGCCCAGAAGGCCGGCAAGTCAAGCTTCCAGAAAAGACCCGCTCAGAACTTGAGGATGACCGAAAACACGATCAGCAGCATCAGAACTGTCGGCACCTCGTTCATCATCCGATACTGCCGACCAGTCAGACGATTGGACCCTTGCTCAAAGTCCCTCCGCCGTGCAGCCAACCACATGTGAAAGCCGGTCATGCCGACAACCGACCCTGCCTTCACCCAGGGCCACACATCGGTCCACACCACAATGCCCGGCGTCAGCACCAAGGCCAAACCAAAGACCCAAGTCGCCACCATTGCCGGGTTCATGATTGCGCGCAGCAAGAGACGTTCCTGATGCTGGAACAGCAGATCCATTTCGCTTGCCGCAACGACGCCCTGCTTCTTCAGCCCTTCAACATGATAGACGAACAACCTCGGCAAATAGAACAGCCCGGCCATCCATGAGATGACCGACACAACGTGCAGCGCCTTCGTCCAGAGATACCAGTCCGCCAGAAAATCGCCCATCGCCGCCTCACGTTCATTCTTCTTAAAGAAAAGAAGAAGATAAGATGTTGATGATGTAAGCCCTGTGGGTATCGGAATACAACCTTGCATCCGCAGCCTTATCCCCAGACGAAAACACTGTGGATAAGCTGTTCACAAAAAGAACATAAAAAAAAATGTTTTGATTTCAGTAATTTATATAGCATGGATCGCTCCTTCTGGCAGATCCGCGATGTGGACGAAAAATCATCCCGACCGCGGCATGTCGGTTTTCCAGATGGGGAAAACCCCTTTGGCTCACCTTGACAAGACCGGATAAACCCGGCCCTCTTGCTCCCGTTCGGGCCAGACCGGCAAAAGAGCCGCTTTTACCACCAACCTGCCCCAGGGTTTTCCACAATGCTGTCCCGCCCCCTGATCCTCGCCTCCACATCTGCCATTCGCCTGCAGCTCCTTCAGGCGGCGGGGCTTGCGGTCACTGCCCATGCATCCCGAATTGACGAAGAGGCGGTCAAAGCCGGACTGGAGTCCGAAAACGCCAATCCTCGCGACATCGCTGATGCTCTGGCTGAAATGAAGACGGCAAAAGTTGCTGCGCGCCAGCCCGAGGCACTTGTCCTCGGTTGCGATCAGGTGCTCGATTTCAAGGGCAGCGTTCTGTCAAAACCCGCCAGCCTTGCCGAGGCCCGCGCCCAACTTCTGGCGCTGCGGGGGCAAACCCATGCCTTGCTCTCGGCAGCGGTTCTTTATGACGAAGGCCAACCGATCTGGCGCCATGTCGGTCAGGCCCGGCTGACCATGAGAGGGTTTTCAGACAGCTACCTTGACTCCTATCTTGCCCGGAACTGGCCCGAGGTCGGATCCTCCGTCGGTGCCTACAAACTCGAGACTGAAGGCGTTCGCCTTTTTGACCGGATCGATGGTGACTACTTCACAATCCTTGGTCTGCCCCTTCTTCCCCTCTTGTCCTATCTCTCTACCCGGGGTTTTATTCCATCATGACCGACTTGCCCAAAATCCCCTTGGCCGGTGTGATCGGCCACCCCATCGCGCACAGCCGCTCTCCCGCGCTGCACGGATTCTGGCTGCGACGCTATGGCATCAACGGGCACTATATCCCCATGGATGTCAGCCC
>ERZ1645187.1964-NODE-1964-length-18513-cov-6.437100_pt1 | contig 18513 bp, 17 predicted proteins | sample MGYA00575352_ERZ1645187 | MGnify/ENA primary metagenome ERZ1645187 (study PRJEB40837, sample SAMN11349314) | freshwater sediment metagenome | isolation source: river sediment | host: Sediment | place: India: Wazaribad , New Delhi | collected 2017-02-21 ... | reverse complement strand
GGTTCGGCGCATTCTATGTCGATGCTGACGGCACCAAGAAGCAGCCGGTGATGATCCACCGCGCCATCTGCGGCTCGATGGAGCGGTTCCTCGGCATCCTGATCGAGAGCTATGCCGGGCACTTCCCGCTGTGGCTGGCGCCGGAGCAGATCATCGTCGCCACCATCACGCAGGATGCGGACGATTATGCCCATCAGGTGACGGAAAAGGCCTTCGCCGCCGGCCTGCGCGCCCGCGCCGACCTGAGGAACGAGAAGATCGGCTACAAGGTGCGCGAGCACTCGCTGGCCAAGGTGCCGGTGATCTTCGCGGTGGGCAAGCGCGAGGCAGAGGAGGGGACGGTGGCGATCCGCCGCCTCGGCTCGCAGGCGCAGACGGTGATGACGCTCGACGAGGCGCTGGCGATGCTCGGCGCCGAGGCGATGCCGCCGGATGTGGTGCGCGGGGCCTGAGCGGGCGTTCCCGGGCAGCAAGCCACCTTGCCGTGATCGGCAAAAGCCCCCAAGGTGCCAGCCTCGGGGGCTTTTTGCTGATTGGAGCGCGCGATGCGGGGACGGATGTTGACAGGGGCCCTTGTGCTGATGGCCGGCGCAGACCTTGCCCGTGCGGAGATGATCTGCGGCCATGAGATCAAGCTGAAAAGCCTGATCATGGAGCGGCAATCGAAATGGTTCGCCGGCGACAAGCGCGACAAGAAGGCGCTCGGCAGCTTCATTGCCGAATGCGAGGCGGATGGCGTGCGCTACATCGTCTCCAGCCCGGACGGAAAGGCGGACAATCCGCACATCTCCGGGTTCATTTACCGGCCGAAAACCGGTCCCTGAGTCATTTCAGCGGTTTCAGCGCCTCGTCGGCCATGCCCGTCAGCAGGATGTCGCCCCCCGGCGACAGCCGGAATTCGCCGAATTTCGCTGCCTCGAAGGTTTTCGCCGTTCCTTCCTTGAAGAACCATGCGTCGGTGCCGATGGTCCACTGGCCGTTCTTGCGCTTCAGCTTCACAACCCGCTCCTCCGCCGCCGGTTTGGCACCGCTGGCGGCCACCCGCGCCACGGCGGCGACGCCGCGCGCATCAATGGTCACAAAGGCGACGGCCGGCAGCTGCTGGCTGTTGAGCAGGGTTCGGGTTGCGTTGTCATCGGGAAGCGCAAAGCGCAGGGCCATGTAATCGCCCTGGATCAGCGAGCGCGGATCGACCGGGGCGAGTGGCAGATAGAGCTTCGTTCCCTCGCGCAGGATCGCTTCCTTCTCCGCAAAGCCGGTGAGGAACACCCCGGCGGTGGCGGCGGTGGACAGGCCGATCAGCCCGGCGGCAAACAGCGGGCGCATCGCACGGGCGGGGGCGGCGCTGCCTGAACCGGTGATGTGGCCGGAGAGGATCGCCGCTGTCGCGAGGCCGAACCCCATGGCTGCCAATGTCATCGCCTTCTGCGTCAGCGGCCAGCCCAGCCAGTAGTAGAACGAGCCGATGATCGACAGCGCCGCCATCACTGCCAGCAGGGCGAGCGGGCGCCGGCCGGTCAAAATCGCCAGCGCCAGCAGCAGGGCCGCCGGGCCGAGCGTGGGCGAAATCACCGAGAAGATGGCGATTGCCAGCCCGATGGCCGCGCCCACCGGCGTACGCAGCACGGGGAGGGCGCGGGCCAGCAGCGCGGCGGCGGCCAGCGCGGCGATGAGGGAGACCGCCTGGGCGAAGGCCAGACCGCCGGAGGCTTTTGCCCCGTTGAAGAGATCGCCGATATGCCCTTGCGCGCTGATCAGAAAGCTGGGCCCGGCTGTGACCGCCAGCGCTACCAGCGCGGTGGTGGCAAAACCGGTCATGTAATCCCGCCAGCCGATCAGCCAGGCGGGCAAGTCATGATCCGGCCGGCGCAGATACTGAAGCAGCATGCCGGCGGCGGGCACCAGAGCCAGCAGGATGGCCGCTGTCTTCTCAACGGCGCCTGATTTCACATCGAACAGGTTTGACAACAGCCGCGCGATGAGGAAGCCGGCGAAGATGGCGCCGAAATAGCCGGCGCTGTTGCGGATCCAGTTGATATTCAGCGTCACGGCAATGCCGATGCTGGCGGCCAGCAACACGGCGGAGGCGCCGGTTACCGACAGGTCGCGGAAGACGCCGACAGCGATCAGCACGAGGCCGACCGTGAGATTGACAAAGCCGAACTGCTGGAGAAAGCGCCGGTCCCGCGCGGCCCTGAGCATGGCGAAAGCGGCGGCCAGCGTCAGCCCGCCAATGATATAAGGACCGGCCTTTTTGGTCATCAGATCGCCGAAAAACATGAAGTAGGCGATCAGAAACGGGATGGTTGCCATCAATGCGCCGAAGGAACTGAGCGCGGTCACCGGCCATGTCCGCGCCGAGCTGTCGACCCATGCGGCGCGGCCGTCGTTGGTTGCCGGCTTTTCCCCCCGTTGCTGCCGGAGCAGGAAGGCAGCGCTGGCTGCGACAATCCCCGCGGAGATGAGGCCAAGCAGCAGGAAGGTGAAAAAGCCCTCGGAATGACCGTATGTCATCAGACGGCCGAGGGTGACAATCAGGACGATATCCAGCGCCAGCGTTGCCGCCGCCGCGAGGGCAAACTCATCCTCGATCACATGCAGGAAGGTGTAAATCGAGCCGGCCAGCAGCGCTGCCGCCAGCCAGACATGCCAGCCGACCAGGCCATTTTCGATGATGCTGATCGAGCCATACGTGGTGAGCATGCCGAAGGTGGAGATCATCGCAAGGCGGAAGGCCCAGTGCGCCGCCGGATGCGGCGCCGTCGCCCGGTTGAGGGACAACAACGCGCCGGAGAGGGCAAATTCCATCAACCAGATCATCGCTGGCAGCGTTGGATGGTCATGGATCCGGTGGGCGCCCATCGTCGTCGCCCACAGGCCGATGCCGGTCAGCACCACCAGCGTCCACGGCACCCAGACCACATCATGGCGGGCGGCAATGGCCAGCGGCAGGCCAAGCACAGCCCAGAGGGCAAACAGCTGCCAGGGGTCCGCGCCGGACTGGTAGACCTGCCCGAACAGGGCAAACAGCCCGCCGATGGCGCAATAGGCGATCAGCGCGCCGGGAATGCGCAGGGCCTGATGCGCTGCTGCCGCCAGCGCCGAGAGCAGGAACGCCCCGCCCACCAGCATGAAGCGCTCGATCTTGCCGAGATCGTTCCAGTTCGCGGCGATCCACAGGATAAGACCGAAACCGATCAGCGCGGCGGCGCCGAGATAGGCCCCCAGCGTGATGCGCCGCGCCAGCGTTTCCTCGTCGGCAGTCCAGTCCATGCGGAAAAACGATGCGCCGGGAATGCTCATCACACTCGGTCTTTCCTGCGCGCTGCGGGGCGGCGGATCAGAATGCCTTGAAGGTAATCAGGGTGCGCGTGTCCTGAATGCCGGGAATCTTCTGGATTTTCTGGGCGACGAAATGGCCGATATCGACGCTGTCCTCGACGTAGAACTTCGAAAGGATGTCGTAATCGCCGGCGACGGAATAGATTTCCGACGCAATTTCGGATTCCGCCAGCGCGGTGGCGACCTCGTAGGTCTGGCCGAGCTTGCATTTGATCTGCACGAAAAAGGTCTGCATTTCAGTTTCCCCGTTGGCGCCGAGGGTAGGGCCGGCGCCGCGCCTTGCCAAGCGCCGCCCGCCGATACCGTTAGCGCATCACCACTTCATGGTCGCGGTTGACGCCGGAGACCACCTTCACCTTGTCCTTGAACTCGCGCCCGTCGTTGCGGGCGATCACATCATATTCGCCTTCCGCCAGCTGCATGGTGGGGAAGGCGCCAAGCGCTTCGGCGATGATATCGCCGCCCGGCGTCTGCACCACCCAGTCGGTATTGGCGACGGCGAAGCCACCGGGGTTGCGCACCAGCTTGAGGGTGACGGAGGCCGCGCGGTGGTTCAGCGTTGCCTCGGTCACCCGCCCGCTCTGGACGATGATATCGGCGCGCACCACCGAGTTCGACCCGCCATAGGTGGAGACGATGTGATAGGTGCCTTCCGGCAGCGTCAGCATCTGGCCGGGCTTCAGCGCGTTGGTGACAAGGCGCGATTCGGAATCGCTGGGCGAGGGGATATAGACCGCCAGTTTCTGCCGGTCGGCGGTGATCGGCACATCCGCCAGCTTGCCGCGCAGCACCAGCGCGCCGGCGTTGACCGTCACCTTCTCAGCAAGCCCGGCAGGGCCGAGCGTCACGCGTTTTGTCCCTGCCGCAAGGCCGTGGGCGACGTGCACCATGTAATCGCCCGGCGGCAGGGCAAGGGCCGGCTGCGCCTCGCCGGCTGTCGCCACCAGCACCGGGTCGCCCTGCTGGATCGCGTAGAGGCGCCAGACGACATCCTCGCCCACCGGACGGTTGGTGCCGCCATAGACCGCCTGAAGGCTCAGCGTGCCGGGGCTGGCCAGCACCGCCGCCGGGGGGCGCACCGGCGGCGTCTGCGCCCCTGCCGCGCGCGGCAGGGCGGCGGCTGTGGCGAGAGCCAGCAGCACCATGCGGCGCGAGGCAGGCAGGGTGTCGATCATCGTGAGGCGAGGCATAACGCAGGAAGGGCGGAACCGCAAAGCATGGCGCATCAGTCTAGCCGGCGGCATGGCGAAATTGCGATGCCGCCGGTTCGGAACATGTCAGACGACGCCCGCCGCCGCCGCACGGGCCAGCGTCCGCTCCGCCTGTTTCAGGTGCGGCCGGTCGATCATCTTGCCGTTGATGCCGACGACGCCCGCAGTCGGGTTGGCAACGAAGGCGGCGACGATCGCCTGCGCGTGGGCAATGGCCTCCGCCGTGGGGGTGAAGACGCGGTTGATCACCGCGACCTGCGCCGGGTGGATCGCCATCTTGCCCTGAAAGCCGTCGCGCCGGGCCTGCTCGGTCTCCGCCGTCAGCCCGGCCTCATTGCGGAAATCGGTGTACACCGTGTCGATCGGGGCCACCTCGGCCGCCGCCGCGCCGAACAGGCAGAGGTTGCGGGCGAGGCGGAACGGCTCGGAAAAGCCGCCGTCCAGCGCCTTGTTGGTCTCCGCACCGATATCGGCGGCGAGATCTTCCGCGCCCCAGGCAATGCCGACGAGGCGATGGGAAGCACCGCCGAAGGTGCCGATGCCGAAGATCGAGCGCGCCGTTTCGGTGCCGATGGCGATGATGCGGGTGGCCCCGTCGGTCAGGTCATATTCGGCCTCGCGCACCGCCAGCTTGGCGCCGAGATGCGTCACATCCGCCCCGCCGCCGGCTTTGGGCAGCATGATGCCTTCCGGCGCGGCGCGCATGATGGCGTCAAGATCGCCGTCGGACAGGCCGGTGTCGAGCGCGTTGATCCGCACATAGAGCTTCGGGCCCGGCTTGCCGCGGTTGGCGGCGAGATACTCCGCCGTGATCTGCCGTGCCGCCTCCTTGCGGGCGGGGGAGACGGAATCCTCAAGGTCGATCAGCAGCGCGTCAGCGCCCGACCCCATGCCTTTTTCCAGCTTTTTCGGGTCATCACCCGGGACAAACAACAACGAGCGCATCGGGGCCTCACACAGGGCGTTTCATCATCAGGGCCTGGCGGCGGCACTCGCCCACCAGCGTTCCATCCTGCTTGTAGGCACGGTGGATGAATTCCACGATGCCATCCTTGGGGCGGGATTTCGATTCGCGCTTGGAGGCCACTTCGGTCGCCACCCGCACGGTGTCGTTATCGAACAGCGGGGCGGGGAAGCGGACATCGGTCATGCCGAGGTTGCCCACCGTGGTGCCCACCGTGGTATCGCCCACCGAGATGCCGATCATCAGCGACAGCGTGAACAGCGAATTGATCAGCGGCTGGCCCCACTGGGTCTCCTTTTCGCAGAAATCCCGGTCGATATGCAGCGGCTGGGGGTTCAGCGTCATGTTGGAGAACAGCATGTTGTCGGCCTGCGTCACAGTTCGGCGCAGGCCGTGCTCGATGATCTCTCCGACAGTGAAATCCTCGAAGTACAATCCGCCGCGCGGATGGCGCGGCCCGCGCGCCGGAGAAGGGGTGCTCATTTTCTCACCTCGATGGTCCCGAGAGGGCATTTCTTAAGAGTGGATTTACCATAACAGCCCAATGTCATCGGGTCAGGATTCCCCGTGTCCGGGTATGTGGAAAAGCCGATGTTTCTGTTCACGACGCTGGCCAAGACGCAGCAAGAGCCGCAAGCCGACCCGGTAATGGGGGCGTTGCGCACCGCATCCGCCAACAGCGGGGTGTCGTTCGATTATCTGGTGGAGACCGCGCGGCGCGAATCCGCGCTGAAGCCGGCTGCCAAGGCGGCCACCTCCTCGGCGCGCGGGCTGTTCCAGTTCATCGAGCAGACGTGGCTGTCGGTCGTCCGCTCGGATGGCGCGAAAGCCGGGCTGGAGAAGGAAGCCGCCGCGATCTCCGGCGGGCGCGGGCGGTTCACCGTCAACGATTCGGCGATGCGCCAGCGCATTCTGGCGCTGCGCAACGATCCCGAACTGTCGGCCCGGTTCGCGGCCGTGCTGGCGCGGCAGAATCACGATTCGCTTGCCAAGTCGATTGGCCGGGAGCCGACGCAGGGCGAACTGTACATGGCGCATTTTCTCGGCGCCGAGGGCGCGCGCAAGCTGATTGCCGGCGCCGCCGCCACACCCGGGGCCTCGGCCGCCGCGCAGTTCCCCAATGCGGCGCGGGCCAATACCTCGATTTTCTATGACCGGGCGGGCCATGCGCGCTCCCTGTCGCAGGTCTATGCCCGGCTGACGCGCGGCTTTTCCCCGTCGGAACTGGCGGTGAAGGCCCGGGCGGTGGCGGAGCCGGCGCGGGCCGCACAGCAGGAGACTGCGGCGCCGCTGGCGGTTGCTGCGGGAGGCAATGCGTTCCACAGCCTGTTCGTCACCGGCAAGGCCCAGGCGCCGCTCGCCCCCAGCCAGCCGGCGGTGGCCGCGCCGCGCCCGCTCGATCTTGCCTATTTCCGTCGGCGGCAGGGCTGACCCCGTGCTCGTTCGCAGTTTTCTCAAATGGTATCGTCAGGCCTCGGTGCCCGAGCGGATCGAGGCGGTCAGCGCCTTTGCCGCGGCCTTTCTCTCGGGGCAGCTCGGCGGTTGTGCCGTCGATGAGGCGGAAGCCGCGCTGACGCTGGTGCTGGATGATTCCGCCCCGGCGGTGCGCCGGGCGCTGGCCTGGGCGCTGGCGCAAAGCGAGGCCGCGCCGCGCGCGATCATCGTCAGCCTTGCGCATGACGAGGCTCAGGTCTCCGGCCTTGTGCTCGCCCGCTCGCCGATCCTGCGCGATGCCGATCTCGTTGATTGCGTGCGCACGGGCGACCGGCTGGCGCATCTGGCCATCGCCATGCGCTCCGCCGTCAGCCTGCCGGTCTCGGCCGCGCTGGTCGAGACTGCCGGCGCCGAGGCGCTGGTCGCGCTCGTCAACAACCCCGGCGCCGATCTGCCGCCCGGCGGCTTTGCCCGGATGATCGAACGGCATCCCAGTGCCGGCGCGCTGCGCCACGCGCTTTCTGAACGCGAGGATCTGCCGGCCACGGTGCGCCAATCGCTGGTCACGTCGCTGTCTGCCGATCTTCTGAAATTCGTCGAGGCCACGGGCTGGCTGGAGCCGGGCCGCGCACAGCGCATTATCGGCGATACGGCCGACATGGCGACCATCACGCTCAGCCAGCGGGCACCCGATCCCGGCGTGTTCGTCGAGCATCTGAGGGGCGGGGAGGGGCTGACGCCCTCGCTGCTGCTGCGCAGCCTGCTGTGCGGGGATGCGGCGCTGTTCGGCGCGGCGCTGGCCCGGTTGACCGGCTTCAGCCCGGCGCGCGTCGCCGGCATCCTCAAGGGGCGGGGCGGGGCGCCGCTGCTGGCGTTGTGCGACAAGGCGGAGCTGCCGCGCTCGCTGTTCCCGGCGTTCGAGGCGGCGCTCATTGCGATCAAGAGCCGGCAGGAGACCGTCATCCATGGCGCGGTGCGGCTCGACCGGACGATCATCGGCGCGGTGCTCACCGCCTGCCTGCCGCATGACGAAGGGGCGATGCGCCCGGTCATCGCGATGCTGCGGCGGATGGATGCGGATGCGGCGCGCGAGGATGCGCGGCTGCTGGCCGAGACGTTGCTGGCCTGCGATGACATTCCGGTGGTCGAGGCGCAGGCCTCCGAGCTGATCGACCTCGATGCCTTCGCGGCCGAACTCGACGATGTGGCTGTGCTGGACACGGCAGAGGCCGGCAGCACGGTGGACGACGGCGCTCTCCCGGCCGCGCCGATCGAAAGGCTCGCCCCCGAAAGCGCGGCAGCGGCCGACCAGCGCGAACCCATCGCGCCGCCGGTGGAGGAATGGTCCGTTCCGGTCATGCGCATCCTGCATCGGCTGAAGGCGACGCCGATGCCCGCGCCGGTCGCGGATGAAGACGCGCCTCTGCCGACAGCGGCTGCGCCGGCCCCGGTGGAAGCGCCCGAGCGCGGCTATCATGAGGAACTGGACGATCTGTTCGCGGTTGCCTTCGGTCACGATACGCCGGAGGATGCGCCCTCGCATGGCGCGCTCCGGGTGATCGAACGGCCCGAAGAGGGGCTGGACGAAGCCTTCTTCGCCAACTGGACGCTGCGCCGCGACGCGGCCTAGCTCAATTGCCGAATTGCTCGCGCAGGATGCGCTCATCCAGGCTGTGGCCGGGATCGTGCAGCATCAGCATGTCGATCCGGGTGTCGACCGCAACATCGACCCGCACGACATCGCGCGTCTCGAAATGGTCGGCCACCGCCGCCACCGGGCGCTTGGCCGCCTCGATCACCTCGATGGTCACCGCCGCCCTGTCGGGCAGCAGGGCGCCGCGCCAGCGCCGGGGGCGGAAGGCGGAGATCGGCGTCAACGCCAGCAGCGGGGCATGCAGCGGCAGGATCGGCCCGTTGGCGGAATAGTTGTAGGCGGTGGAGCCGGCGGGCGTCGCCACCAGAATGCCGTCGGCGATCAGCTCGGGCATCCGCTCCTGCCCGTCGATCAGGATGCGCAACTTGGCGGCCTGATGCGTCTGGCGCAGCAGCGAGACTTCGTTGACCGCGTGGGAGGCGTGCGTCTTGCCTGCGGCGTCGACTGTGCGCATCAGCAGGGGGTGGAGAATCGCGCGCTCGGCCGCCGCCAGCCGCTCACGCAGGTTCATCTCGCTGAATTCATTCATCAAAAAGCCGACGGAGCCGCGGTTCATGCCATAAATGGGTGTGGCGCGGCCCATGAAGCGGTGCAGGGTCTGCAACATCAGCCCGTCGCCGCCCAGCGCCACCACGACATCCGCCGTCTCGGGGTCGGCATCGCCGTAATAGCGGGCAAGACGGTCGCGCGCGGCCTCGGCCTCGGGCGCGCTGGAGGCAAGAAAGGCGATGGACTTGAAGCTGTTCGTCACGCCGCTGCGGTTCCCAACCCGATGAGTCGGGACCATCATACGCGCTTGACACAAAAAAGGGAGCGCGCGGGCGCTCCCCCTTTCGGTCAGGGTCAAATCACAGCGCGGAGGACCAGATCGCCTGTTCGAAGCGATAGCCGGCGCCCGCCTTCTCGATGAAGCCAGTGGCCGGGAAGGGCGCGTGATACATATGCACCTGCGCCTTTTCCGCCGCGGCCATGTCGAGCAGCTTCTTGCGCGTGTCGCTCGCCATGGCGCCATCCATGTCAAACACGGCCTGCCATTCCGGGTTGCGGGCGAAAAGGTGCGGGTTGTTGGTGGTATCGGCCAGGCACATCAGCTTCTTGTTGCCGCTGGCGACCATGAACACGTTGTGGCCCGGCGTATGGCCCGGCGCGGCCACCGCGTTGATGCCGGAGACGACTTCCTTGCCGGCGTCATACTGCTTGACGTCTTTCGCCATCGGCGCAAAGACGCGGCGCGCGGCCATGAAGCCGCCGCGGTTTGCTTCCGGCACGGAGTTCATCCGCGCATCATCCATCCAGAACGCCCATTCCGCTGCCGGCACCATCACCTCGGCGTTGGGGAACACGGCCGAGCCGTCCTTGAGGCGCAGGCCGTTGATATGATCGCCGTGGAAATGGCTGATGATGACGGTATCGACATCCTTGGGGTCGAACCCCGCAGCCTTGAAATTGGCCATCCACTTGCCCGAGGTCGGCGCGCCGGAATCGCCGTTGCCGCAATCTATCAGCACCAGCTTCGCGCCGGTGTTGACGACCACCGTGGTGAAGGGGATGAACACGCCGTTGCCGGGCAGGCGCGCGGCATCGACCGCCGCCTTCACATCCTCATCCATCGCGTTCTTCACGAAGCCGGCCAGAGGGCGGACGAAAAACCCGTCGTTGATGGTGGTGACCTCGAAATCACCATGCTTGAAGCGATAGAAGCCGGCGGCCTGTGTGCCGGCCAGCGGCGCCTTGGCGGCGGCGGGCAGGGCTGTGATGGCACCCGCTGCGGTGGCGCCGGCCAGAAGGGTTCTGCGGGAAAGGTCCATGAGGGTTCCTCCGGTCATGTCATGTTGGCGTGGCGCATCGCGCGCCGGCGCGGGGCCTTGAGGCGACCAATCTGCACAAGTTCGCCGGCGCGTGGCACTCACAATTGAGTGTACACCCTGGCAAAACTGCAAGCGGCGTCAGGCAATCGCGCCCGGCAGGGCAAGACCGCGCCGGGCCAGCGCGGCGATCGCCGTATTCTGGAGCAGGCAGGCGATGGTCATCGGCCCGACGCCGCCGGGCACCGGGGTGATCGCGCCGGCGTTGGCCTTTGCCGCCTCGGTATCGACATCGCCGACCAGCCGGCCGTCCTCCAGCCGGTTGATGCCGACATCGATGACGATCGCGCCCTTCTTCACCCAGTCACCCTTGACGAACTGCGGCCGGCCAACCGCGGCGACGAGGATATCGGCACTGCGGCAGACCTCGGGCAGGTTGGCGGTTTTCGAATGGGCGATGGTCACCGTGCAGTCGGCATTCAGCAGCAGCTGGGCCATCGGCTTGCCGACGATGGCGGAGCGGCCGACGACGACCGCGGTCAGCCCGGCCAGTTTCTGTGTCACCGAGCGGATCAGGATCATCGAGCCCTGCGGCGTGCAGGGCACCAGGGCGGCGCGGCCGGCGGAGAGCTTGCCGACATTGGTGAGGTGAAAGCCGTCGACATCCTTGTCGGGGTCGATCGCGTCGATCACCTTGTTGGCGTCCATATGCTTTGGCAGCGGCAACTGGACCAGAATGCCATCCACCGCCTCGTCGGCGTTCAGCCGGGCAATCAGGGCGAGGAGATCGGCCTCGGAGGTTGCGGCGTCGAGCCGGTGGACGACCGAATTGAACCCGGCTTTCGCCGCCATCTTCTCCTTGGAGCCGACATAGACCTTGCTGGCGGCGTCCTCGCCCACCAGCACCACATGCAGGCCGGGGGTGAAGCCGTGGGCCGCCTTGATCTCGCCCACCAGCGCCTGAACCTGCGCGCGGGTCTTTTCAGCGATGGCCTTGCCGTCGATCAGGGTTGCGGACATGGCGCGGCGCCTTCTGCTCGGAGGTGGGGTGTCATCGGGGATGGTGCCGGTTGAGGGGATTGAACCCCCGACCTTCGGTTTACAAAACCGCTGCTCTACCGCTGAGCTAAACCGGCTGCCCCAGAGGTTCCGGCGTTAGCAGGGCGCGGCCCGCTTCGCAAGCCGCGGCTGCAACGAAAAAGGCCCCGCGCATGGTGCGCGGGGCCTCTCTTCAATGTTCTTCAGGCAGCGATCAGTTGCCGGTGAAGGTGCGCAGGTCGCGCTTGTGGGTTTCCTTCACGAACAGCAGGCCGACGATGAAGGTCATCACCGCGAAGCCGACCGGATACCACAGGCCGTAGTAGATATCGCCGGTGGAGGCCACCATGGCGAACGAGGTCGCCGGGAGGAGGCCGCCGAACCAGCCGTTACCGATGTGGTAGGGCAGGGACATGGCGGTGTAGCGGATGCGGGTCGGGAAGAACTCGACCAGAGCCGCCGCCATCGGGCCGTACACCATCGTCACGTAGATGACGAGGATGGTCAGGATGCCGATGATCTTGAGCGCCTGGGCATTGCCGAGGGCCGCGAAGAAGCCGTCAACCTTGACCTTGGCCGCATCGTTGGCCGCCGGATAGCCAGCCGCAGTCGCGGCCGCCGCGATGTTCTTGGTGAAGTCCGCCGCGCCAGCGCCCCAGGCCGCTTCCGTGCCGTTCACCGTCACCTTCAGCGGAGCGCCAGCCGCGCCGGGGGTGTAGGTGTACTTCAGCGCCTGCTGCGAGAGAATGCGGCGGGAGAGGTCACACGGCTCCGAGAACTGACGGATGCCGACCGGATCGAACAGCGAGCCGCACTTGGCCGGGTCCGCCGAGACTTCGATCTTCACCGAGTTCAGGGCCTTGGTGTAGTTCGGGTTGGCGGTCTCGGCCAGCATGGTGAACAGCGGGAAGTAGGTGATCGCCGCGATCAGGCAGCCGCCGAGGATGACCGGCTTGCGGCCGATCTTGTCCGACAGCGAACCGAAGACAATGAAGCCGCCGGTGCCGATGATGAGCGACCAGGCGATCAGCACGTTGGCCGTCAGCAGGTCGATCTTCAGAATGGCCTGGAGGAAGAACAGGGCATAGAACTGGCCGGTGTACCACACGACCGCCTGGCCGATGACGAGGCCGACGAGCGCGAGGATGACGACCTTCATGTTCTTCCACTGGCCGAAGGCTTCGGTCAGCGGGGCCTTGGAGAGCGAACCCTCTTCCTTCATCTTCTGGAATTCCGGCGATTCCTGCATCTGCAGACGAATCCAGACCGAAACCGCGAGAAGGCCGATCGAGCCGATGAACGGCAGACGCCAGCCCCACTCACCGAACGCCTTGTCGCCCATGTAAAGGCGCAGGCCGACGATGACGAACAGCGACAGCAGCAGGCCGAGGGTCGCCGTGGTCTGGATCCACGAGGTGTAGAAGCCGCGACGGCCCTGCGGGGCGTGCTCGGCCACGTACACGGCCGCGCCGCCATACTCACCGCCGAGCGCGAGGCCCTGGGCCATACGCAGCAGGATGAGGATGACCGGCGCCGGCCAGCCGATGGTGGCGTAGGACGGCAGCAGGCCGACGAAGAAGGTCGACAGGCCCATGATCAGGATGGTGATCAGGAAGGTGTGCTTGCGGCCGATCAGGTCGCCGAGGCGGCCGAACACGATCGCGCCGAACGGACGGACCAGGAAGCCCGCCGCGAAGGCGAGCAGCGCGAAGATCGACCGGGTGTTGACGTCGAACGCAGAGAAGAACTGCGCGCCGATCATCGCGGCGAGCGAGCCGTAGAGGTAGAAGTCATACCATTCAAAGACGGTGCCGAGCGAGGAGGCCAGAATGACCTTCTTCTCTTCGGCCGTCATCGGACGAGTGCGATCGTCCATCGTCGGGGCGTGTGCCATGGGATGTGTTCCCTTTCCCAAGTTTTCATTTGCCCGCCGTCCACCGTTGATCCGGACTGGTTCGGCGAGCCGTTTGTTGTGGACTTGAAGAGCCCTTGGACTGCGCCCGGCACCCCCCGGATTTCACCGGACGCCAAACCACGCAGCTTGGCATCAGGAATAGGCGGTGGAGGGGGAGAGGTCGAGACCGGGCGCGCTCGCCAATTGGGCTATTAGACTTTAGATTCAGTTAACTATTTTTTGCGCAAAACCCCGGGAAATTGCCTCGTTTTTCCGGGGTTCTGACGAAAAAAGCGTCAGGTCCATTTTGCGCTGCATCAATGTTTTGCAGTCGCTCAGGGCCTCGCGAGTCGCTGGCGGACGGCATAGAGCGTGACCGCCGCGGCGTTGGAAACGTTGAGGCTGCGGATGGCGCCGGGCAGGTCGATCCGGCACAGGATGTCGCAGGTCGCGGCGGTGGATTGGCGCAGGCCCTTGCCCTCGGCGCCCAGCACCAGAACCATCGGCAGGCGCAGCGGCGCGGCGACAAAATCGTGTTCGGCTTCCGAATCGAGGCCGACGCGCAGCACGCCCTTCTCGCCCAGCTCGTCCAGCGTCCGCACAAGGTTCTGCACGCCGATGATCGGCACATGCTCCAGCGCGCCGGAGGCCGCTTTCGCCAGCACGCCGGTCACCTCCGGGCTGTGGCGGATGGTGGTGATGATGGCGGTGACGCCGAAAGCGCAGGCCGAGCGAAGAATCGCGCCGACATTGTGCGGATCGGTGATCTGGTCGAGCGCGATCAGCAGGGCGCCCTCGGGCAGGGCGTCCAGCGTCGGGGCCGGTGGCGGCTCGGCCTCCAGCAGAGCGCCCTGATGCACCGCGTCCGGCGTCAGTTGCCGGCCGATCACATCGGGACGGACAATCTCGGGCGTGATCGGCAGCTCGATGCCGCCTTCGGTCAGGCGGGCCAGCGCGTTCTCCGTCACCTGAAGGCGGAGGAAGGTGCGATTCGGGTTGGCCAGCGCCTCGCGCACCGAATGCAGACCGTAGAGCAGGTGCGTGCCCGGCCCGGCCTGCCGCTCGCGCCGGAGGTCTCGAGGACCGTGATCCCGGCGGCCGGGGCGGCGGAAATGGTCCTTGCCGCCACCGAAGCGGCGGGGCTTGTCGTCGGAGGTTCGATCGCTCATGCCCCTCCATGGCAGGAAACCCCGGAAAGGTGAAGCGCCAACCGATTTTACGCTTTAGCGGGTTGACAGGGGCAGGGCGCATGGGGATAAAGCGCGCCTTGGCGGCAACGCCATGGGAGAGTGTCCCGAGCGGCAAAGGGGGCGGACTGTAAATCCGCTGGCTATGCCTTCGTAGGTTCGAGTCCTACCTCTCCCACCATTTCCTTCCTGTCCGATCCGATGAAGACTGCCCTTGCCCGCGCTATCGGCGCGGTTCAGGCCGCCCGCTGCCGGCGGGTCCGGATCACATCGGACAGATTGGCGCAGAACTGGCGGATCGATTCGTCCCATGTATAGCGGGCCGCGAGGGCGGTACAGGCGCCGGGGGGGATGGCGAGGCAGGCCAGCGCCGCCTCGCGCAACTCCTCGTTGATGACGCCTGCGGCCGTACCGCCGATGATATCGACCGGCCCCATCTCCGGATAGGCGGCGACCGGCAGGCCTGCGGCCAGCGCTTCGAGGATGACGACGCCGAAGGTATCGGTGCGGCTGGGGAAAACGAATACATCGGACTGGGCATAGACCTCGGCCAGCCGCTCGCCTTCGAGGGCGCCGAGGAATACCGCATCGGGATAGCGCGCCTCCAGCTCCGCGCGCTGCGGGCCATCGCCGACGATCACCTTCGTGCCCGGCAGGTCGAGCGAGAGGAAGGCATCGAGGTTCTTTTCCACCGCGAGGCGGCCGACATTGAGGAACACCGGGCGGGGCCAATCGACCGTCGACTGAACCCGGGGGCGGAAGCGCGCCAGATCGACACCGCGCGACCAGCGCATCAGGTTGCGGAAGCCGCGTCGCCGCAAATCATGCTCAAGCGACGGGGTGGAGACCAGAATGCCATCCGAGGCGTTGTGGAACCGCCTGAGCACCGCATAGGACAGCGCCACCGGCACCGGTGCCCTTGCGCGCAGATATTCGGGAAACCGGGTATGATAGCTCGTCGTCAGCGGCAGGTTGTGGCGCAGGCATGCGGCCCGTGCCGCAAGGCCGATCGGCCCCTCTGTCGCGACATGCACCACATGGGGCCTGATCTCGGCGATGTGGGCGGCGAGCGCCGCCGGCGTTGCCAGCGACAGGCGGATTTCCGGATAGCCCGGCATCGGCAGGGTGTGGAACTGCCCGGGGGTGATGAACACCGGGCGCACGCCATGGGAGGGCGCGCGGGCGGCCACCTGCTCCAGCGTGCGGACAACGCCGTTGATCTGCGGGTGCCACGCATCGGTGGCAATCAGCGCCCGGATCATGCGGCACGCGCAATGGCGGTGGCCTCGGTGCGCGCCCGGCCCTGCCGTTCGGCCTCCAGCACCTCGGTCAGGCGGAGGATGGACAACCGGCCGTCATACTCCTCGATCAGCGCCGTGCAGCTTTCCACCCAGTCGCCGGTGTTGAGATAGCGCACGCCGTCCATGTCACGATCGGCTGCATGGTGGATATGGCCGCAAATGACGCCGAAGGTGCCGGATTTGCGGGCCTCTTCCGCCAGATAGCGCTCGAAATCGCCGATGTAGTTCACCGCGTTCTTGACCTTCAGCTTGGCCCAGGCGGACAGCGACCAATAGGGCAGGCCGAGTTTGCGCCGGACGAGATTGAGCACGCCGTTGCCCCACAGCGCGGTTTCATAGGCCCAGTCGCCGAGATGGGCGAGCCAGCGGGCGTGGGCGACGACGACATCGAATTCGTCGCCGTGGATGACGAGGTAGTCCGTCCCGTCCGCCGTGCGGTGGATCGCCCGGTCGACGATCCGGATATCGCCGAAGGTGACGCCGATGTAATCGCGCAGGAATTCATCGTGGTTGCCGGGGATGTAGATGAGGTTGGTGCCCTTGCGCACCTTGCGCAGCAGTTTCTGCACCACGTCATTCTGGATTTGCGGCCAGTACCAGCCGGATTTCAGGCGCCAGCCATCGATGATATCGCCGACCAGATAGATCGTGTCGGCGTCGTAGCGGCGCAGCAGTTCCAGCAGCAACTCGGCCTTGCAGCCGGCGGTGCCAAGGTGCACGTCCGAGATGAACAGCGTGCGGATCCGGGTCATGTCGGGTTCGGACATTGGCGGTCCCTCCTTCCGGTGTCCGTCTCTGCGCCATGCATTTTGCATCCTCATGACAATGCGCTGTCATGGGCCTGCAATCTTTCCCGGCCATCTGGGGGAGCATGAGCCCGATCCTGCCGACGCTTCCGCGTGATCCGCCAACCCATGTCATGGCCCGTGCCTATCGGCTGTGGGCTCCGGTGTATGATGTGGTCTGCCAGCCGCTGTTCCTCACCGCCCGGGTGCGGGCCGCCGGCATGGCCGCCACGCTCGGCCGGCGCATTCTCGAGATCGGGGTGGGGACCGGGCTGTCGCTCGGCGATTACGGCCCCGGCAACGAGGTGAGCGGAATCGACCTGTCGCCCGAGATGATCGGCAAGGCGCTGGTGCGCGCGGCAGGGCTGGCGCATGTGCGCGATCTTGCCGTCATGGATGCGCACCGGCTGACCTTCGCCGATGCCGCCTTCGACGTGGTGGTGGCGCAGTTCGTCATCACGCTGGTCGAATCGCCCGAAACGGTGCTCGATGAAGCACTGAGGGTGACCGCACCGGGGGGCGAGATCATCCTCGTCAATCATTTCCGGTCGGAGCACGGGCTGGCGGCGCGGTTTGAACACGCCATCGCGCCGGCGGCGCATCGCCTCGGGCTCAGGCCGGATTTTCCCTTCGCGCGGATCACCGACTGGATCGCCGCCCACCCGGGGACGGTGCTGGTTTCCCGCGAGGCGGCAGGGCCGTTCGGCTGTTTCTCGATCGTGCGGATCCGGCGACGGGCGGTGCCGGCGCAGGGGTGAGCGCGGGGATCAGGCCCCCAGCGCTTTTTCCGCCTGCCTCGGCTTGCCGGTCATGCTCGCGCGCTCGGGCGGCACCATGGCCATCTCCGGCAGGGCCACTCCGGTCAGCCAGGGATTGTCGGGCAGCGTCTCCCACAGGGCGAGCACCGCCTTGAGAAAGCGCACCGCATCGGGGGTGGCGCGGCTGGCGGCCAGGCGCTTTTTCAGCCGCTCGCGATGGGCGGCATCGAACTTCACCAGTTCCGTATAGCCCGGCGGGAAGGCGCGGCCGTCGTAGAGCGTATCCTTGCCGCGACGGAAAAGATCGAGCACCGCCTCGGCCACCGTGCCCTGATGCAGGTGATCGGCCGGGTTCCTGGGCCGCTTCTCGCAATCGGGCTGGACCAGCAGAATGTGGCGGAAGGCGGTGGCGCGCGCCGTGGCGTAATGCGATTCCGGAGCAGCGGCATAGCCGATCTTGAGATAGCCCCGCTCATTGGCGCGCTGGCCGATGGCTGCATAGACATAACCGGTGAAAGCCGAACCCGGGTGCATCGTGGTCTCCATCATCGAACGCAGCGATGCTGGCATAAAGACCATGCCGAACTGCTGAGAAAACCGGCGCAATTTGACGCATTGCCGGCTTGCCGCAGCGGCAGGAACAGCAACGGGGGCCGAAGCCCCCGCGCATCATCTTCATTTTCCTGCAGTTTTATTTGGCGAACGGCGTCGGGCGCGGCGTCTTGTCGCCGCCGTGCACCGGCTCGATTCGCCGGTGTGCCGGGTGGTGCCTCAGGCGGCTTCGTAGACCGCCTTCTCGAACGCGCGGAAGGCGCCATAGGCGCCCGAATCGAAGAACGGCAGCATCTGGCTGGCGAAGACGCCGGTGATGCCGCGTTTGATGTCCACCCAATAATAAAGGTTGGACAGGCCGGCCCAGGCGAGCGAGCCGGCGCTGCGCCCCTCCGGTGTCGCCTCCTTGTTGATAAGGAAGGAGAGGCCCCAGGTCTTCTCCATGCCGGGCCAGAATTCGACATCGTTGACCAGCGCGGGGATCGCGGCCGGCCGCACCGCGCGCCTCACATCGCCGCGGGCGCCCGCGGCCATGCGGGCAAAGGCCGCCGGGTCGACCAGCGCCGCGCCGCCGGCCAGCAGGCAGCG
>ERZ1645187.1963-NODE-1963-length-18531-cov-9.027116_pt1 | contig 18531 bp, 19 predicted proteins | sample MGYA00575352_ERZ1645187 | MGnify/ENA primary metagenome ERZ1645187 (study PRJEB40837, sample SAMN11349314) | freshwater sediment metagenome | isolation source: river sediment | host: Sediment | place: India: Wazaribad , New Delhi | collected 2017-02-21 ... | reverse complement strand
GAACTCCAGAACCGCCGGGTGGAAATCACCTACGGTCCGGGTTCGGGCATGTAAGCAGCCGCAAGGCGCTGAAAGATTGGGGGGCCGGAGCGATCCGGCCCCCTTTTCTTTTAACTGATCGATCAAGGGAGATTATTGTGAAGCATTCCACCGCAGCCATTGTCCTTGCCGCCGCGCTCGTTTCGGGCTGCGCCACCAATGACGTCGCCCAGCCGGTTCGCCTGGCCACCGCGACGCTGCAGAATGCCAATGGCCTGCCGGTGGGTACGGCGTTCGTTGGCGGCCTTGGCGACACATTGACGCTGAACGTTGCCGCGACCGGTATCTCGCCTGGTCCCCACGGCATTCATCTGCACATGGTGGGTGATTGCACCCCGCCAGGCTTCACCAGCGCAGGCGGGCACCTTAATCCGGGCGGGCATCAGCATGGCACTGACAATCCGGCCGGAGCGCATCTGGGTGATTTGCCCAATATCGTTGCTGACGCCGGCGGCGTCGCCACGCTTGGCGCTGTCCTGCGCGGCACCCGCGCGCAGATCGAAAGCGCCCTGTTTGACGCAGACGGCACAGCCGTGATCATTCACGCTGTGGCGGATGACTACAAGACTGACCCCACCGGCAACAGTGGTGCGCGGATCGTCTGCGGCGTGTTGCGGCGGGGTTGAGCCGCGCGGCTCAACCCGCTTCGCCCGCGCGCTCGGCCAATGTGGCTTCGGCGCGCGGGACTGACTTGTAGGCGTACAGCAACAGCACCACGGCCATCGGCGCCACGGCGATCAGTGACAGGATGCCAGTTCTCAGATCGCCGACCAGCTTGCCATCGACCATGCTGCCGGTGAGGTCCGACACCTGCCCGACCATGTAGGGGCCAAAGCACAGCCCGACCAGCGTCGTGCCGAGGAAGAAGGCTGCGGTCGCGGTGCCCCGCATCCGCGGCAGCACCAGGTCCTGCGTCGTCGCCGCTGCCGCGCCAAGCGCCGCCGCGCCAAACAGGCCGGCCAGGAAATTCATGCCATAGAACAACACCGGATCGGACGTGGTGTAGCCGATCCAGATCGGCACCACGGGCGCCACGACCCCGAACAGGATCACCAGAATCCGGCCAGCAGGATTGCGCGCGCGCAGGGCATCGGCCACGCGGCCACCTATGATGACCCCCAGAAAGCCGCTGATCGCACCGTTGGCCCCCAGCCAGAACGCCAGCTCGTGCTTGGGCAGGCCCAGGACCTGTTCCGCATAGGGGGCCGACCAGAACGACAGGCCGTAGGCCGCCAGCGACACCATGCTGTATCCCAGCGTGGTACAGATGAACGCTGGCGTTCCCCAAATCAGGCGGAAGGTTGCCGGGTCTTTCTGGCGCAACACGCTGGCCCAGGAAAACACGGCGTAATAGCCCAGCGCGACGGCTGACCATTGCGGCAGATTGCCAGTCCATTGGATCATGATCCATGCGAACGCACACAGCCCTGCCGCCACGGCGACGTTGATCAGCAACGCGGCGCTGCCGCGCCGGGCGGCCCCGATCAGGGTAAACGGCGGGACAATCGTCGACAGATCGGCGAAGAATTCAGCGAAGGGCCGCGATGAGCCCTGGCTGGGTGTGCCATCCATCGCGCCGCGCAAGGGTTCTCGCAAGGTGGCGACCCACAGCGCCACCAGCAGACCCGGAATGCCGACCGCCAGAAACGCCGCGTGCCAGCCCACCAGCCCCAGTGGGCCGCCGCCGGGATAAGTCGCGTTCCAGACCTGGCTGATTTTCGCGCCGATCAACAAAGAGACGCCGCCGCCCAAGTACAGACCCGACGAATAGATGGCGAGCGCGGTCGCGCGTTGACGCTTGGGAAAATAATCGGAAATCAGTGAGTAAGCCGTCGGACTGGCAGTCGCTTCGCCAATGCCGACGCCCATCCGCGCCATCGTCAGGGTCAGCTGGCTGCGGGCGAAGCCGGACAGGGCTGTCATGGTGGACCACAACGCCAGACCGATGCTGAGCAGTTTCACGCGGCTCCAGTTATCGGCCAGCCGCCCCAGCGGAATGCCGAACAGGGCATAGAATACCGCAAACGCGGCCCCGCCCAGAAAGCCCATGTCGCTGTCGGTCAGGCTGAGGTCGCGCTTGATCTCCAGTGCCAGGATCGAGATGATCTGCCGGTCGATGAAGTTGAGAATATAGACGACGACCAGAACGCTGAGCACGTACCAGCTGTAGGAAGTCGCCTCGCGCGGGGCAGCATTCGAATCCTGTGCTTCGTTCACGCAGTCTCTCCCGGTGGTATTCTGGTTTCAGGCGGCATAGCGGGTCGAATCGACCAGTCCGGCCTTGGCAAAGCCTTCACGGCGCAGGCGGCAGCTGTCGCACAGCCCGCACGCCGCGCCGTCTGGCTGCGGATCATAGCAAGACCAGCTCATCGCGGGGTCAAAGCCCAGCCGATAGGCTTCCGCTGCGATTTCGGCCTTGCCAAGAAATTGCAACGGCGCATGAATGGTGAAACCTTCGCCTTCAGCACCGGCCTTGGTAGCCAGGTCGGCCAGTTTGGCGAAGCCTTCGATAAATTCTGGGCGGCAGTCGGGATAGCCCGAATAATCGAGCGCGTTGACCCCGATGAAAATGTCCCGTGCTCCAATCGCTTCGGCCCAGGCCAGGGTCAGCGAGAGGAAGACCAGGTTGCGGGCCGGGACGTAGGTAACAGGAATTTCATCGCCGACCCCATGCTTTGGCACGGCAATATCGTCAGTCAGCGCGGACCCGCCGAACTGGCGCAAGTCCAGTGGCAACACGACATGGCGCCGCGCCCCCAGCACGCGGGCGATCTCGACCGCGGCGTCCAGTTCCCGGCGGTGGCGCTGGTTGTAGTCGATGGTCAGGGCATTGATGGCAAAGCCGCGTTCCCGCGCAATTCCGGCCGTGACCATGGAATCGAGTCCGCCCGACAGGAGGACAACGGCACTTTTGCCCGGACCAGGTGCTGAAATTGCGGGATCATCCGAATGGGATTGCATCGCACCGGGCTAGCCTGTGCCCGCCCGGCTGGCAACACTGCTCAAGCCGAACAGTCACCCACGCGGCGTGCTTCGGCACTGAATTCGAACGGCAAGCCATTGCGGATGCCCTGGGTCTGGATCTGGACCAGTCGGCTGGTTTCGCGGCGGATGCTGGTACGACCATAGCCCTGACCGCGACAGGTGTACTGCACAGTCACTGCGCTGGGGCCGTCTTCCACTACCAACCGGTCGCAGCTGACTTCGGGGTGGCGCAGCTGGATGAAGCGCCGGCCATTACTGACGCACAGGCGCTCAGCCGGGTTGCCGGGATCGCGCACTCGCAATTCCCAGCGGCCAGCGTCCAGCTGGTCGAGCATGGTGAGGCTGGACCGCTGCCCGGATGCCGGGGCGGCAAAGGCCAGCAGGGCCGCAATGGCCCCGGCGGCAGCGCGCAGAGTGTTCTTCCCCACCATGTCCATCCTCGGTTTCTAGCCAATTGGGCGCGACAAACCCGGATTTCGTTCTAGCCGCTTGTATCACGCCGACGCGGCGCGACCAACCGTGTATTTTTGTCGGCGAACCGAAATTTCAAGCGGGGATCTCAAACAATCGCGAACAAAATGCGCAATCGACCACGATCAGGCCCGCCTCGTTGCACATGTCGATTCGTTCGGATTCGGGAAATCGGCCAAGGACCGAGGCGAAATGCGCGATGCTGCATCGGCACCCGCGCGATAGCGCCGTGCCGGTTTGGTAGTGGACTTCCGATTCCTCGTGGAACAGGCGCCAGGTCAGCATTTCCAGCGACAGGTCCGGATCGACCAGCTCGTCGTGGCGTGTGCTTCCGGCCAGTGCCGCCACATGTTCCCATTCCGGATGATCCAGCTGGACATGAAGCCGCTCACGCCCCTCCTCCCCCTCCGGTAGATGCTGGACCAGCAGTCCGCCCCCGACGCAGCCCTGGCTGTCCGAGCGAACGGCAACGCGCGCCAGCGTGGGGATCTGTTCGGATTGCAGGAAATAGTTTTCGACCGCGTGCGACAGGGAGTCCCCCTCCAGCGGCACGATTCCCTGATAGCGCTGGTCCGTGGCGGCCAGGTCAAACGTGATCGCCAGATAGCCCTGCCCGAACAGGGCGCCGAGCGACGGGTTCGCACCCAGCGCCGCCAGCCGTTCCGCATCATGGCGGACATAGCCGCGTACTTCGCCCGCCCGGTAGTCGCAGACCAGCAGATCGACGATCCCGCTTTCCGTCTGGGCCTGCATGGTCAGCTGGCCCTCCTCGTCCTTCAGCAGGCTGCCCAGCAGGGCGGTCAGCACCAGGGCTTCGGCCAGCAGATGCTTGATCGGCGGCGGATAATCATGGGCCGACAGGATGGTTTCCAGTACCGGCCCCAGCCGCACCACCCGGCCTCGCGCATTGCGGTCCGGGATGGTGAAGCTGAGTACCCGGTCAAAGCCGGTCTGCCCCTTGGCGATCTGCTCCGGCGTGCTCATAGCTGGCCGAAAGCCCAGCGCAGCACGCTTTTCTGGGCGTGAATGCGATTTTCCGCCTCATCCCAGACAACCGAGCGGGGCCCGTCGATAACGCCATCCGTTGCTTCCTCGCCCCGGTGCGCGGGCAGGCAATGCAGGAACAACGCATCCGCCTTGGCACCGGCCATCAGCGCCTCGTTGACCTGATAGGGCGACATCGCGGCAATGCGGGCTTCGGCGCCGCTTTGCCCCATCGATACCCAGGTATCGGTGACGACCACATCCGCCCCGGCCACTGCCTCGCGCGGGTCGCGGGTAAGGGTGATGCGCCCCCCTTGCGCACGTGCGGCAGCGATGTAGGCGGGGTCGGAATCGTACCCTTCCGGCACGCCGATCCGCACGTTGAAGCGCATCAGCCCGGCCGCCTCGACAATCGAGTTGAGGACGTTGTTGCCATCCCCCAGCCACGCCACTTCCAGCCCCGGCAGCGCCTTGCCGTGTTCGATCACGGTCAGCAGGTCCGCCATGATCTGGCACGGGTGCGACCGGTCGGTCAGTCCGTTGATGACGGGAACCGTTGCGTAATGCGCCAGTTCGTCGATCTTGGCGTGATCGTCGGTCCGGATCATGATCGCATCGACCATCCGGCTGAGTACGCGGGCCGTATCGGCGATTGTCTCGCCCCGGCCCAATTGGGTCGTCCCCGCTTCCAGGATCAGCGCGCTGCCGCCCAGCTGGCGCATGGCCATGTCGAACGACACGCGGGTGCGGGTCGAATTCTTCTCGAAGATCATGGCCAGCACGCGGCCCGCCAGCGGGGCATCGGCATCGACCTGCCCCTTGGGCCAGGCTGCCCGCGCTGATTTCCGCGTCTGCGCATCGTTCAGCATCGCGGCGATGGCATCGCCGCCTGCATCGGTCAGTTCAAGAAAATGCCGGACCATCATGCGCTCTCCGGAGGCTGGAAGCTGGCCGCACCGGCGGACAGCTTGTCCATGAATTCATCGATGTGCGAATCGTCGATCACCAGCGGCGGGATGACCCGCACGGTGTTGTCGCCGGCCGCCACGGTCAGCAAATCGTGATTGTCGCGCAGGTGCGCCACGAAACTGCGGGTTTCGAACTTCATCTTCAGGCCGATCATCAACCCGCGACCGCGCACTAGTTCGAACATGTCCGGATAGTTGCCGATGAACTGTTCAAGCCGGCTGCGCAGCCGTTCACCCTTGGCGCGGACTTCGGCCATGAACGCCTCGTTCCCGACCGCGTCGAGCACGGCTTCGCCAGCTGCCATGGCCAACGGGTTGCCGCCATAGGTCGAACCGTGGGTGCCGATCACCATGCCGCGCGCGGCCTTTTCCGTGGCGAGGCAGGCCCCCAGCGGGAAGCCGCCGCCGATGCCCTTGGCTGTGGCGACCACGTCGGGGGTGATGCCGTATTGCTCATAGGCATAGAGCGTTCCCGCCCGGCCCACACCACATTGCACTTCATCCAGCGCCAGGATCAGGTCGTGCTCATCGGCCAGCGCGCGCAGCCCTTGCAGGAACGCGTCCGAAGCGGGGCGAATGCCGCCTTCGCCCTGGATCGGTTCAACCAGGAACCCGGCGGTGTTCGGGCCGATGGCTGCCTTCGCCCCTTCCAGGTCGTCGAAATCGACGTACTTGAAACCTTCCAGCAATGGCAGGAAGCCCTTGTGCATCTTGTCCTGGTTGGACGCGCTGATCGTGGCCATCGTCCGCCCGTGGAAGGCGTTCTTGAACGTAATGATCTCGAACTTGTGATCGTTGCCGACGTGCGCGTGATAGGCGCGGGTGGTCTTGATCGCGCATTCGACCGCTTCCGCGCCCGAATTGGTGAAGAAGACCGTGTCGGCAAAAGTCAGGTCGACCAGCCGCTGGGCGAGATGTTCACCCTGCGGGCTGCCGTACAGGTTCGAGACATGCATCAGGGTTGCCGCCTGCCGCTGGATCGCGCCGATCAAGCCCTCGTGCGAATGGCCGAGCAGGTTCACCGCGATGCCACTGGCAAAGTCCAGGCATCGGCGGCCATCCTCCCCGATCAGGTGGCAGTGCTCACCGCGCACCGGGCGAAAGCCGCAGCGGGGATAGACTGGCATCAGCGGGGTAATCGACATCGCAAGGATCCTTCTTGGTTACGATGGACTGGCGGTTGCCGGGAAACGGGAACCACCGGGGAATCCGGAAACAAAATCGCAAACGACAAATGGCGGCCCCCTACCGATGAAGGAGGGGACCGCCATTGCCGTGTTCTTTAAATTGTCGCGAGGACGCGGTCAAACCCGACCGCAGCCTAGCCAGCTGGTCAATCCTGACGCGGCACCAGGTTGACCGCCGAGTACTTGCCTCGTCGATCGACTTCGATGTCGAATTCCAGCCGGTCGCCTTCGTTCAGGCCGGGCAGGCCCGAACGCTCAACCGCGCTGATGTGCACAAAAGCATCAGCCTGGCCATCGTCGCGGGTGATGAAGCCGAAGCCTTTCATCGCGTTGAAGAACTTGACCGTACCGGTCGAACGCTCACCCGTCAGCTCACGCTGCGGCGGAGCTTCGCGCTTGGCCACGGGGATTACGTCACCGACAACCTTCAGGTCGCTGGCCGAAACCTTGCCGCCGCGATCAACCAGGGTGAATTCCAGCTGCTGGCCTTCAGCCAGGCCTTCCAGCCCGGCGCGCTCAACCGCGCTGATGTGGACGAACACGTCCTCACCGCCGCCATCCTTCTGGATGAAGCCGAAGCCTTTGGCCGCGTTGAAGAACTTGACCGTGCCGGTGCCTTCGCCCACGACCTGGGCAGGCATGCCGCCGCCGCCGCCACGGGGGCCACCGAAGCCGCCACCGCCGCCGCGCGGGCCGCCGCCGAAGCCGCCGCGATCACCGCCGCCGAAGCCGCCACGATCACCACCGCCAAAGCCGCCACGCGGGCCGCCGCCGAACCGGTCGCCGCCGCCGAAGCCACCACGATCACCGCCGCCGAACCGGTCACCACCGCCAAAGCGATCACCACCACCGGCGAAGGGATCGAAACTCTCTTCACCGAAACCGTCCCGCTTGTCGCGGCCTCGGCCACGACGCCCTCTATCAAAACCCATAAACCCGAACAAACCTTCGCTTCGCCGCAATTCGCACAGTCCGGCGGCGCGGACGATTCGCGCCGGACGACAGGGCGAAACACCGCAAGGCCTTCTCCGCTGCACCGTGTCTAATATCCGATAATCTGCAAGTTGGCGAATGGATTCATCCAAATCGCCCAATCCACCGGGTTGGGACGGTCAGGTGTGACATTTCTGCCAGCAAGTTCCGCCCTGCCTGAGCGTGCAAACGGCCCGCTTGCCAGTCCGGGCCGGGCTTGGCAGAGAGCACCGACAGACTGGGTGCGTCCTTGCGATCCAGCCAACCCCAGGGATGCAACTGCCATGTTTCGCCAACTTTCGCCGCGTGTGTTCGCCAGCCCGCAGATTGGTCTTGCCGAAGTGGCAGAGGCCAAGGCCCAGGGCATCGGTCTGATCATCAACAACCGGCCCGAAGGCGAAAGCGAGGACCAGGTCAGCGGTGCCGAGATCGAGGCGGCGGCCAAGGCTGCCGGCATCGGTTATGTCGCGATCCCGGTAACCCACGCGGGCTTTTCGCAGCCGCAGGTGACGGCCATGGCCGCCGCACTGGCGTCAACCGATGGCCCGGTGCTGGCCTATTGCCGTTCGGGCACCCGTTCCACCCTGCTGTGGGCTTTGGCTGAGGCGAGCCGGGGGGAAAGCCCCGACGCTGTCACCGCCGCGGCGGCCAGTGCGGGGTATGATGTCGGCCCGGTGCGTGCGATCATGGATATGCTCGCCAGCCAGAAAGGCTGATCGCGCCATGCCGTTCATCGCGATCCAGCTGGTTGCCTCGATCGTACTGATCCTGCTGGTCAGCTGGCTGGCGCTCGCCCTGAAGCTGGGCAACGATGTGCGGCTGAAGGGTGAGGCCGAGGCGCGCGAACTGGCGCAAACCGCGGTCTGCGGGTTCGATCCGGTCGACTTGGCGCTGGACCGGGCAGGGATCGGCGCCCTGCTGCGCGATTCGAACGGGCGGGTCATGCTGCTGCGGCGCCATGGCGCGCAGTTTGCCGCGCGAATTCTGGACAGCCACGCCTTCGCCCGGCTGGACCGCAATTTCCTGACCGTGGGGACCGGCGAAACAACCTTCGGCCAGGTCACGCTGGACCTGGGCAACAAGGCGCAAGTCTGGGCGGCCAGCCTGCGCAGACTGGGGAATTGACCATGCCGCAGCTGGGCCCGGTGGAATATGCGATTCCCTTCTTCATCTTGCTGATCGTGCTGGAAATGATCTGGGCGCGCCGCAACGCGCCGCAGAAGTATGAGCCGCGCGATACGCTGACGTCGCTGGCGCTGGGGGTGGGCAGCACCGCCGCCGGGGCGCTGACCGCCGGCATCGTGGCCGCTGCCGCCGTCTGGCTGTTCCAGCACCGGGTGGCGACGATTGGCTGGGCGTGGTGGGCCTGGATTGCCTGCTTCATACTGGACGACTTCAATTATTACTGGGCGCACCGCACCGGGCATCGCGTCCGCTGGTTCTGGGCGGCGCACGTAAACCACCATTCCAGCCAGCATTACAACCTGTCGACCGCGCTGCGCCAGACCTGGACCGGGTTCATCGCGCTGTCGTTCGTGTTCCGCATCTGGCCTGCGTTCATCGGCTTCGACCCGGTGATGATCGCCACTTGCGGCGCGGTGAACCTGATCTACCAGTTCTGGATCCACACCGAGGCGATAAAGCGCCTGCCGCGCTGGTTCGAAGCGGTGATGAACACCCCCAGCCACCACCGCGTCCATCACGCGATCAACCCGGTGTATCTCGACCGCAACTATGCGGGCGTGTTCATCGTCTGGGACCGGCTGTTCGGCACCTTTCAGCCAGAGCGGGATGACTTGCGCATCCAGTACGGTATCGTCCGGCAGCTGGGCAGTTTCAACGTGCTGTGGGCCGTGTTCCACGAATGGATCGGGATTGCGAAAGACGTGTGGCGCGCGCCGTGGCGGCACAAGCTGTCCTATCTGGTTCGCGCGCCCGGCTGGACCCATGACGGCAGCCGCGACACCTCCGACACGATCCGCGCGCGCTGGCAGGAACGCGAAGGGCTGGCCCCGGCCGAATAGCCACCCCTGGGCGAAACCCGTTGCGCGAATTTAATCGAGCGATTAACCCACTCCGGAAACACAATTCCGGAGTGGGCCATGGAAGAATTCGACGTCATCGTGATTGGCGGTGGCAGTGCTGGCAGCGCGGTCGCCGGGCGGCTGGCGGAAGATGGCCGGCGGCGGGTTTGCCTGCTTGAGGCGGGCGGCAACAATGACAACATCCGGGTCAAGACGCCGGGTTTCATGCCCTGGCTGCCAAAGACCGCGAACTGGCGGTTCGAAACCGTCCCGCAAAAGGGCCTGAACGGCCGCCCCGGCTATCAGCCGCGCGGCAAGGGGTTGGGCGGCTCCAGCGCGATCAACGCGATGCTCTATGTCCGGGGCAACGCGTTCGATTACGATCAATGGGCGGAACTGGGCTGCACCGGCTGGAGCCATGCCGACGTGCTGCCGTATTTCAGGCGCTCGGAAAGCAACGAGCGGGGCGCGGATGACTATCACGGCGGCGATGGCCCGCTGTCGGTTTCGGACCAGCATTGGTCGAACCCCGGCAGCAACGCCTTCGTCGCCAGCGCCAGTGCGCTGCAATTGCCGCGCAATGACGATTTCAACGGCGCGAAGCAGGATGGGTTCGGGGTCTATCAGGTGACCCAGAAGGGTGGGGAGCGCTGGACTGCGGCCCGCGCCTACCTCACCCCACGCCCCAACCTGGCGATCCGCACCGGCGCGCTGGTGGAGCGGCTGGTGATCGAACAGGGTCGGGTCGTGGGCGTTGCCGCGCAGTTCGGTGGACGGTCGGAAGTGCTGCGCGCACGCGGCGGGGTGGTCCTCTCCGCCGGGGCGTTCGGCAGCCCGCAGATCCTGATGCTGTCAGGGATCGGCCCCGCCGGCCATCTGGCCGAGCACGGCATTCAGGTGGCAGTCCACCGCGAGGCGGTGGGCACCGACCTGCAGGATCATATCGACTACGTGTCGAGCTGGCAGACCGAATCGAAGGATTTCATCGGTGACAGCCTGGCGGGCGCGTGGAAGATGCTGAAGGCCATCGTCCAGCACCGCGTCAACCGCACCGGCATGATGACCACGCCCTTTGCCGAAGCGGGCGGTTTCTGGCGCTCCGCCCCCGATCTGCCCGCGCCGGACATCCAGTTCCACTTCGTGCCCGCGATGCTGGAAGATCACGGCCGCACTTCGGTCCACGGGCACGGCTTTTCCTGCCATGCCTGCGTCCTGCGCCCGGAAAGCCGGGGCACCGTGCGCCTGGCCAGCAGCGATCCGGCGGCGCCGCCCGCGATCGATCCCAACTTCCTTGACGATCCGCGCGACATCGCCACGCTGCGTCGGGGCGTACGGCTGATGCACCGCATCGTCGAAGCACCGCCAATCAGCAACTATGCGCCCAAGGACCGCTACCCCATCGACCTGAACGACGACGCGGCGCTGGACCACCTGATCCGCAGCCGCGCGGACACCGTCTATCACCCGGTCGGCACCTGCCGGATGGGCGGGGATGAGGACAGCGTGGTCGACCCGACGCTCAAGGTGCGGGGCGTGGACGGGCTGTGGGTGGCCGATGCCTCGATCATGCCGCGGCTGGTGTCGGGCAATACGAATGCCCCGTCGATCATGATCGGGGAACGCGCGGCAGACTTCGTGAAGGCGGCGCTGGGGTAAGCCTGTCTGCCTCGGCGGCGCGGCATCCGCGCCGCCGGGCGCATACTCAGTGCTGGCAGGCCAGCGCCTCGATCACGTCTTCCAGCCGGGCTGGGTCGCCCAGCGCCAGCACCCGCCCATCGCTGGCGGCGTGGAGCGGATCGCCGTTCCAGTCGCACATCGTCCCGCCAGCGCCTTCGACGATGGGGATCAGCGCGGCATAATCGTGCAGCTTCAGGTTGGCCTCGCACACCAGGTCCAGATGGCCGGACGCCAGCATGGCATAGTTATAGCAGTCGCCGCCCATCACCATGCGCTTGTGATCGGTCTTGGCCGCCAGCCCCATGAAGTGTTCGCCGTCATGGTCGTCGAAATAGTGGGGGCCGGTCGTGGCGAGCGTGGCATCGGCCAGCGCGGCGCAGGCGCGCGTGCGCACTGGCTTGCCGTTCAGCGTGGTGGGCTTGCCGGTTACGCCGACCCAGCGCTCGTCCAGAATCGCCTGGTCGATTACGCCCAGCACCGGCCAGCCATCCACGACCAGCGCGATCAGGGTGCCGAACAGCGGCCTTCCGGCCAGGAACCCGGCTGTGCCGTCGATCGGATCGAGCACCCAGGTCCGCCCCGACGTGCCATTGGTCGCCCCGAATTCCTCCCCATGCACCGCGTCGTCCGGCACTTCCGCCGCCAGGATCGCGCGCATCGCTTCCTCGGCGGCCTGGTCGGCCAGGGTCACCGGGGTGGCATCGCCTTTGCGTTCGGATGCCAGCCCGCTGCGGAAATGCGGGCGGATGGCCGCGCGCGCGGCATCGGCCAGGCGGTGGGCAAGGGCGATGTCGGCTGTCAGGTTCATCAGTCGAACAGGCTCGACACCGAACTTTCATCGGCGATGCGGCGGATTGCTTCGCCGATCAGCGGGGCGATGGAAAGAACGCGGATGCGATCGGACTGCTGGGTCGCCTCGGTCGGCTGGATGGTGTCGGTAATCACCAGTTCCTTCAGCGCGGACTTGTTCACGCGGTCCACCGCGCCGCCCGACAGGACGCCGTGGCTGAGGTAGGCGGTGACGCTGGCCGCGCCGGCATCCATCAGGGCCTGGGCCGCGTTGCACAGCGTGCCGCCCGAATCGATGATGTCGTCGATCAGGATGCAGGCGCGGCCCTGGACGTCGCCGATGATGTTCATCACTTCGGACTGGCCCGGCTTGTCACGGCGCTTGTCGACGATCGCCAGCGGGGCGTTGTCCAGCCGCTTGGCCAGCGCGCGGGCGCGGACCACGCCGCCGACGTCGGGCGACACCACCATCAGCGGCTGCGCGCCATACCGGGCCTGCACATCGGCGGCCATGACCGGGGCGGCAAACAGGTTGTCGGTCGGGATATCGAAGAAGCCCTGGATCTGCCCGGCATGCAGGTCCACCGCCAGCACCCGGTCAGCCCCGGCGGTGGTGATCAGGTTGGCGACCAGCTTGGCCGAAATCGGCGTGCGCGGCCCCGGCTTGCGGTCCTGCCGGGCATAGCCGAAATAGGGGACGACCGCCGTGATCCGCTTGGCCGATGCGCGGCGCAGCGCATCGATGCAGATCAGCAGTTCCATCAGGTTGTCGTTGGTGGGGTGGCTGGTCGACTGGACGACGAACACGTCCTCGCCGCGCACGTTCTCGTGGATTTCGACGAAGACTTCGTCATCCGCGAAACGGCGCACGCTGGCGTCGGTCAGCGGCAGTTCCAGATAGGCGGCGATGGCCCGTGCCAGAGGCAGATTGCTGTTGCCGGCCATGATCTTCATTGCGCTGTCCCTCTTCACGCCACTGCTACCCGCGCCCGGCTCTAATCAAGCAGGGCGCGAATGCAATATCACGGGACAGACTTTTTAGCCCGCCGGCGGGTCCGGCAGGGTGCGATCAGCGCGGCTTGCGATGTTCGCCCTTGACCCAGCGGACCGTGCCGGAGCTGGCGCGCATCACCACGCTTTCGGTGGTCATCACGCCGCCGCGACGCCGCTTCACCCCGTCCAGCATCGACCCGTCGGTCACGCCGGTGGCAGCAAAGATGCAGTCACCCTTGGCCAGTTCGTCGCGGGTATAGATCTTGTTCAGATCCTCGATCCCCCACTTGTAGGCGCGCTGACGCTCGTCCTCGTTGCGGAACACCAGACGGCCGTTGAACTGCCCGCCGACGCAGCGCAGCGCGGCGGCGGCCAGCACGCCTTCCGGCGCGCCGCCCTGGCCCATGTAAAGGTCGATCGTGGTATCCGGGTTGGTTACCGCGATCACGCCCGCCACGTCGCCGTCCGGAATCAGCTGGATGCCGCAACCGATGCTGCGCAGTTCCGCGATCAGGTCGGCATGGCGGGGGCGGTCAAGCACGCAGACGATGATCTCGTTCGGCTGGACGCCCTTGGCGGCAGCCACGGCCTGGACGTTCTCGGTCGGGGTCTTGGCCAGGCTGATGATCCCGTCGGGATAGCCGGGGCCGACTGCCAGCTTGTCCATGTAGACGTCCGGTGCGTTGAGCAGGTTGCCTTCCTCGGCGCAGGCCAGCACGGCCAGCGCGTTCGGTCCAGCCTTGGCGGTGATGGTCGTGCCTTCCAGCGGATCGAGCGCGATGTCGATCTTCGGCCCGGTACCCTGCGCGCCGCCGACCTTTTCCCCGATGTAGAGCATCGGCGCCTCGTCGCGCTCACCCTCGCCGATTACCACGGTGCCGTCGATCGGCAGTTCGTCGAATGCCTTGCGCATCGCTTCCACCGCTGCCGCGTCGGCTGCCTTCTCGTCGCCCCGGCCGATCAGCGCGGAGGCGGCAACGGCGGCTGCTTCCGTCACACGGACCATTTCCATCACCAGAACACGGTCGAGGACGTTGCTGGGCGGCGTGGCAGAGGTCTTGCTCATGGTGATGCGGCTCTTTCCGTTGAATACGTATGCTCGCCAGCGCTTAGCCAGCAGAAGCCCGAATGTCGAGTGCGCTGCGGATACAGTAACGGTTCAGCAGCGATTAACTGCGCGGGGGGCTTGTGATGGTTGTTTCTTCGGCGGGGTAGGCAGTGCGCAATCAGGGGCTGATGATGACTGCGGCGCTGGTCCTGTTTGCTCCGGCCGCGGCCGCGGCCCAGGGTGCCGACCCGGATGCCGTGGATCAGCGGGTGGCCGAAATGCTGGAAACCGCCCGCGCCGCATATGGCGTGCGCGACCCGCGCGATCGTTGCCGCCGTTCGGCCGAGGGGGAAATCGTGGTCTGCGTCGACCGGGGTGAGGACTTGCGCGTGCCGTCCACCGCCGAATCCGATCCGGGCTCGCGCGAAGCGCGGCATGTCCGGGATGGCGATGTGCTGCGCGCGCCGCAGCTGGATCGCGGCTCGTGCCGAGGGCAGCCGGGCTGCGTCGTGGGCGGCTGGGCGCCGCCGCCGATCTATGAAGTCGATGTTCGCCAGCTGCCGCAAGCGCCGGAAGGATCGGACGCGGACCGGATCGCCAAGGGCGAACTGCCCGCGCCGTAAGTTCAGTTACCCAGCAAGTGCATCACCAGCGGCGGCTCCGTCAGGCTGTCGGACCCGTCCAGCAGGCGAATCGCCTCGGTCACGGCGCTTTCCGGGCCTTCGTGCGTGACCATCGAGACCATCACCGCCCCGGCATCGCCCGCGCGGCCCTTCTGGATCAGGCTTTCGATCGATACGCCGGCATCGCGCAGCGCCGCGGTGATCTCGGCCAGCACGCCCGGCCGGTCGGCCACCATGAAGCGGATGTAGGAGCGGCCCAGACGGTGCCCCGTTTCGGCGCGCGGCATTGCTTCCAGTTCGGCGACCGGGACCGAGAACGGCGCGCCGATCTCGCCCCGCGCCAGGTCGATCAGGTCGGCCACGACCGCGCTGGCAGTGGGACCATCGCCCGCGCCCGCGCCCTGAAACAGCAGCCGGCCAGAGAAGTTGCCTTCGGCCACCACGGCATTGGTCGCGCCATCGACGTGGGCCAGCGGGTGATCGAACGGCACCAGGTGCGGCTGGACCCGCTGGAACAGGTGGTTGGTGCCATCCACCGTTTCGGTATCGGCCATCCCGATCAGGCGGATGACATAGCCCAGCGCATGAGCCTGGGCGATGTCGGCGGCGCGCAGGCGGGTGATCCCGGCGGTATCGACCGAACCGAAATCAACTTGTGAGCCGAACGAGATCGCGGCCAGGATCGACAGCTTGTGCGCGGCGTCCGTGCCCTCGATGTCAAAGGCGGGGTCGGCTTCGGCATAGCCCTTGGCCTGCGCTTCGGCGAGGACGTCGGCAAAATCACGGCCGGTGTCCTCCATCGTGGATAGGATGAAATTGCAGGTCCCGTTGAGGATGCCATAGACCCGCTCGATCTCGTTCGCGGCCGCGCCCTCGCGCAGGCCCTTGATCACCGGGATACCGCCCGCGACGGCGGCTTCGAACTTCAGCCCGACTTTGGCCGCCTCGGCCTTGGCGGCCAGTTCCAGGCCGTGGTGCGCGATCATCGCCTTGTTGGCAGTGACCAGCGACTTGCCTGCCTCGAACGTGGTGCGCGCCAGTGCCAGCGCCGGGCCGTCCGACCCGCCCACCAGTTCGACCACCACATCGACGTCGTCGCGCTCACCCAGGATCACCATGTCGTCGACCCAGGCATAGGGTGACAAATCGACGCTGCGGTCCTTGTTGCGGTCGCGCGCGCTGACGGCCGTAATCTGGAGCGGCCGGCCCGCGCGGCGCGCGATCAGCGCGGCGTTGGCTTCGACCAGGCGAATCACGCCGGCCCCGACGGTCCCCAGTCCTGCAAGTGCGATACGTAGCGGTTCGGCCATGATGCCCTCCTGATGCTGGCGCGCCCATGCCAAGCCCCGGCCCGCTTGGAAAGCCAGTTGTGCTTGGGCGGCCGCGATTTCCGGTTGTCAGCGCCGCGTGCGGGGGCAGGGCCCCAGCCTTGCCAGCAGGGCGCGATAGTCCGCCGCCGCGGCATTGCGATCGGCGGCGGTGCCGGAAATGTTCGCGCTGGTGGGCAGGGCTGGGGGCAGGAAGCAGGCGAGCCGATACCAGGCCAGCGAATCGGCCTGCGGGGTGCCAGCGCCCGCTCCCACCAGTTCAGAGAACGAGACACTGATTCTTGGAGGTTGGTTCGGAGTACGGGCAATCGTCACGGCAGCGGGGTCGCCACTGGCCGTGGACAGGAACAGCTGCGTCTCGCCCTCGCCCGCCAGCGTGCCTGAAACGTGGATCGCCTCGCGCACGCCGGTCACGCGCTGTGGCGCGCCGGGTGCCAGCAGCTCACCCAGTACGCCGCGCAGGCGGGCATCGAGCGCCGTATCCCAAGGCAGCAGCGCGTCCGGGGCCACCAGTTGCAGTTCGCCCGGTCGTTCGGCGACGGCGCGCGCAAAGATCACCGCGCTTTTCTTCTTGAGCGCAGGCGGCTTGCCCCTGAAATCCAGAGGAAGATCGGCCAGGAAACGCATCTGGTCACCTACCAGCCCGCGCCCACTGACCAGGGCTTCGACCCGGCTCTCGATGTAGAAACGACCCTTGCCGTCCGGCAAACCTGGTGCGCGCGCGGCTTCGATCTGAACCAGCTTGCGCGGCTGGACCCGGATCACGAGCGGCGCACCATCGGCCAGATCGGCCAGATCGGCATAAGTCGGCGCGGGCGGGACGGACAGCACCGGCTGCGAATCAGCCTGTGCGGGCGCGATTGAGGCCAGCGCTGCTACTATTGTGAGAATCGGGATAAAAGTTCTGGTCAGCGCGGGCATCTTGGGTGATTTTCCACTTTTCGACGGGGGATTCTCGCGCCATGAAGCACGGGTTTCCCGAAGCCTTGGCATGGAATGAGACATTAACACACTTGAATCGACGGTTAATGGATAAAGCGTTGCGTGGTTGCCGCCACGCGGTTAAAGCACACGGAAAACCGGGCTTATAAACAAAAATTGCCCGCGATCTGGCCAAACTGACGTCGGGCGTCAGGGCGGTTTCCCGGATTGATCCGCAGGGTGGAAGTTAAGTTTTTGAGCGGTCGGTTCCGTCAGCGGGGCCGGGCGTTAGGTCCGGGTTTCGGCCCGGGGGGACTGTTAGGAGTGATCCGTCTGAATGGCTTACGCTGACCAGGAGATGAGCGGTAACAAGGTTACCGCATTTGTCATCGTTGCCTTGATCCACGTCGTCGTCGGCTATGCGCTGGTGACGGGGCTTGCCTATGAAGGGCTTCGCCAGGTGGTGAAAAAGGTAACGACTGTCGACATTAAGAAGGAAGAGCCGAAGAAGGAGGAGCCGCCGCCACCGCCTAAGCAGCAGGCTGCGCCTCCCCCGATCGTGGCTCCGCCGCCGAAGATCAATGTGAGCGTGGCTCCGCCCCCGGTGCAGACCGTGGTAACTCCGCCGCCGGTAGCCCCGGTCGTGCCGGTGCTTGCCCCGCCCGCCCCGGTTGCGCCGCCGCCGCCGCGCGTCCAGCCCAAGCAGGCTACGCCGAAGGGCAACCCCGGCAACTGGGCGACGACCAACGATTATCCGACCCGCGCGCTGCGCGAGGAACGCGAAGGCACCACCAGCTTCCGCGTGACAGTTGGCCCGGATGGCCGTGTCACCAGCTGCGAAATCACCGGTTCCAGCGGGAGCGACGATCTCGACGCCGCCACCTGCTCGAACGTGACGCGTCGCGCGCGGTTCAACCCCGCAACCGACGGCGATGGCAACCCGACTTCGGGCAGCTACTCGAACCGCGTCCGCTGGGTGATCCCGAAAGACTGATTTCACATTGACCGCTCGGCTGGCTGAGCCGGGTTTTCCAGACACTTATTCTTCTCTGAGAGGACTATCGCATGTTTATCGTTGATCTTCTGGCCGCTGCTGCTGAGGCTGGCGCCGCCCCGCAGAACAAGTTCGGCTTCAAGGAAGCCCTCGAACAGGGCGGTTTCATCGCCTACGCCACCGTCGTCATCCTCGGCGGCATGTCGTTCGGCTCGTTCTTCATCCTGTTCACCAAGTGGCTGGAACAGTCGAAGATCCTGCGTCAGTACAATGAACTCAAGGCCACTTTCTGGAAGGCTCCCGACCTGAAGTCGGGCGCTGCCAAGCTCGACAAGAACAGCGCCTGGCGCCAGCTGGTCGACGACGGCCTGAAGGCTGAAGAAGCCCACGGCAAGATGACCGACGCCCTGGAAGCCCATGACTGGCTGCACGGCTCGCTCGCCCGTTCGGAAGCGACCATCAACTCGCGTCTGGCTTCGGGTCTGCCGTTCCTCGCCACCGTCGGTGCGACCTCGCCGTTCATCGGTC